>Ga0255336_100896_pt1 | contig 30477 bp, 26 predicted proteins | sample MeOH1_35cm_T3_17_FD_189102 | JGI IMG/M metagenome (GOLD analysis project Ga0255336, IMG submission 189102) | Sandy soil microbial communities from University of British Columbia, Vancouver, Canada - MeOH1_35cm_T3_179 | ecosystem: Engineered > Artificial ecosystem > Sand microcosm > Unclassified ...
ATCGGACACTGCAACGACTGCTGAATCTGACTTACTTGAACCTTTCGCCCCCCTGAAAATCGCCTCTCCCTACCTCCACCCACGCCAGATACTCGCCAGCTTTCCCTCCGTCACCGCCACTCCTGAGGTTATAGCCGCCATCCGAAATGGCCGTTCCGTCAATCTACCGGAGTTCTCAAGCGCTCCTCTGGTGAAGGTCTTTGCCGATCAGCAATTGCTCATCGCGGTTATGCATCGAATTGCCGGAACGCTGTTCCAGCCGCGCGTCGTTCTCTTTAGCGGTAACGAGTCGCTCCCGACATCCTGGCATCGGTAATGATGAATTACGCTTGGGGCGACATCAAAGTATCCAGTTCATGTCTGAACTGCTCCAGTTCCTCCAGGCGCTCTGGGGTAGCCTCGACTACTTCGCTTTTCGCCTGAAAGACTTTCTTCCCGCCGCGCTCCACCAGTACGCCGAGCACCTCGCCCATGTGCCACCCCGGCTGGCCGATCAGTTTCAGCCCGGTCGGCATCGGCTGCACCAGGGCGATACAGCTCCCCTTGGTTAATCCAACGGTGTTCGGGAACAGGTCGAATGTTTGGATCTCAAACCCTGCCATATAAAGCGCTTGCAACTGCTGCGCTGGATCAGCCACTGATATCTCCATTCAAGCCGCCGGCAAAACCATTCCCAGCGTTCCGTTCCATGATGCCATCTCCGCCGGGGTCGCCGCCACTCGATACAGTGGAACCATGGCCGTTGCCAGTCGATTCTTATACGGATACTCTCCGGTCATGAAATCGACATCCAATCCCTCGGCTAAGGATTCCCGCGCTACATCGAAGATCAACACCTGTCCCGGCGAAAATTTCTCCCATCGGGCATCATGATGAATCGTGTACAAATGCCGTGTACTTCCGTGCCGAAACGTCACTAAGGCACCAGCAATCTCGCCATCTAATGTCTCGTAACTCCATATTGTAGCGTCCAGTACACCATCAACTATGATGCGTAACATGAAGCCTTGCCTTTGTGCATCGCTGAATAAGTTTTCGCTCTTTCCGCTCCATTCCGCCTTCCGTCGGTAAACCCACTCAGCGACCGCCTGTTTTTCTCCGTCGCGCCGCACCAGTTGAAGTCCCTCGCGTACCAGTCGCCGGCTTGCCTTGGCGGCCTTCTTGTGAGCTGCAACAAATTCCGCCGCGCTGATGTCCCGTCGACGGGTCGTCGGCGCATTGCAAAAGTCCGATGATGCCAGCCCCTGCCATCGCGCCCTGACCTCCGGGCCACGCAGGGCCGTTACCTCCAACGGAAGGTTGAGGAGTGCCAGTTCCCTCCATGCCCGCTCCAACACACTCGGGTCTCCTTCGCTTAAAACATCCCTATAGTCGAAAAGCGTCTCGCCGATGAACCCCAGTTCCCTCTTGCGCCGTACCGCCGGAATGATAGCCAATCCCGAGTCGGATTCCGCCACGATCACGTGCGGCGTCTCGCGTGCCGAGAACCAATCCGCCGCGCGGCGATTCAATTTGTAGGATTGGAACAGGGTCAGGTCGCTTTGCTTCGCTAACCACGTCCAGCGCGATTTCAGGCTATCGAGTTCATGTACACTCCGTAGAGTTTCCAGTTTTAACAAGGCTCTCCCTCGGACAATTCTGCAACTCTGATCTATTTGGAAGCGGTTCGATGACCTTGGGTTCGCCAGAGGTTAGGAAACTTCCGCCGTCTCGGGCTCGGCCAGCCCTGCCTTGCGGTACGCTCGCAGAATGTCCTCGACCCCGACTACGCCCATCAGCAACCCCGTATTGCCGCGATGAACCACGGGCAGCATCGGACGGTCTTTCATGAAGCGTAACGCCACATCGAGTGATTGGTCCTGATATAGCCGCGGAACCCGGGCCCGAACCAGCACTCGCACCGGCGCGCCCTCGTCGCAAGCCGGATCGAGCAGCCCTTCGCGGCTCACCACGCTCCAACGGCCCTCACCCAGCGATACCAGAAAGTGTGGCTCCTGAGTGCTAAGCGCAATACTCCGCGCCGACGCGATAGCTTCATCTCCCAGTAGAGCGCGGCCCATTGTAGGATGCATCGCATCCTCCACTCGCAAAATTGCCTGCTCGCGTTCTTCTTCCAGAGACGGCAGATCCAGTCCGTCCTGTCGCGAGAGCAAATCGAACAGAGGAACTTCCTGAAATCCGCGTGAGATAAGGTATGAGATCGTATTGCAGATGATGACGGGCAAAATGATCGAATAATTGCCGCTCACCTCCAAAATCATAAACACCGAAGTCATCGGCGCCCGCAGAATTCCGGCAAACAGTGCGCCCATTCCGACCAATGCGTAGGCGCCCACCGGCACCGCCAGCGCGGGAAACAACTGTTGCTCCAGCATGGCAACCGAGCCGCCCAACATCGCACCCAGAAATAGCACCGGAGCAAACAGTCCTCCCGGCGTTCCGGTGGTAAAACTCAGCGCGGTTGAGAGCAGTTTCAGCCCGGCGATTATCCCCAGCGCTTCCCACGGGAACCGGCTATGCATCGCCAGATCGATCCACTCGTATCCGGCCCCCATCACCTGTGGATACCAGATGGCGATGAATCCAATCAGCAGTCCCGCTACCCCCGGTTGCAGATATTGCGACCATTGCGGCAACCGGCGCAGTTTCGGGCGCAGATTCTTGATGACCTTCACGAAGACCAGCGAGGCCACGCCTCCAACGACTCCAAGGAAGGCGTATGCCACCAGTTCCCCGGCGTGTTCCAGATGATACTGCGGTACACGGAACAGCGGCTCATCGCCCATGAACCAGCGCTCCACCACCACGCTTGAGATCGCCGACAGCACCACCGCGCCCAGAATTCCAGCGCTCCATCGCCCAATCACTTCCTCGATTACAAACAGCACCGCCGTGATCGGAGCATTGAAGGCGGCCGCCACGCCCGCCGCCGCGCCTACGGGAGCCACCAATCTTAACCGCTCTTTTGAAAGTTTCAGCCAGCGCCCAAGCATCGACGCCAGTCCAGCGCCAATCTGCAAGGACGGGTCTTCAGGCCCAAGTGATTGTCCGCTGCCAATCGCCAGCGCACTCAATACGAACTTGCCGATCACTGTGTCCGCGGCGATATAGCCGTCGTAGATGTACAGCGCACCCTTTGTCTGATTGACGCCGCTGCCTCTTACCCGCGGAAAGAAGCGAATCATAACGAAGGCGATAACCAGACCCATTAAGGCCGGGACCAGAACCACTCTCGGTGCGCTCGGATGCATCGAGCTGCCCAGCAGCCATAGCCTCGCCCAAGCAATCGCTATCCTGAAAATTACGACGCTGAAGCCTGCAAGAATTCCAATAGCAATGGCCAGAACCAGAAAGAACTGTTCTTCGCGAATCGAGATAAGCCCAGACGTACCGAGCATTCGCCGCAGCGTCTCGAAGTACTTCCGGCGCACGGGAGTGGCCATCAGTTTCAGCAGCGATTCACGGCTGCGTCCACTACGCGGCTTCATCAGTTGCCCCCCATGCGTTCGCGAGCCAGCAATAGCAATGCTTCATCGTCCAGCGTCGGCGTTCCGCAAGCCTTCTGCGCGGCGCTCTCTGCCTGGAAGGCAAATCGCATCGTGCTTTCGATTACGTCGTCTCGACCTCGAAGCTTGCGCTCCGACATCAGCGGAGCAATTTGCTCCGCCCACTTCTCGAAACCGCTCCATTGCGAGGAATCCTTCAAAGCAGGATTTCTCGTCGTGTGATCCATTGCCTGAGCGAATGGCACACCGCACGCCGCCAGCCGCTCAATCGCAATTCGAAACGCGGCCATCGTCCGTTTGGTGCGGACTTTTGACGTGACGTTCTCCGCAAATGGATCGAGTGCTTCCATCCGCTCCAACTGCTTCCGCAAATTCCGCGATTCAGCGGTCTCCGGCTTGAGTTCTTCCAGGTATCGCCGCGCCAGCAGGTAATTCCCTGCCGCATAGCTCGCATGAGCCGCTCCCAGAATGGCGGCCTCGTCGTGGCGGTTCACGCTCAATCGTTCCTGGTACAAGCTCAATGCGCGCCCCGGATCGCCATTGCGCAAGAACAGTTCCGCCACTTTTCCAAGCTCCGGCGAAGTAACCGGCAGAACCGCCGACAACGCCAGCAAAGCGGCCTGCGCTTGCTCCTTCCGCTCTTGCTGTACCAGGTATTCAGCGATCTCGAATCGTACTGCGATGCGTTGAGGAATCGGGTCCGTGCCGTCCGCCCATGCTCCTTCAATGGCGTTTTGGTAGTAGCGCAAGGCAAGATCGACGTTCTTGCGTCCGGCTTCCACGCGCGCCAGTTGCAGATTCAGCTGCGCATCTCCCGGATGCTGCTCCCAGAAGGTGTGCAACTGCCCGAGTGCTTCTCCGGTTGAGCCGGAAGCCAGCAGTGCGTCCGTAAGTTTCAGCCGGTATGGAAAATTTCCAGGGGAATAGACCAGCGCGGTCTCGAACGCGTCCACTGCATCCGCCGGATGCTTGGCCTCCATGGCCCGCACTCCCGCGGCGTAATACTCCGATGCCAGAGCAATCTGTTTTTCTTTAAAACTAGTCACCACCAGGCTGGTGAACGAAAATCCAAGCACGATCAGCAGCGACAAATTGAGCAGCGGACGCCAGTCATGGATCGTCCAAACATGGGCATCTTCGTCGCAATGCTGGCACCGGCCGTCGATACCCAACGGCTGTTTGCAAATGGAACATATGGCCGTTTCGTCGCTCATTCGCGCGTCCTGCTTCTCGCTATTTATGCTGCGAGCGTAAGCTCCGCTCCCCAACAACAATTCATCTACTTACTTCATATCACGCGAGCGGCGTGCGAAAACATCCTTGCAAATAAAAAGAGAGAGGAGCGTTCCTCTCTCGATTCCCCTCAACTTGAATTTAGCCTGCGTAACCGTCGGCCAAGTGCTCTAGTACAAGCGGAAATTCACTTCAACGTTGATCTGAACAGCCACCGGAGTGCCATCCTTCATCGCTGGCTGAAACTTCCACTGGCGTACGGCTTCCATTGCTTTCTGATCGAGTCCCATCCCCAGACTGCGTGCCACGCGTACATCTCGCGGTTTTCCGTTCGAGTCAACAATCAGCCACAGGACGACCGTTCCTTGGTATTTTGCCTTGCGGGCTTCCTCACTGTAATCCGGGTCTGGCTTCACGAGCACGCGAGGAGCGCTAACGCCGCCGCCTACTCGGAAGATACCGCCACCCATACCGCCGCCATATCCCGGTCCCACGCCCGGCCCCGTGCCGCTGCCGATACCGCCACCACTTCCGGAACCAATACCGCCGCCCACTCCAGTGCCATTCGAGGCAGGACCTGCCGGTAGCACCGACTTCGGATCGCCGAAGTTAAGCGCCGCTGCCGAAGCCATCTTCACCTGTGGGGGCACTACAACCGTGGGTTCAACAGCCAGTTTCGGGTGATCGTTTCGGATCACCATCGCCGGAGGCGTAATCTGCTGCATCGAGAACTTGGGCAGCTTGCCCTTCGGAGCGACAAGCTTGTCATGATCGCCACCTCCGCCACCGCCGCCAATCTGGTCGTTCTGTTTCTGCGATAACGGCATGTAGTCGCTGATCTGCGGTGCCACAAGTGTGACCTGCTGAGTCGGCTGCGTGATGACCTTCGCCCCTGCGATAGACAGCGCAATCAGCCCCGCCACTCCAGCCGCATGAACAATCAGGGAGACCGTCGCGCTCTTTTTCTTGTAGTTGTACTCGCCCCAGATATCGTTGACCTTCACCGGGCGAGACGTCAGTTGTAGAGGTGGAAGTTTTGTTGGAAACAACCTCTCCCGTACGCTTGTAAACAGAGATTTCCAAAGCGGTGGATTGATATCCTCCCGCATCAGCAAATGGAGCTCTGGCTCGTCCTTCTTCAGCATCGATGGCACTTCTGTCTGGTTCGGCATGGTATGACTCGCCCCTCACCCTTGGGCTAGTGGCTCTTTACAGCTCCAATCCGTACGCAACCTCTGCCGCTCTGGAAATCCCCCCAAGGGCTCCATCTGCTTCGGCCTGCGCCACGGCCCTCGCTTTCGTGAGCCGCTGTTTCTCTACTGCTTCAGATATGCGCTTCGTCCGGCAAGTTGTATTGTGCAACTTACTAAAGCGCTGATCCGAAACTCGGTCCCCCTGTTCAACGAACAATTTCGAGGAACCGCGTTCTCATAATGAGATGCAAAAACCGTGCTCTTACGACGTCCAGCTTTCATGTGTTATCAAAGTATTCACAAATGAATAAGCCTCATTCCCCTGAACTGGAAGCTTCTCGTCTCCACTCGCATCGATATCTCGGCTTATAATGAGAAATTCAAGATCTTTGTAGATGCGGAGCAACCTGCCGCTGATTTGTTGATCGGAGACATAGACCCGAGTGGACCTCAAGGCGACCGTAAATCTGCCCACGACCGATTTCCCCATGAAGGCGAACCTGCCACAGAATGAGCCTAAGATGCTCGAACACTGGCAGAAGATTCGCATTTACGACCTAATCAGAAAATCGCGTCATGGATCTCCGTCCTATGTCCTGCATGACGGTCCCCCTTACGCCAATGGTGCCATCCACCTCGGCCACGCGCTCAACAAGTGCCTGAAGGACTTCATCGTCAAGTCACGCACCATGGCTGGATTCGATTCCCCCTACGTTCCCGGCTGGGACTGCCACGGCCTCCCCATTGAAATCAAAGTGGATGAAGCGCTCGGACGCAAGAAGCTGGAAATGGACCCGCTCGATGTCCGGAATGCCTGCCGCAAGTACGCCGATAAGTGGGTCAGAACTCAGAGTGACCAATTCCAGCGCATCGGCGTTTTCGGAGATTTCGATAATCCTTACTCCACGATGAATAAGGAGTACGAGGCGCGAGTCATCGAGAATTTCTATGCCTTCTTTGAAAAAGGTCTGGTCTACAAAGGTCTCAAGCCGGTCTACTGGTGCATCAACGACCGCACCGCCCTCGCCGAAGCCGAGGTCGAGTACGCCAATCACACCAGCCCCAGCGTCTTCGTAAAGTACGCGCTCAAGAGCGACCCTGCCGCAATCGCGCCCGAGCTCGCCGACTACGCTGGAAACGTCAGCACCATCATCTGGACCACCACTCCATGGACGCTGCCTGCGTCTCTGGCCGTCGCCTTCCACCCTCGCGCCGACTATCAGGCCTTAGCCGACACAACGACCGGGCAGGTGTACATTCTCGCCGCGGAACTCGCGCCCACCGTGCTGCCCAAGCTCGGAATCGGCCTCGACGGATTGAGAATCGTAGCCACTTTCCCCGGCGCAGCGCTGGAACGCGCCATCTTCGCCCATCCTTTTCTCGACCGTGACGTTCTAGGCGTTCTCGCCGACTACGTCACCATGGATCAAGGCACAGGAGCCGTCCACACCGCTCCTTCTCATGGCGCCGATGACTTTTACACCGGAGTCAAGTACGGCCTCGATCCCACCACCCACGTCGATGCCGGAGGCCATCTTTTCGACGGTCTCCCCGAATACGACGGCAAGAAAGTGTTTGCCGCAAACGAGCCCATCATCGAGCTGCTCAAGGCTCGCGGCGTCCTGCTCGGACGCGAAGACATAGAGCACTCCTATCCCCATTGTTGGCGCTGTCACAAGCCGGTCATCTTCCGAGCCACCGAGCAATGGTTCATCCAGATGGAAGGCAAGATCGGCGACGGAACCCTGCGCACCGAAGCGCTCAAAGCCATTGCCGGAGTCAATTGGGATCCTGCCTGGGGTGAAGAACGCATTGCCAACATGGTTGCGACACGTCCCGACTGGTGCATCTCGCGCCAGCGCATCTGGGGCGTTCCCATCGCCGTCTTCTTCTGCGAATCCTGCGGCAAACTGCACGAGGATCCCGCCACGAACCGCGCCGTCGTCGAGCTTTTCGAGCGCGAAGGCGCCGACGCCTGGTACGCCCATCCCGCTTCGGACATCATGCCCGCCGGAAGCAAGTGTTCCTGCGGCGGCATCGCTTTCCGCAAAGAGATGGACATCATCGACGTATGGTTTGAGTCCGGCTCTTCGCAGGCATCCGTCCTCCCCAAGATATTCGGCCAGTGGAAGCCCGCCGATATGTATCTCGAAGGCGGCGACCAGTATCGCGGATGGTTCCACTCTTCCCTTCTCTGTTCCATCGGACTCAACGGCGAGTCTCCATACAAAGCCGTAGCCACCAATGGCTGGACCCTCGACGAGAACGGCCGTGCCATGTCCAAGTCCCTTGGCAACACCGTCGATCCCGTCGATATCGCCAAGCGCATGGGCGGCGACATCGTTCGCTTCTGGGTTGCATCCGTCGATTTCCGCGAAGACGTGCGCGCCAGCGAAAACCTAATGACACGCGTTGCCGAGAACTACCGCAAGATCCGCAATAGCTTCAAGTACATCCTCGGCAACCTGCACGGCTTCTCGCCCGCGCAGGACACGATTGCCTTCGAGCAGCTCGAACCGCTCGATCAATATTTGCTTCTCCGCATGGCCGACGTTGCCGCCGAATGCCGCGCCTGGTACGACCAGATGCTTTTCCATCGCATCTACCAGCGCCTGAACGAATTCTTCGCGGTTGATCTCAGCGCGCAGTACTTTGACATTCTGAAGGATCGTCTCTACACCTTCCCGCGCACCTCCCGCGAACGCAAGTCCGCGCAAACCGCGCTCTGGCGCATCGGCGAGGCTCTGCTCCGCCTTCTCGCGCCGATTCTCAGCTTCACCGCCGATGAGGCCTGGCAGTTCATGCCCAAGATGCTCTCCCGTCCCGAGAGCGTACATCTTGCGCTCCTGCCCAATGCCAATGACATCACCGGCGAGATACGCGATCGCGAGCAAGCCACCCAGGTCCGCGCCGATTGGGATTATCTCTTCACCGTCCGCGAACTTGCGCTGCGCCAGCTCGAAGAGCTGCGCAATGACAAGACCATCAAAGCCAACCTCGAAGCTCGCGTCCTAATCACCGCCTCCGGCGACGATTACAAGCGCCTCGCGCTTTACGCCGATAAGCTACCTGCCTTCTTTGTTGTCTCTCAAGTGGAGTTGAAAGCCGGCGCGCCAAAATCCGAAATCGCCTTCGAAGTCGGCAAAGCTGTCGGCGAGAAGTGCGAACGTTGCTGGAACTACTCCATCCACGTCGGCGAAGATACGAAATACCCCACCGTCTGCGAGCGTTGCAGCCCAAATCTGAAGGTGATCGAGGGCGAGCAGGCCGAAGGCAACGCTTCGGGGAGCAGCAACGCATAATGATGTCGCGTACAAGTCTGCGCTTCTTCTATTTAACCGTGGCGGCGGTCGTGATTCTCTGCGATCGCCTCACCAAGCTTTTCATAGCCAGCCACATCGAACTGAATTTCGGAAACGTGCAAGTCATCCCGAACTTCTTTTCCATCACTCACGTCGAAAACACCGGAGCCGCCTTCAGCCTCTTCGCCGACTGGTCGCCCAAGGTGCGTGTCCCATTGCTGGTCGGTTTTTCGACCGTTGCTATGGTCATCGTCTGCTATCTGCTCTGGAAGTCCGCCGAAAAATTCACGACCACTGGCCTGGCTCTTGCCCTCATTCTCGGCGGAGCCGTCGGCAACCTCTACGACCGAATCCTATTTGGTCGCGTCACCGACTTCCTGCACTTCTACATCGGCAACCACATGTGGCCCGACTTCAACCTCGCCGATAGCGCCATCGTATACGGCGCCGCCCTGCTCTTCATAGACCTGATCTTCAGCCCCAAGCCCACTCATAATTGATTGTTGTTACAGATAAGAGAGCACCCGCCTGGTACCCCACGTCCCGCCCAGCCTCATCGAGGCTGACGTGGGGTAGTTGACTTTGCTCTTGTTCCTACGCTCTTGCCTTTGCCTTTGTTTTTTGCACAGGTGGCCCATATTTGCCCTCTTTTGGCAAATGTGGGGTGTGCCGCAACCTCCACTCGATTGAGCCCCTGTTCTTGCTCTTGTCTTGGGGGGCATCTTGAGCGCAGATTTTCGTACTTCCCCTACTGCGGATACAGCCTCTGATACACCTTCGCGTTCCTTACAATGGCCTGCACGTACTCCCTGGTCTCCGTAAACGGAATTGACTCCACGAACTCCGGCACATCCCGATAGTGTCCGCTCTGCAGCCAATCATCCACGCGATTCGAACCCGCATTGTAAGCCGCCAGCGCGTACTCCACCTGCCCGTGATACTGCGTCACCATTTCCTTGAAGTAGTGAGTCCCAAGTTGAATGTTCACATTCGGCACCAGCAGCGAAGCCGTCGAGAAGTGCTTGATATGCGCTGCTTTCGCCTCACCCTTGCCCACCTGCGCCAGCAATTGCATCAGCCCATAAGCCTTCGCGCTCGACACCGCCCCCGGATTAAACTCGCTTTCCTGCCTTATCAGCGATGCCACTAGATAGGGATCCAGCTCGTTGGCCAATGATTGTCGCTGCAAATCCGTCCAGTACGGACGCGGGAACAATATTTCCCAGTACGGCCGCGGCAGCGCCGTGAGGTCCACCGAGTAATATCCCGGCAGAGCTTTCTTCAGGAACTGAATCGCCCGATGGCTCTGCCCCCCATCCTGGTAAATGCGCGCAATCTGCAGTGTCGCCCACCGCGCTCCTTGCCCGCCCTGCTCTGCCTGCAATTCGCGAATTGCGAACTCATTCAGCCCGGCGTTCACCAGCAGCTTGCTCTTTTCCGCGCGTAACTGGCTTGCTGGAGGCTCCAACTCAAGAGCCTCTGGCCCCGGCAGCTTCACTTCCGGAATCCTCGCCAGCCGTGCATCCTGCGTCAGCGACACATCCGTCGCGGAGGCAGGCAGCTTCTCCAGGCGTTCGCGTCCCAAGTATCCGTAGTAGTAATTGTGATAGCGGTCGCCAAGCTTCGTGTACCATGCCCGCGCCACCGCATAATCGTGCTCATCTTCTGCAATGCGTGCGCGCCAATACAGTGCGGCCGGAACCTCGGGGCGATCCGGATACCACATCACCTGGTTCTCGAAATCCCTCTTCGCGTTCTCCGTGCGTCCTTGCCGATAGGTCAGCCACGCCGCTTTCCAGTGCGCATAGCTGGCGCGTGAACTTCCCTGAAACCGCTGCTGCATCTCTCGGAACAAATCGATAGCGCGGTCGTAGTTCTTCTGCAGCAAATACATATTTGCCGCCGACAGCAGCGCCTGTTCCAGCCACGGACTTGCCGTCGCCTCCCGCCTCATGCGTTCCAGGTTCTGCGCCACTGCGCTCTCGTTATTCTCGCCGCGAGCAATCTCCCCCATCAGGTACAACCGCTGCGCATTGACCTCGCCCGAGGCCTGCAACTGTTCCAGCAAGGCTCTACCTTCATTCACGTTCACATGACGCAGTGCCGACGCCAGCGCCACCTCGATATTGCTCCGCTCCGCCGCGGGAGCCTTATCCTCCAGTTGCTTGTACTCGCGTGCCGCGTCGCCCCAGCGCCCAGCCTTCGCCAGCAACTCCGCACGCGTCTTCTGATCGATATAGCTGCCTTCAAACGACGAACCTGACGAGGTCAACTGCGCCGCCGCCAGCGCAGCTTCCGCACTCGATGGCATCGTGAAGTACAGATGTTTCAGAATCTCGATTCCCTTCTCGGGACGAGTCGTGCGCAAATAGCATTTGCCCAGCGCCAGCTCCACCGAAGCTCTCGTCGGCTGCCGGTGCGCTTCCAGATAAGTGATTGCCTCGTCCGCCTTCCCCTGCGCCACCAGGGCGCTCCCATAAACGTCAATCACATCCTTGAAGAAAATTGACTCCGGCGCTTCTTCGTCGAAGTTATGCAGCAGTTCCACAACCTTCGCGCTGTTCCCCTCGCCGCCATAGGAGATCGCTTCCAGATATCGCGCATAATCATGCAACTCGCCAATATGAGGCTTTGCCTTGTCCAGCGCGACAATCGCCTGGGGATACTGCTGATCCAGCACGCGTGAGTATCCCACCGCCAGCCAGGCAAGTGCTCCCGCATCCGTGCCCGAATGCCGTCGCGCATAATCCTCTACGCCGGTGTAGGCTGCGGGCGTACGGTTTTCCACCAGTTGGCGCGCCATCACCTTCAGGTCAACCGAAGCCACAAACGCCCTTGCCATTCGGCGCACCTTTGCCGGAGCGGCCTTCTTCCTGGCTGAAGTCCGCGAAGCATCCGCTGCCGTATGCCCCTTCGCCGTCTTCTTTTTTGGAGGTGTCTTCTGCGTGGCGTTCCTATGTGCCGGCGCTTTATGCGCTGCCGGTTTTGTCTCATCTGCGGCCGGACGCGCCGCAGCCAGAGTTGTGAACGCCAAAAGGAGGAGTGCGATAGAACGAAACTTAGTTAACATGACCGCTGATTCAGTTTACTCCGGAAACCCTGGTCCCATGACCGCCCGGTTGTTATCTGCGAGGATTCTTATCAGTTCCTGGGTGAAGAAATCGACGTCTCTCACGCTTTCACCGTAGCGCTTCTGGTAGGCTGCCCGGCTCTTCTCTATATCCTCGTGCAACCGGCTGTACAGATCGTTACGTGCGCGCCCTTCTGAAACCTTCGTCTGGTTGTAGAGCTTGATCTCCTCTACCAGCAGCTTCGCAAATCGACGTGCCTTCTCGTGTGCTTCATCCGGAACCGGGACGGCCGCGGCAGGCTTTGCCACTTCATGCACAGGTGCAACCGCCGCTGGCGGTGCGTAGGACGTTGCAACCCTCGCTGCTGAGTAGGAAGCTTCATGTCGCGGAACTGTCGCCACCTGTGACTCCGCCGTATGGTGAGCCTCGGTCTGATGTTGTGTAGCCGCGGCAGCCGCCTGTGGCGGAGCCGCCTTCCGGTATGCCTGCATGTCCAGAGCTAACTGCGCTACTTGAACCAGTATTTCCAATGCCGCCAAATCGCCGGTCTCTTGCGATAAAGCCATCAGGAACGCGGAGACCCGATCTTTTAGCGTTATCGGAATCAGTAGAACCTGCTCCGGGCCCTTCATTCCCAATCTCTGTGTAAACGCAAGCTCCAGCTCAGATGCCTGCGCCACCACGCTAGTCCCAGAACTGATCGCCTTGGCCGCCAATCCTCGCGAACAATCCAAACTCGCCAGCCTGAAATTTTCCTGAGTGGTGATACCGTGGCAACTCCAACCTCCCGCCAGTACGCCACGCAATATCAGCAAGCCACATCCAGGCGTGACACTGGCGCTTGCCACGAGAAGCGATTCCAGTGCTTCTGTCTGTGTCTTTGCGCCGGTAATGCGCCGGGTTCCGTCGTGCAACTCCCTCGTGCGGTCGCGAACGCCCTGCGACAACTGCCCCGTCAGGCTCGATCTCATTCGCCGTGCGATGCCCTCTGCGATCTCCTCGATATGGTCCTGCAGTGCCTCGCGACAAGCCTTGGTTGCAATCTCCCGAATTACCTGTTCATTTTCCATAGCGTCGTTCGGCGCTTCTCCGCTTGAGCATTTAGGGCTGCTCGGATTATGGTGGCCACTCTGCACCATGTCAATGCAAACGCCCCAACTTCGGCACCAACCGTTCAACGCCCCTTCCTTTGTCGCCCCGCTCAGGCGGGCATTCTCTCAGACTTTGTCATCTTGGTCTTTCAGCTTATACAATGGGGCCTAAGTTATTTAATCGTGGAAATTCTGAATCGACGGACGAATGGAAGCCATCGAAAACAAAGTAGGAGAGCCACCGAGTGAAGAAAGTATCCTCGTCGAAGCCGCACGCGGCGGAGACATCGGAGCTTTCGAATCACTCGTAAGGCGATACGATCGAAACGTCTTCCGCATTGCGCAACATATTACTCAGAATCGCGAGGATGCTGAAGACGTTGTACAGGATGCGTTCCTCAAGGCTTATCAAAATCTGGGGCAGTTCCAGGGACAGTCGAAGTTCTACACCTGGTTGGTCCGGATCGCGGTAAACGAAGCGCTCATGCGCCTCAGGCGGAGACGTCCCGAGCGCATGGTTTCGATCGATGAGGACGTGAAGACGGAAGAGGACTCCATGCCGCGCGAAATCGCGGATTGGTCTCCGAACCCGGAGCAGCAGTATACGCAAGCGGAGCTGAAGGACATTCTCGGCAAGACGATTCAAGGTCTGCCTCCCAGCTTCCGCACCGTGTTCGTGCTGCGTGATGTCGAGGGGCTTTCAACCGAAGAGACTGCATCGGCTTTGGAGTTGAGCGTCCCGGCAGTGAAATCGAGATTGCTGCGCGCACGTCTTCAGTTGCGCGAGCGTCTCAACAAGTATTTCAAACGACGCGATGGAGACACCCGACCGTGAAATGCTCTGATTTCCTCAAAGAGCTGACTGATTATCTCGACAACACCATGGACTCGCACACCAAGGCCGAGCTCGAGGAACACTTACAGTGGTGTCATAACTGCTACGTCGTTTGTAATACAACCAAGAGCACAATCGAGATCTATCGCGATTCCAAGCTCTACGAACTTCCGGATGAACTTCGAACTCGAATTCATTCTGCCATTATGACAAAGTGCCAGTGCCACGAAGACAGCAAAGGGTCAGCAGCCGAAGGCAACACTTCCACGCCTTCCCCTTCCCATTCCAAAGAGAAGCCTTCAAAATAGCTCACTGACCAGTATTCAACGATAGGCGTTCAACACCAAATTCATTTCAATGAAAGCGGCTCCGCGCAAACGGAGCCGCTTTCATTCTGTTTCGGTCCTAGCGGCGCTTCGAATGTTTCTTATCGGCCTTACTGTTCTTCTGCGCATGCTTATTCTTCGCGGGAGCCTTACTGGCAACTTTCTTTGCGACCGCCTTGTGAACAGCGGGCTTTGCAGCTTTCGCAACCGGCTTGCTGTTCCTGGCTTTCGTCACCGCTGGCTTCGAAGCTTTCTTGGCCGGCGCTACGGCCTTCTTCTTTACCGCCGCTTTCACCGGAGCTTTTGCGACCTTTGCAATCTTCTTGGGAGCCGGTACGGCGGCCTTCTTTGTGAACGCGGGCTTGGCTTTTGCCGGAGAAGGTTTTCCCGTCTTCTTTCCCTGCGCGAGCTTCTTCTGAGCCGGTTCCTTGTTCCCTGCCGGAACCTTGACCTTCTCCGCCGGATGCTTGTCCGCCACTGGTTTCGCAACTTCCGCTACTTCTTGCGCCGGGATTGCTTCACTCAGAGCCGGTCCCTTTGCCGCCGCTGCTTTCTTTACCCCAGCTCGACCGCGACGCACCGGAGTGGGTGGCGGCGGTGGCGGTGGTGGCTCGTAGGGCGCCAGGAATTTCATAATCTCACTCTCTGAACGCAGCTTGCCGTCCAGAAGCAGCAGAAACGCTTCCTGAGCGATTTTCGCGTACTCCGGTAGCTGAGGCGTGATCCGTAAGGATGCCATTTCCGTAACCGGAATTTTTTCTTGCAATTGACGCCATTTGCCGAAGAAATTCTTTATCTTCTCTTCCACCGTCTTGTTGCGTCCTGTCACGTCCAGATACAGCAGAGCTTCCCGCTTGGCTGAGGAGAGAATCTGCCAAGCCCCCGAGTTCAACGCGGCTTCCTTCGAAAGCAGCTTCTTTGAAAGCTCCTTGGCCTCGCTATCCAACCGCTTCCATGAATTTACAAACTCGCGATGAGGAATGAGTTGCTGAATCGACGCCACTTCTTCGTGCCCGAGCTTAAGCGTCAGGAAATGCATGATGGCTGGCGCGGCATCGACGCTGATATTGAACTCCGCCATCGTGGCGCGAGTTGTGAGCAGTTTAGCCAACTCAGGATCGTCTGCCTTGGCCACGGTCCATTTCGAACAGAGGACTTTTAGCCAGCCTTCCCGCTCAAGTGCCTGCATCACGGCAATCGGGTTTTCTTCATGAGCAATCTGCTCAATTTCATAGCCGATCGCGCGCGTGCCAAGATACTGAATGTACTCGCCCTCCCGCGCCGAATCGTACCGGGTACGAGTGCGTTCTTCCATTTCGAAACCAAAGCGCGTCGCGAAACGTGTCGCGCGAATCAAGCGCGATGGATCTTCCAGAAATGAATAGCTATGCAGAATACGGATCAGTCGCGCGTCGATATCAGCTGCGCCATTAAACGGATCCAGCAGTAATCCGCGCGAGCCATCGTTCAACGACAACGCCATTGCGTTGAACGTGAAGTCTCGTCGCCGCAGATCCTCGTTGATTGTGGCAGGCGTAATTACGGGCAGCTTCCCGGGTTTACCAAAAACCTCGGCACGAGCCATGCCGATTTCGGCGCTGATCCCCTGAAATACCACGTGAAGCACGCAGAATGTCTTATCGACCATGTCCACGATTCCACCTGCGCTCTCAAGGTCCTTTTGGAAGTCGAGAGGGTTCCCCTGAACGGTGAAATCCAAGTCACGGATCGGAAATCCGGTGAGAATGTCGCGAATCGCCCCCCCGGTCAGATAGACATTCATTCCATGAGAACGGGCAATTTGCTGAACCGTATTCACCGTCCGAAACTGGTCGGGCGATAACCGGCTCTCCATCGTGTAAATGTAATCGGCCATGTTATTTAAGGCTCTGCAATCAAGTACTTAAATGTGTAAAGCTAGGTAATACTTGAAAGACATAAAGAATTCTTTGACCCAAAAACACCCGATCTTTAACTCTTTTACAGCTAGCTACTTACAGGGAAGTGCAACATTCCCGCTACAAACTCCAGACAATATCACAGACGAGAGGCACTTGGCTACTCTGATTCCGGGGAAGCTGTTGATATCGGGAGAATACGGAACTAGCCGCTCCACCCGTAACTGATAAATCACCTTCTCATCATTTTGTTTCGTCAATAACCGCGAGGGTGCGACAATCAAGCGAAGCCCCAACCGCAACCGGCACTGGGCGCTCCGAGTCACGGACAGGTACATGGCATCCACTCACAAGAAAGTAATCGTCCGCAAGATGGACCGCGACAGTATTCAGGGCTTCGTCTCCGCGGGAGATTTCCTGTCCGGCAGCAAAGTGGAGCTCCTGAACACCGCCGGAAACGTCGTCTTGATCGACTTGAGTGAGATCAAGGGAGTGTACTTTGTCAGGGACTTCGCCGACTCTAACTCTCTGCAGCGCAAGACATTCACCACCCGTCCGCGGGTTGAGGGCCTCTGGATACGCCTTCGCTTCCGCGACTCAGAGACAGTGGAAGGTTTAATGCCCAACGACCTCACCCAGGTCCGTGCCGAAGGCTACTTCCTCAATCCTCCCGACACCCGTGGCAACGTCCAGCGAATCTTCGTACCCCGTTCCGCCCTCTCTGAGATTACAGTGCTTGCCGTCATTGGCTCTGCCGCCAAGCGCCGCCGACAGCTCGATACCGAGCATCAGGCGCCCCTCCTGTTCACCGAAGCACCCACCGAGTAGCCTCCAGAGTCTCCATCGAGAATTCATCGATTCTACTGACTTCCAGTGCGCTGCTCCTGTAGGCTAATCTCCAAGATGAAACTCTCAGAAATTGCCCAGATACTGGGTGCATCCCTGGAAAACGCCGCTCCGGAAGCCGAGATCACCGGTGTAGCCGGCATTGAAGACGCCAGCCCTCAACAGATCACTTTTATCTCTAACCCAAAGTATTCCGCCATGGCCAGGACCACCCACGCCGCGGCCATTCTCGTGCCCCTCGACTTCCCTGCCGACGGCCTTCCCGTCCTCCGAATCGCCAATCCCTACCTGGCCTTTGCGCGCACCTTGGAATTGTTCTACCAAGCTCCAAAGTACGAACCGGGGATACATCCCACTGCCGTAATCGATCCGACAGCCAGCATTGGAGCCGGTGCGCACATTGGTCCCTACGTCGTGGTTGACGCTGACGTTGTCATCGGCGAACAATCCGTACTTCTGGCGCATGTAGTGATCTACCGTGGGGCGAAAATCGGGCAAAGGTTCTTCGCACACTCTCACGTTCAGGTGCGGGAGTTTTGCGAACTCGGAAACGACGTTACCCTGCAGAACGGCGTCGTCATCGGTGCAGATGGTTTCGGTTTCGCCCGTGATGGTGCCGCTGGATGGCACAAAATCGTTCAGTCCGGCATCACCCGGCTCGCTGATCGTGTAGAGGTGCAGGCCAACTCCTGCGTTGACCGCGCCAGTATCGGACAAACCACCGTCGGAGCAGACACGAAGATCGACAACCTCGTACAGGTTGGACACGGCTGCAAGATTGGCGAACACACCATGCTCTGTTCGCAAGTAGGCGTCGGGGGCTCATCTCACGTCGGAGACAACGTCATTCTAGCTGGACAAGTCGGCGTAGCCGGACATCTGACCATCGGGGACCGCGCCATTGCCACGGCCCAAACCGGCATCCCATCCGATGTTGCCGCCGGAGCCACGGTAAGTGGTTATCCCGCCATCGATAATCGTCAATGGTTGCGCGCAGTGGCTGTATTCAACAAGTTACCGGAATTAGCCAAAGCAATCCGCAAACTGAGTCGCGGCACCGAGTAGCGCATTTTCGTACATCAGGCTTCTAGTTTGCATCCATATCAGAAGAGTTCAAAACTGGAGAGACAGCGGATGGAAGATTCCAAGCAGTTCGAACTGGTAGAAGGCGGCAAGTCCGAGGATCAGAAGCCGATTTCGGTGTTGCTGCTGGATGACCGCGAAGAAAATCTTCTGCTGCGCTCAACCATCCTGCGCCAAAAAGGCTACAACATCGTCACCGCGACCTCCATCGAAGAGGCGGAAACCAAGCTCGCGGGCATCGACATCGCCGTTCTGGATTACCACCTGGGCGCGGGCAAGTTCGGCACCGAAGTGGCGAACTCCCTCCGCTTGAAGCGTCCGGAAGTCCCCATCATCATTCTGTCCGCAACACTTGAGCGCAAGTTCGGCGGCATTGCCGACATGCATCTCCTCAAGGGCTACAGCTCCGTCGATGATCTCGTGCAGGCGTTGCAAAGCTTTGAGGCGAAGCACCGTGGCCGTCCCGTCGTAGTCGATTCTCGGGACTTCTACTACTCGCGCATTATTCTTGCCATGGGCGACGATATGGTAATCGAGATCGTCGACCGCGAAGGAAAATGGCAATATGTAAACGACTACTTCGCTGCTCTCAGCCATCAGCGCCGGGCATGGTACGTGGGCCGCAATATCTTCGATCACTTTCCTGAAATGCGCGAAGAGTGGGCCGAGATCATCCGCACCGTCGCCGACACCCGCGAGACCTACATTGATCGCCGCAATAATCGCGACATGCCGCACCTCCCTGCCGAGTCGCAGCACTGGCAATGGAACATACTTGTCTTCCCCATCAAGCTGCACGACGGAGGAGACGGCGCGGTCCTGAGCGCCCGGCTCGTCGAAAGAAAATAAGCTCCCGCCCGTAACGTGTCACGCTCGTTCACTCCAGCGTAGAATATCTGGATGAAGCCTGCTGCTCCCGTGGTTCTTGTCTGCCTTTCGGCTGTAGCGTTGTTCCTCACAAGCTGCAACTACGCCAAGCCCATCATGTACATTGACATTGCCAATCACTCCGGCCATCCCATGATGAATCTCGAAGTGAAGCATCCCACCGGAATCTTCGGCCTGCCCGAGCTTCGCAATGAGCAGACACATCGTCACATGGCCGCCCAGGGAGCACCCTGCAAATTCTCCATCACCTTTGAAGATCAAACGGGCAGGAAGTATTCAGATAATTACGATCTCGGCGCCAAGTGTCCTACCGAGGTTGCTTTCGACGTTGGCATCGGAATGAGCCTCAGCGAGAGGCAGGTTCGACCGTAGTCGAGTCGCGATACTGTTCAGGAAGACCGCCGGCGATAGCAGCTCGAACCGCAGCGAGCAAATCTTCCTTACGCGCAAACTGGTGAGGATCGATGGGCTGGTGAAACTTCACCACGACTTCGCCCTTACGCATTGACATCCTCCCCTTCGGCCAAGCCTCGTAGCTCCCCACAATCGTAATCGGCACCACGGGAACGCCCGCCTCCATCGCCAGGTGGAACGACCCCTTCTTGAACGGCAGCAGCTTCCCATTGCGTGACCGTGTTCCTTCCGGAAACACCAGCATTCCCATTCCCGTTTGCAGCACATGAGCCGCCTCGCGAATACCTTCTATCGCGGATCTCCTGTTCGAGCGATCGATGGGAACGAAGCCGGTGGCGCGCATGGCGCGGCCAAACAGTGGAATCTTGAATAGTTCCTGCTTCGTGATGATGGATATCCTGCGGTCAAGCAGTGAGGTAATGATCGGCGGGTCCAGATTAGAAACATGGTTGGACATATACAGGTATGCCCGCCCATCCAACCTCTCACGTCCCACGGCGCGCACGCGAATCCCCGCCAACCGGTATCCGGTTTTTGCCGCCCACAACGAGAGCGTCCACAGAAGCTCCACGCGCCCCGTCAGGAATAGAGCCGGAAATCCCAACACGGCCGCCGGTATCGAGAGCACCACCCAGAGCACAACACATAGCAAAAGTCGAATCACTGCGACTCTGCCTCCGCTTCACCGCGCAAGAAGGCTGCGCGACGGTTCCGTGTCGCCTGAGTAACTCCCGGCAAGTCCTCAAATTGATATTCATCAATCTTCCGCGTTCCCAGCGGCAAATCCAGCTCCCGTATCTCTCCCGCCACGGATTTGACCTTGAGATGCAGATTCGTCTTCGGATCGTGTTTCTGCACGACCTGATTAAAATCTCCGGAAACTTGGGCGCCATCAGCCTCCAGCACCACGTCGCCCACCGCCAGCTTCAGACGCGACGCGACAGAGTTCTCATCCACCCGGCTAATCGTCGTCGGTCTTCCCGGCGCGCGCGAACTTGCAAATCCCGCGTACGCCTGCTCGCTCTGCCTATGTGCCAGGTTCAGTCCCACGTATGCGAACGATTGCTGATAAGGAAGTTCCACGGTCCCCGCGATATACCGCGAGAAGAAGTCCTTGAAATCGTTTCCGGTCAAAACCTCCAGTGCCAGCCGCACGCCCTCGGAGTCTTCGAAATAGCTTCCCCGCTTCGCATAGCGCTGGTTCATGTACTGGAACAGATCGCGCAAACAGCGGCGGCCATTGGTCAGCCTCCGCATTTCCAGATCGACTAGGAATCCAAGTATCTCGCCCTTCGAGTAGTAGGAGATGCTTCGGTCCGGGCGATGGTAACTGCTGTACACGTCGAACCAGGTGTCCACGCTCGACTCCTCGACCGATTGCGTAAGCCGCGCGCTCCGCGCCTGCAATCCCGCAATCGTCGAAGCCAAATGCGCGAGCGAGCGTTTTTCGTCCGTCAGTCCCGCGCGGAACTGAAGGATATCGGCAGCCGTGCTAGTCATCCCCTCGCTGAACCAAAGCGCGCGTGAATACTGCTCGTGCGCGTAGTCAATCGGTTCCAGCGATTGCGGACGGATGCGCTTCACATTCCAAAGGTGAAAGAACTCATGGGCTGACACTCCAGCAGCGCTCGTCACGTCCTGCTTCAGCCGGTCACCGCCAATGTCAATTGCCGTAGAGTAGGCGTGCTCCATGCCTCCGCTTCCCGCGCCATGCGTTACCAGGTAGAGAAAAGTGTACTCGTCATACGGGCGGTCCTGCATCCAGTCCACGCCCGCCGCGGTAATTTTGCGCAGCATCGATTGCAATGCCGTCAGATCGACGTCCGCGGAATCCACTGCAATCCGGTACTTTGCGCCGTCCTGCTCAAAGCTGCTTTCATACAGCTTCCCCATCATCACCGGCGTATCAACCAGCCGATCATAGTTCGTTGCGATTGCCGTCGCGTTGGCCAGTTCCTCACCGCTTAACGACCCGAAGATACCGCCGTCGCGCAATTTCCATCCCGCCGGTGCATCCATTATGCGCACGGAAAGCGGCGCATTTCTGTCCTCGGGACGATAGACCAGCACCTCGGCCCAGTTGAAGAATCCATGTTGCAGATCGAGGCTCGCGCCGAACGCTCCTGAATCATTTGTCGTAATGTTATAGCTGAACGTAATACACGGATGATTGCCGGAACTCGTCACATGCCACGTGGTCTTGTCGCTTTTCTCGGCCCGCGCGTCGGCTGTGTCGCACCGGTCACACATCCACTCCGGGACACCTTCGAATGCCGTTACGTGGTTCACATTGATCGCAAAATCACGAACCTGATACAGCGCGTTCCACACCGGAAGCTGAAACTCCGTCGCCGGTTGATGCGTCACCGCGTCCACATGCACAATGTGTTCCGCAGCCCGCTTGAGCGAGACACCGTAAGCAACTCCCTGCGCCGGACACCAGTAAGGAGAGTCCTGGGCCACCAGCGTGCCTGTCAGGAACATCGCTCCTGCAATCAGTAGCCATCGATTCGCTTTCCGCATGCTCACCTTGGTTTACGTTCCAACGCTTTACGTTCCAACGCAGTGCGTTCGAGCGCTTCCGGAAGTTTTTCGTAGATTCCACCAAATCCGCCGTTCGAAAGAATTGCCACCACATCGCCCGATGCAACTTTCGGAGCGACTTCGCTAACAATTGCCGCAACATCCGGCAATTGCTGCGCCGCTATGCCCCGACGCCCAAGTTCCGCAACCACCGTGTCCACATCCAGCCGCTCTTCCGGCTTCAGCGCGTCCGTCGTCTTGAAAAACACACTCGCAATCACCACCTGATCTGCCAATGCCAGGCTCTCCACCAGTTCGTGCTCAAACACATTGCGCCGAAGCGTATTCGAGCGCGGCTCCAGAATCGCCCACAGCCGCCTTCCCGTATAGCGCTTGCGCAGCGCCGTCAGCGTCGCCGCAATCGCCGTAGGGTGGTGCGCGAAGTCATCGATCACAGTCACTCCGTCAACCTCCGCCCTGACTTCCAGCCGACGCTTCACCGACAAGAATCCGCGCAAGGCCCCCGCAATCGTTCCCGCCGGAATTCCATACGAATCCGCCAAGGCCGCCGCTGCCGTAGCATTCAACACGTTGTACTCACCGGCCAGCGGGAATTCAAAATCCGCAAAGTGCCTCCCGTCGCGGTCCACCGTCCAGCGCGTGCTCTGGGCTTCGTACTGCACGTCCCTGATCCGCCAAAACGAGTCCTCATGGAAGCCATACCGCTCCACCGGACAGAATGCCTTCTCCAGGCATTCCGAAATGTTCTCGCTACCGTCCCAGGCGATCACCCGCCCCCGACGCGGCACCAGGTTCACCAATCGCCTGAATGCGAACTTCACCGCTTCCAGGTCGCGATAAATGTCGGCATGATCGAACTCAACCGACGTCAGAATTACCGAGTCCGGAAAGTAATGCAGAAACTTAGGCCCCTTATCGAAGAACGCCGTATCGTACTCGTCGCCTTCGATAATGAATTCCTTTCCATCTGTAACCGCGAAGCTCGATCCAAAATTCTCCGCAATCCCGCCGATAAGAAAGGACGGATTCCGTCCCGCAAACTCAAAGATCCAGGCCGTCATGCTCGTCGTCGTAGTCTTTCCATGAGTCCCGGCGATCACCAGCGAGTTATGTCCGCGGATGAACTCCTGATGAATCACCTCCGGCATGGATACAAACGGGAGCCGCTCGTCCAGCAGGTATTCCAGCTCCGGATTGCCTCGTGAAATTGCGTTCCCAACCACCACCACATCCGGCGCGGGAGAGAGGTTCTGCTCGCTCCATGGCTGCATAACCGGAATCCCCAGCGACTCAAGAAATGTGGACATCGGTGGATATGCCGCCGCGTCTGAACCGCGCACGTCCAGTCCGCGTGCCTTCAGCATTCCCGCGAGCGAGGCCATAGCCGTACCGCAAATTCCTATCAAGTGAATACTGCGAGCTTTCATCAATGCCAACGGTCCTTATGAATTTGAAACTTGATCTTCCCGCAAAGTTGACGCTTCCACCTGCAGCCGAACCCCCGCCTCCGAGCTGCGCAATACAGCCGGAACACCGAACGGCAGTGTAAGATTTCCGGACTCCACGTGCCCCGAGGGAAATCCAAACACCACGGGAATCCCCAGCACTCCGACAATCCGCCGAATCACCTCCCGCACCGATTCTTCTTCGGAGGCAGTCGAGCAACCGAGCATCTTGCCGAAAATAATCCCCCGCACTCCGCATAACTTCTTCGCCAGTAAAAGCTGCATCAACATGCGATCGACGCGGAAAGGCTTCTCGTTCACGTCTTCCAGGAAAAGAATTTTTCCTTCCGTAGCAATCTCCCACGGAGTACCCACTGACGCCACCACCACCGAGAGACATCCTCCCGTAATCGTCCCCCTGGCCTCTCCCGCGATCAATGAATTCACACTCGATCCCGCCGCAAAATCGAAATCCAGTTTCTCCCCGCGAAGTGCCGCACGAAATGAAATCTCATCCGCACGTCCGCAAGCAAAATCACTCGCCACCATCGGCCCGTGGAACGACACAATTCCCGCCCGGTCGAGTGCCAGCAGAATAGAGGTATTGTCGCTGTATCCGACAAACGCTTTCGGTTGTCGTCTCAGAAAGTCGAAGTCCATTAGCGGCAGCAGATAATTCGACCCATACCCCCCGCGCGCGCAAACAATCGCGTCCACGTCCTCACGCTGCCATATCTCCATCAGAGCCGCCGTGCGAGCCCCCGGTCCACCGGCAAAATCCCCATCGCGTTCCAGCGCGATCGGAGAAACGGTGACCTCACACCCCATAGTCGTGCTCAACTCCGCGCAGCCCTTTACCAGCGCGTCGCCATCCACGCAACTAGCGGTGCTCACCACGCCAATCTTGCCATTTGGCCGCAACGCCACAGGACGCATTGAAAGAGCCTCTGCCTTCATCCTTCGATGTTAACTGAAATCCGCCCTCGGGCTTTGTCTTGTCGCATGACTTTCCGAAATGTCGCTTGCCTCGCTTAGCCCGATAGGTACGGTCGGGTGCCCCACCTTCGCCGCGTTCTTTGCGGCTAAGGTGGGAATCATCGCTCTCCCATTTGGAGCACTTCTGTCTTTTTGCCTTCTCGTCTACGAGCCGTCCACTCGGACTCAATCTCTACCGCTCCCACCTCTCCGAGCGCGTAGTGCCGGAAACTACTCCAAGTCCAATCTTCGGCCTTTTCACACAGTCCCCGCTTTACTGGGTTCCGATGGATGTAACGCAGCTTTTCCCTGAAGTCGCAATAGCTGCGCGGGTGCCCCAGGTTCGCGCCCGTTCTTTGGGCGATAACCTGGGAGATCAGCACGCTCCACCTTGACGGCTTCGATCTTATCCCGCCTAAGCAGAGGTGCTCTAAACGAAGAATTCCCCACTACAGATCAGATTCGCCGAGCCTTCCAGCATCAGCGACCTCCCCGACTTCCACTCCACCCGCTGCACTCCGCCCGGCGCAACCACCACCAACTTCTCCGCCGTTCCTCGCACCGCAATCGCCGCCGCCGCCGAGGCCGAAGTCCCTGTTCCCGACGACATCGTTTCCCCTGCCCCGCGTTCGTAGATGCGAATCATAATGTCGGGCGCGCGCTTGAACTGCACCCATTCCACGTTGATCCCCTCGGGAAACAGATCCGTTCGCGCCTGAATCTGTTGCGACTCCTTCTGCCAGTTCGCCGGGAACTCCTGAACGAAAATCACGAAATGCGGATTGCCCATTGAGACCGGAACCCCCGTATAACGCACCTTTCCGAGATCGACCTCAAACGGCTCGTCCACTATCGGCGTACCCATATCGGTCAGGAAGTCGTATCGGTTCTCATTGCGTCCCGTAAGCTGGCAGCGCTTCGATCCCGCATCTGTTGCAATCAGCAAATCCTCCGCCCCACCAGCGGCCACCAGGTGCGCCGCCACGCACCGAGTCCCATTGCCTGACAGCTCCGCAAATGAACCATCCGCGTTAATCAGGTGGATGCGCGCTGCATGACCCGGCTCATCGCTCACCCACTCCACCCCATCGGCACCCACTCCGTTATGACGGTCGCAAAGAGCGCGTGTCAGCGCCGGTGCAAAAACACCTTGAAACTCTTTACGGATAATGAGGAAGTCGTTCCCATAGGCACTTGCTTTGACAAATGGAATTCGGGAAATCTGTGACAATGACTACTCCTGTTCGCTCGAACTGAAAGATATGATCTTGTGCGAATCAAAGTCTTCGCGCAATTGTTTCTGCAATCGCCCGTGCGTCTCGGGAGCCGCCTCCAGCGTAAACTCAACACGCGAACTCTCGTGCCCGGTCGATAGCTTTACGTCGAGAAGCTTCGTGTGCTTGCCTCCGTACTCACCATCCAAGAGTCCGTATAGTTCGTCCGTCCCTTGCGCCTCAGCCTGGTAAGCCGTGGGATAAGGCCGCACGAAAACCCGCTTCTCCAAAAATCCCAGAATGAACAGCCCGAAGATCACAAGCACCGTGGCCATCGCCGCCGGAAACATCAACCCCGCGCCCGCGCACATTCCAATCGCAGCAACCACAAAGATAGTTGCCGCCGTCGTCACTCCCTGAACTCCTGCGCGAAAGTGCAGAATCGAGCCTGCGCCGATGAATCCGATGCCCGCAATGATCTGCGCGGCAATGCGCGTTTGATCCTGTCCACTACCGGCCAGCAATGACGAAAGTATCGTAAACATCGCCGAGCCGAAGCACATAAACATATTCGTGCGCAGTCCCGCCGGACGATGCTTAATCTCCCGCTCCAGACCGATAGCGCCTCCCAGCGCGGCGGCCACCGTCAGTCGAAGCAGCACCGCACCCACCGTGCTGGCCGTTGTGGCCTCCAGAGTTCTATCCAGAAATGGAAGTGAATCGTGCATGGAACCTCGCCATAAAACTGCGGAGGATTGTACATCACAAAAAGGCCACGGCATCATACCGTGGCCTTCCAGTGAAAACCGTTTAGCTACTGACGAGGGCCGCGCGGACCGCGAGGGCCGCGACGGCGGCGGCGACGTGGATCTCCAGCTGCACCGGCGCCTGCACCCGCTACTGCGGGACGAGCGGCGTGCGTGGGAGCCTCATTCGGCGTGTCCTCGCGATTGAAATTCGGATCATCGCCATCATCTTCACCTTCATCGTCAAAGCCGCCTTCGAAGGTAACAGCCGATCCTTCAAGCGACCGTTCCGCTGCCGGAGCAGGTGCTGCTGCAGCTTCCGCCGCAGGAGCCGCTCCTCCGCCCTGAGCTTCCAGCTTTGCGCGCTGTTCCTTCAGGATGGCCTTGCGTGACAACTTGATGCGATTACCTTCGACCGACAGGACCTTGACCAGAACCTGGTCGCCTTCCTTCAGTTCGTCCTTGATGTCCTTGATGCGGTGCTCGGCCACTTCGCTGATGTGCAGCAGACCATCGGTGCCCGGAATAATTTCGACAAACGCGCCGAACTCAGCCAGGCGGGTCACGGTGCCAAGATACGTCCGTCCGATTTCCGGCACAGCCGTAATGTCGCCGATCATCTGCAGAGCCTTTTCAGCGGCAGCAGAGTCGCTCGAAGAAACGCGAACCTGGCCGTTGTCCTCCACGTCGATCTTCACGCCAGTTGCTTCCACAATTCCGCGAATGACCTTTCCGCCCGGTCCGATCAATTCGCGGATCTTGTCGGTAGGAATCATCACGGTGTAGAAGCGCGGAGCGTGCGTGCTGACGTTTTCGCGTCCGGACGTGAGCGATTGTTCCATCTTGTCGAGGATGAAGAGGCGTCCACGCTTGGCCTGTGCGAGCGCTTCACGCATGATCTGGGGCGTAATGCCCATGATCTTGATGTCCATCTGCAGTGCGGTAATGCCCTCACGGGTTCCCGCTACCTTGAAGTCCATGTCGCCGTAGTGATCTTCCGCGCCCGCAATGTCGGTCAGAATGGCGTAATCTTCGCCTTCCTTAACCAACCCCATCGCAACTCCGGCAACCGGCGCGCGTAGAGGCACACCGGCGTCCATCATGCTGAGCGAACCGCCGCAGATCGTCGCCATCGACGATGAGCCGTTCGACTCAAGAATGTCGCTGACCACGCGAATCGCGTAAGGGAAATCATCTTCTTCCGGCAGCACCGCGTTCAACGCGCGCTCTGCCAGTGCTCCGTGACCGATTTCGCGGCGTCCCGCGCCACGCAGAAAGCCAACTTCGCCAACCGAGAACGGCGGGAAGTTGTAATGCAGCATAAAGCGCTTTTTGGTCTCGCCTTCGAAGCGTTCCAGGCGCTGCTTGTCGTCGCTCGTACCGAGCGTGGTAGTGACCAGCGCCTGCGTCTCCCCGCGGGTAAAGACCGCGGAGCCGTGAGTACGCGGCAGCACGCCGACTTCGCTCCAGATCGCACGAATCTGATCGAACGCGCGGCCATCCGGACGGCGCTTGTTCTTCGTCACTTCCTCGCGGAACACAAGCTCGCGAAGCATGTCGAAGTACTTACCGGCCTTGGCCTTCTCTTCGGGCTTGTCGTCCGGAACCTCGGCCTTCACGCTGTCCTTGAGGGCCTTGATCCTGGAGTAGCTGTCGATCTTGGTGTACTTCTCCGTATTGACCGCATCCGCGAGTGCTTCACCGACCTTGGCGCGTAATGCGTCAAGATACTCCTGATCGATCACTGGAGCTTCGAATGCACGCTTTGGCTTCCCGGCTTTCTGCGCAAACTCGCTGATGGTGGCGCAAATCTTCTTGATCTCGCCGTGGCCGAACTCAATTGCATCCACCACGCGGTCTTCATCCACTTCGCCGGCGCCCGCTTCAATCATCACAATGCCTTCGGCAGTGCCGACGACCATGATGTTTACTTTGCTATCGCGCTGTTCGGCGTAGGTGGGATTGATGACGAATTCATCGTTGACCAGGCCCACGCGCACTGCGCCGACCGGACCATTAAATGGAATATCGGAAAGCGCAAGCGCCACTGAGGCGCCGTTGATTCCGGCAACGTCCGGGTCATTTTCGGTATCCGCCGAAAGTACAAACGCGATGACCTGCGTCTCGGAGCGGAAGCCTTCCGGGAAGAGTGGACGAATGGGACGGTCGATCTGACGGCTGGTCAGAACCTCGCGTTCGCTCATTCTTCCTTCGCGCTTTATAAAGCCACCCGGGATGCGTCCGCCGGCGTATGTGTATTCACGATAATCCACGGTGAGTGGAAAGAAGTCGATGCCGACGCGGGGTTCGGCGTTGGCGCAAGCGGTAGCGAGAACAACGGTTTCGCCAATGCGAACAACCGCGGATCCGTGAGCTTGTTTAGCCCAGTGACCGGTCTCGAATGAAATGGTTTTACCGCCGGAGAGTGTAACGCTTGTTTCTTGTTTCATTAATTCCCTTTCGCCAGGGGGCGCGTCCACGATAGGAGCACTCCACCACAGCAAGCGCGAGCAGTACGCGTCAAGCCGCAGTTAAGAATGCGAACAGGAACAGTTCCAGCCGCAACGAGTTTCGCTGGCACTCCCAAGCAGCATGGCCAATGCCGGCGCTGCGACAGGTTGGGAGTACGCTGGCGGACTCTTCTTGCGGAGTGACGCCAGCGGAATACACGCAGAGACTGGCATAACCAGTCACCGGCGGAGGTTTACTTGCGGATACCCACCTTCAGAATTACAGCCTTGTACCGCTCTGTGTCGTACTTCTTCAGATAGTCGAGCAAGCTGCGACGCTTGCTAACCATCATCAGAAGCCCACGACGCGAAGCGTGGTCCTTCTTGTGCGTACGGAAGTGCTCGGTCAACTGACCGATGCGCTCGCTGAGAAGGGCAATCTGGACTTCAGGGCTGCCGGTGTCGGAGGTGTGGGTCTTGTACTTCTCGATGATATTGGTTTTCTGCTCTCGTGCTAACACTGGGAACTGACGCGCTCCTGCTTCTACTGTTTCATTGTTGTAACCACTTCAAAATACCATGTTTACGAAACAAGTGCAAAGTCCGCCACAAGTTGCAGGGCCTCATATTGCGCAAAGCCGGATATCTTGTGCCCCAAGCCTTGTCCACCCGCAACATCTATTCATCCGGCTTTTCCGCGCTCGCGTCGCAAACTTCACGGACAATGATGTGCGTCCTTATAATGCTCCGCCAGTTTCAGAAACTCCGCATGAACCCTGGTGTCCGCACTGAGCTCGGGATGAAACGTAGCCGCAAGCAGCTTTCCTTGCCTGACCAGTACCGGATATCCATCGCGCTCCGCCAACACCTCGACCCCGTCACCAACCCGTTCAATCCTTGGGGCCCGAATGTAAACCTGCTCCAGCGGTCCTCCCGCAAGCTTGGTTGTCCCTTCCAAAATAGCCGAATCGATCTGCCTGCCGTACGCATTGCGCCGAACCGTAACATCCAGCGCCCCGACTCCTTTTTGCGAAGGGTTCTCCACCTCTCGCGCCAGCAAAATGCATCCCGCACACGTCCCAAACGCTGGCTTATTCAGGACGAAGTCGGCCAACTTCCTGAATCCCTTTTCCCCCAGCAGATTCAAAAACACCGACGACTCCCCACCCGGAATAATCAGCCCGTCGATCTCATCCAGTTGTTCAGGTTTCCGCACCAGCACCGGCTCCGCGCCCAGTTCCTCCAGGCGCTTGCGATGTGCATCAAAATCCCCCTGCAGGGCAAGTATCCCAATCTTCAGCATTACTCTAATCTAGCAGCTCCCTCGCGTTCGCATATCGCACAAATAAGAAGCGCAGCCCGCAAGCTGCGCCCATCGATTCTGCTACCCCATTATCCGCATTGATTCTGGTACCCC
>Ga0255336_100897_pt1 | contig 30469 bp, 36 predicted proteins | sample MeOH1_35cm_T3_17_FD_189102 | JGI IMG/M metagenome (GOLD analysis project Ga0255336, IMG submission 189102) | Sandy soil microbial communities from University of British Columbia, Vancouver, Canada - MeOH1_35cm_T3_179 | ecosystem: Engineered > Artificial ecosystem > Sand microcosm > Unclassified ...
CTCAGCAGACAGTTTCAGTGCCTCGGAAAGAGTGAGGGCGCGCCTCCCATCGTACGATTCTCCGACGCGTCCAGCTCCGAACCGCTGCGGATCGAGTCGGCTGAGGACGGCCAGCACGATGTCAAAGCCTTCCTGTCGTATCTGGCCTTTTGGCAGGACACTCTCAACCACTGCAAGTCTGCCGAAGTGAGCGACACTCTTCTCGATCATTTTCAAGTCCTCTTTGTCCAGCAACTCTTATATCCCTCGCTCTTGGAGTCCTCAGACGTCGAAGGCGGGTCAACAGCGGCCGTCATTGCGCATCTGGGCCGGGTACTTCTGGCGGTGGATCACGAGCAACTCGTTGAGCGCATGCTCCGGTACCTTTTATCTTCCAAAGGTCCCGAGCGTGCCCGAGACCAACCTCGCCGACGACCACGGATGTCGATGAGCCGCAGAAAGTCCATTGACCACCTCAAGGCCTTGTCCGAGGCGGCCGACAGTCCGTCACCGGATCTCTTCAACCTCCTTGACCTGATGGTGCTGAGCCTGAAATCCAGACATTCCGAGACGGTCAACACGTGCTTGAAACTTTTGTCGGTCATTGTCGAGAAGCATCACCGCTACGTTCTCACCAACCTATTCCGGACCGAGGTGATCGAACCCGAGCCAGCTGATCGCAGCGTCCAGGTCTTCCACAACACCCTGGTCAGACTGTTCGCCCTTGCTGCCGCCGTGGCCGATTCCCCGACCATGGACGACTCGTACCAGGCGGGCCTCATCGACGGTCAAGTTCTGCTTGAGCAGCACAGTTGTTTTGTCAAAGGGCCCATTGGCGGCGACGAGGAGGCGGGGCCCAAGTCTTCCGCCATCTCACACGATTGCAAATTGTTTGCCGCACTCATTTCTCTTCTACGGACCTTTTTTGCCAACGACACCGTGACGAACCTCTATCTGACCGAGGCGATCATGTCGTTGGCAGCATGCGAGCATCTCAGTCTGAGAGGTTGGCTGCTGCCGGCGGGTGACGAGGTTCTTCACGACGAGCCCGACTCCTTTCACAGCGTGACCCTCGTCCTGGCCGAGCTGGTCAGTGAGGTGCGTCAGTGGCGGTCAAGATTTGTCGAGTGGAACGATCTCATCTCCAGACGACGAGCTGAGCTGACAGAGGAAGACCGAGCAGATATGGCAGGCATCAGGACCCTCTCGGGGGGAGAGACCAAAGACGCGAGTGGTGGACGACGTCCGGACTCGCCGGTCAGCATTCATCATTCGCAACCGTCGTCGAGGCCCACAACGCCCAAAGGACAAAAAATCCCCCGATCGAAGTTCGGTTCGATTGACGGGGCACTGTCAGCGTCCCCGAGCTGGGCCTCGGGTATGGCAGACGGTACCATGGCAGGGTCACCACTGCGGAAAACCGTTCGCCCTTCCGAACAGACCGACGTGGAGAGCACGAGAAAGATCTCTTCCGAACGGCCGTCTTTAGATACAGCTATTTTGGAAACCCAGATACAATTGGCAGCGCCCAGTCCACCAGACCAAGCAGTCTCGTCATCCCTATCACTCCTGGCTGGACGGATACAGAGTTCAAGCCCGAGCGCCGCCAGCCTTCATCCTCCACCCGGCGATGGTGGCGAATCCGGGACGGCGACGCCCAGCGTACAAGACGAGGCCCCCGTCAGGACCCATGCCAGCCTCAACCACATTCTCACAAACGCCATCATCCTTCAAGAGTTTCTCCTCGAGGTCGCCGCCGTCGTGCAGCTGCGAGCGACATTCTTTGACGAGGTCGACTTGCAGGCATGAGAGATGGATGAATGTAAACGATTGTACGTATGACGGTCCTGACATATACCTTTATCCCATGATACCAGTGGTGTCGGCCGAGACTGCTTCAATTCATGCACCATTTGGCAAGTCTGTGATGGTCTTCTTTTCGTATTCGTCGAGCTTTTGCAGGAAGTGGTTTCTCCGCCACGTCGAGATCCACGAGATCTGGAAGGCGTTTCGCTGAAGCTGGATCAGCTCCTGTTTGGTCAGATCGGTGTCGGTGGCCATCTTTTCCATGTTTTCGTTGGCATACGCTCTGAAATATGCCGGGTCGTCGGAATTGACCGTCACCTTGACGCCAGCCCGGAGCAACGAGGTGATTTCGCGGCCCTTGAAGTCACGGGTGACGATCGAGTTGGATACCGGACAGCAGGTCAGTCCGATCCCCCGGTCGCGGGCGACGTCAATGAGCCGTGGATCTTCGACGATGTTGGTGCCGTGGTCGATGCGGTCGACCTGGATCTCTTCCACGGCCTGGCGGATGTGCTGGATGCTGTTGGGCTGGTCGATGTCGCAATGCATGGTCAGGAGAAATCCCTCTTTCCGGGCCCGTTGAAACGCGGCCGCGAACTTGGACGGTGGGTTGTCGCGTTCGTCCGAGTCGAGGCCGATGCCAATAATCGAGTCCTTGAACGGGAGGGCTTCCATCAACGTGGCCATCGCGTACTCGGCCGACTGGTCACGGAGAAAGCACATGATCAGGCTGGCCGACATATTGAGCGTGCGTTGAGCGGTGAGGATGCCGGCGCGATAGCCTCGGAGGACGGTCGGGAAGGGGATTCCCCGGGACGTGTGTGCTTGTGGATCAAAAAACAGCTCGACGTGCAGAACGTTCTGGGAATGCGCATGCGTGAGATAGGTCAGAGCGAGATCCCGGAAATCAACCTCGGTTTGGAGCACGCCGAGGTTGGGGTAGTAGACGGTCAAGAAGGAGGTGAGATCGTGGAATGAGTAGCCGGACGATTGATCGAGAGATGCGAGCGAATCCGGCAGCGGGAGGTTGTTGCGACTGGCCAGAGTACGGGCCAGCGTGGGTGTCATGCAGCCTTCGAGATGGACGTGCAATTCGGCCTTGGGCATACCAGCTATGAAGGTCTTGATCTCGTCGGCTGCCATGGCGGCAACGCAATGGCTTTGCCTGCCCACGGAACGAGAGTCAAGACAGAATGAGGGTGAGAATGGACGACTACTGAAATCAATTTTGATCAATCCCTCAATCGGTAATTATTATCTAGAGTTGGACGATAAGAGAGGGGTCACGTGTAGCCTCTGGAATGGTGTCAGGCTTCTAGGTAATTAGCTCACTTCTTTATTGTCGATCATATCAACGCTGCCGCCGCAACGGGAGTGAAGTTGGAGCTGGCAGGCTCAGGTCAATTCGAGCTGGCACTGCATTACAGGTCCCACCCAAGACCAAGACTCCTTAAGGAAAATCTTGTACCTCCGTTAGATGACCCTGGCCCAATGCTCTAACCCGTCCCGGCATCCTGAAACAGCTCTCAGGGACCAAAGGCTGCGCCTGACCTCCGCGACACCTCTGCAAAACGGTCGACCCGATCCGACAGTCTCAAATTATTGTTATTCTCCTATTACCCTCAGCGCCGCTCGTTGCCTGTCGTGCCTCAAACGCTTGGTCCACCAATTGGCCCGTACTGCTCGTTCTCTAACCCACACAGCGGCCCCGTCCTGCACGGTCGCGTTGTTCCTGCATGAGGCCGGCCTTGGCAGCTGGGAAATCAATCCGCGCCTCGACCTAGAGCACGACCCAATCTGCACGATCCAGAATTGCATCTCTTTTTTTCTAGCCATTAACCATGAGAGACGGTGCGTGAGCGCAGGTTAAAGGCGCCCCGAGAACCGAGACGCTCGCGATCCTGCGCCGGCCTCCCATCGACGGTGACCGCTGCGGTTGCATGATCAATCACCACCTCCTCTACGACCACGACCACTCTTCCCTCGTTTTCACATCGGAGGAGAAGCGACGCCACGACCATGGCTTTTCTATTCAAGTCCAAGAAAAGCGCGACGACATCAGGCCTGCCGGCGGCTTCTCGAAACATTCATACCTCTGACGGTACAACGGGATCGTCGAGCCAGAATGGCATGATGGAAAAACAGTCCGCAGACCGGGACCGGTCCACGCAGTCGCCTGCTCCGAGTAACAATCCCAATGCACCGATCAATTCAATCGTGCCGACCGGTCAATACGGTCGCCGCGACAGATCAGAGTCGGAGGTCGGGGTACGTCCGTCCCCTTTAACCCACGATGGATCACATTTCTTTTCAACTCTTGTCCTGTGCCCACTGTGCTAACGTCGTGCGCGTGGCAGTCACGGCCGACCAATGTCACGACGCCGCTCCCGAATGCTGCCCTCTATCCGTGGTCACAGAGACGGCTCAATTTTCCAGCTCCACAATCCAATCCGTTTCCGCGATATGGGGCCGCGGTGAATGCGGTCGCCTCGAAAGAGGGCGACATTTACATGATGGGCGGCCTGATCAACGGCTCCATGGCCCGAGGCGATCTGTGGATGGTCGAATCCGGCGGTGGGAACCTCTCCTGCTATCCCATCGCCACGGTAGCGGAAGGCCCAGGGCCGCGGGTGGGACATGCGTGCTTGCTCGTCGGAAATGCATTTATCGTCTTTGGCGGTGACACGATGGACGACTCTGGTGTCCTTGACGACACCCTGTATCTTTTGAATACCAGTAAGTCAGGTCTAGATGGTCGGATGACCCTTTGACTGACCATCAAAGCTTCCCGCCAGTGGTCCACAGCTTCGCCGCCGGGGCCCCGACCGTCCGGGCGATACGGCCATACACTCAACATCATGGGTTCCAAAATCTACATTTTTGGCGGCCAGGTCGAAGGATACTTTCTCAACGATCTGATCGCCTTTGATTTGAGAGAATTCCAAAATCAATCCAACCAGTGGGAGTTCTTGTTACACGGCACGAGTGACAGGGATCAGTACATGGGCTACGTACCGCCTGCACGAACTAATCATACCATTGTCAGTTATAATGAGCAACTCTATCTGTGAGTTCGGCTTTTCATCGCCGTCATGGCGCCGAATGGGCTAACAGAAATCAGTTTCGGCGGCACAGATGGCACTCAATGGTTTAATGACGTGTGGACATATGATCCACGCACAAATGCCTGGACCCAGCAGGATTGCATAGGCTTTATTCCCGCCCCTCGGGAGGGACACTCGGCGGCCCTGGTCGCTGACGTGATGTACATCTTTGGTGGCAGAACGGAGGATGGTAACGACCTGGGTGACCTTGCAGCATTCCGAATCTCGTCCAAAAGATGGTACACCTTTCAGAACATGGGACCTTCGCCGTCCCCCCGATCTGGCCACAGCATGACGGCGTATAAAGACAAGATCATCGTTCTGGGGGGGGAACCAAGCATGGCCCAAGGGGATCCCAGCGAATTGAGCATGGTATATGTGCTCGACACGGCCAAAATCCGGTATCCCAACGACGCGCCGGGACAATCCACAGACGCCAAACAACCGAGCAGTCCCACACGCCGACCGAGCACGGACGTCAAAAGCAGTATCTCGACCAACCGGTCCATGTCGCGAGAGGGCCACGTCGTCAACAGCTTGGTCAGAAATCCGGGTTCTAGTCGGGACAACCTCATCGGTGGGCCGGTGCAGCGACCTGATCCTGGTCCTGCCCCAGCTTCCCGACTGCCACGCGTGTCGATGGGACTGACCCCGGGTGGACCGGGGCCTCAAGGACAGGCTCCCACACCTCGAGTGAACGGGATCGGCTCTCAGCCAAATGGACTGAAAAACAGAGCCAACTTCTCTCAGCCTGACTTCCGAGGACAGGATTCGGTCCGGTCCGTGCCGGCTGAGGCGGCCGTGCAGACGCCTGCCATCAGAGAGGTGCAAAAGGAGAGCCGGCCCAGCAGAGACGGCAGTCCTGGCACTCACGGACGACGGACGCCGACACAGCAGCAGGTCGTGTCAAAAGCCAAAGCCATGGAGGCCGGCGAAGCGGCACCCCTGGTGAGTGCTGGAGTGGCAAGACAGCGATCTCTGCGGTCACAAAGGGGCCACGGCTCCATGGACAGTTCCGACGAGGTGTTGCTGGGACGGTCGTCATCCTCAAGATATCATTCAGACAACCCAGGGGATAACCGAAGTGTGCGAGGCATGGGAGACGAGCCCAGATCTCCCAAACTCAACCCCCACCAAGAGGCCTTGGTGAAAGAGCTCGAAGCAGCAAAGAAAACCAACGCTTGGTATGCTTCCGAGCTCGCACTGGCGCGAAAAGCCGGCTACCACCCCGGCCAAGCGTCGAGCCCGACGTTTGACGAACGGGTCGTGAGCCAGGTCGCCGATGACGACCGGCCTTTGGTGGAAGCGTTCATGGCCATGAGAGCGGAGCTGGTGAAGATGCAAGAGGCGCTAGAGCAACAATCGTCGACGACGGCCAAACGGATTGCCGAGGTGGAGCATCAGCGAGATGCCGCCGTGACGGAAGCCGCGTATGCCAGAGCGAAGCTGGCCGCCCACGGTGGAAGCCAACGAAGCACGCCCCAGCTCGATGCCCCCCGGGATCCAGACGAAGCGGAGCGATTCACCGACATCAGTCGCCGACTGGCGCTTTCTCTGGCTGCCCAGGCCGACCATAAAACCAAGATCGAGGCGTTCTCGACCGAACTCGCCGCTGAGAGGCGGGCGCGAGAGGCCGCGGAAGAATCTGTCGAGGCCCTTCAGCGTCGACTCGACGAGTTGAGTCAAGGTCGAAACCCTGCCGAACTCGAAGGGCTCCGCGCCGAACTACATGAAGCCCAAAGCTCCGCGCGGGCGGAAGCAGGCAGTCGAGCAGAAGCGGAAGAGCATTTACGGACGCTTCGAGTCGATCACGCCGCATTGACGAGGAAGCACGACGACATGGCATCCCGAGTGAAAGAACATTCTTCTTCCATGGCCGCCCTTGAAGCTGCGGTGGCCGCGTCGACCGGCAAGGTCGCCCTGTACGAACGGCAGGTGGAACAAGAACGCCAACGACGTGAAGTCGCCGAGAGAAAGCTTTCCCAACTTCGAGGCGAGCACGAAGAACGAACGACCGAGCTTGAAAATACTTCCAAACGCCTGCGGGACGCGGAAGAGCTGGCCGAGACCCATGCCAAAGAAGCAGCCACTCACCGAGAGGCGTTGCTGGCCGGTCTCGCCAAACTGTCCAGCCCGGATGAATCATCATCCAAGCGTGACTCGTTCGCTGAGCAAAGACTGGCGGCCCTGCGACAGTCGGCCGAGCAAGCTAATGCTTTGGCCAAGCGCAATCAAGAAGCGGCTGATCAGGCCGCTCAAAAGCTTCGCAACGCGGAAGAAAGGATCGCGGGACTGGAAGCATACCAAGAACAGTCCAGCCGGGAAGGCGTCCAAATCCGACGGCAGTTGCAGGCTGCTTTACGAGACGCCCAGGCGTACCAGGCCGAAATTCGCGAGCTGAGGGCGGACCTGGAAATCCATCAAAGAGACGCCAGCGCCTTGGCCGTACAGCACAATGCCCTCAAAGACCTGCTCGGTGAGAGAGGCATGAACGCCTCTGACGTCAGGAGGTCGCCGATTTTTGACGCTTCGCCCAGTTCTCGCTTTGGCACGCCAGAGCAAGCTCGTCTTCGAGAGCTTGACCAGCAACTGCAAGCGAGCATCAAAGCCCACGAAGAAACAAAGAGTCAATTTGAAGCGCGGATGCTGGAAGCCGACAGCACGTACAAGGAAAAGCTTGAGCAGCTGGAAAACGACTACCAGTCAGCCGTCCACTACGTCAAGGGCACGGAGAAGATGCTCAAGAAGATGAAGGAGGAGCTGACAAAATACAAAACCCAAAATTCTCAACTTCAATCCGAACTTGAGTCGGCGAGAAACAAGGATGACGCGGCCACGGTCGCCGCACCTGTGGCCACCGGCGATCCATCCGCCTGGGAAGCCGAACGAAACGCCCTCCATGCGTCAATCGATGACATCAGGACACACACGAGCCAGCAGATTTCTGCTCTCGAGTCCAACCTGGCCTCGGTCCAGAAAGAATTGGCCGCCGTCCAGGCCGAACGTGATCATCAACAGACCGAGCATGCGCAACTCTCCCAATCAGCACAGGAAGTGGAGAAAGAGCTCGAGCTGCTGAAATCGGAAAACACCATGCTCGAGAAACGTGCCACCGAGGCAGAAGGCAGGGTGAATATCCTTCTGGACCAGGTTGGCCAATCAGTGGGAAACTATCGGCGCCGATCGCAAGTGCAGCAACCAGGAGTTCTTTCCAACGGCGTCAATCACAATCGAGAAGAGAGCACTTCGACCCTGACCGACGCGTCGTTGAGCGAGGATGTGCTGTCACACCACGACGAAAGAGGCTCTGTGGCGCTGGACAATTTGGCCTCAGAGTTGGAAACATTGCGTTCACAATGGGAAAGCACGAGCAGGAACAATTACCGCTTGAGCAGCCAATTTGACTTTGAAAAGACTCCTACTCGGGAGACCCATGGTGGCGAACTGAGTGACAGCCTTGCGAACTGGAGGAAGAGATTGGAGGAAGAAGAGAAGGGTGCAACGGAGACATCAACAGATTGATGTGTGGTGAATTTTTGATCTTGGTGCTGGAACTCAGCGCACCTTTCTTTCAATCCGCTATGGGAGTTTGTTTGGCGGTTGTACGGACTTTGACAACGACGACGATATGTTTGCATGAGCTGTCTACTGGCTAGAAGCTCCATGTACTATAATCAATCCCTCGAGAGTTGGAAGACGGCAGAACCGGTCTTTGGACGGATTGGTGGTTCCTTCGACGGAGGTTGTTTCTGGGGTGATGTATCTATTATATTCTTCTGAACACGCCTTTTTTTGATGATAGGAGCGAACTAAGTTTCATTGGTGATTGGTCTTCCTCAGCTGGGCAGTCTGTCTTGTGCCAAGGCGGGGTCCGTTCCTCTGCCTGCAATCGCTTGCATGCGGCTCCAGTCGGCTCTTTATTTGAATGCCAGCCACAAGCTTGGTGCTTCCAGAGGGCTGCTGGCTGTCTGAGTCGACCCAGTCTTGAGAGCTGTATTAACCGTCATTCGCCCATCAACCGGGTCCGAACGATCCTGAATCCTGGGCGGGCTGGCATCTTTTTTGAACGCGCAGGTGATGGAAGTCGCAAACCGCATGGGACGCTCTCCTCTGTTCTGAGTGACAGAGCCATTCTGCCCGTTCAGATTCTAGTATGACAGGTGACCCTCACGTCCGCCCGTTTGAGAGCCATGAATCGAAAAGATGGGCCGACAACGTCCTCGGTCGACCTTCAGGTGAACGGCGCTGGATCTACAGGGCGCAGTCATACCCAGGTTGCGACGGCACAAATCGGAGGAGACATTGAACGTTCCAAAGCCAGGAGCAATGTTGGGCTGGCACAGATGAATGGAGGTTATTCTGCTCCGCACAACGGCGTGAATGCGCAAAGACTGGTTCCGCCAGAGTCCGGGGACTTGGTGAGGCCACGACCGTCACCGCTTTTGCGCGCTCAAAGTGACGTTGGTCCACGAAATCGACAGGGCATCTCCAGCCAGACGGCTGACGACAAGTTGGCACATATCCGGCATGGGTGGGACGACGAATACACATCGAATGAATATCTCTCATTGCTGCATTCGACCTTCTACATGTACTTTACAGATAAACGGCATGAGAGCAACGGGACGACATCAGAAGAGTCGAAGAAATTCCCGAGCACGGACTGGCGGATGAAAGATCGCATGAAGACGGTGTCAGCGGCACTCGCCATCTGCCTCAACATCGGGGTTGACCCCCCGGATGTGATCAAAACGAATCCGACCGCGAAACTCGAGGCGTGGGTGGACCCTACCGCCAGCAGTGGGGGCACGACCAAAGTGATGGAACAGATCGGGAAGCGTCTCCAGGAGCAATATGAGTCGTTGAGTCTGCGAACTCGATACAAGCAATACCTCGATCCCTCCATCGATGAGACCAAGCGATTCTGCGTCTCCCTCCGGCGGAACGCGAAAGATGAGAGAGTCCTTTTCCATTACAACGGTCATGGGGTTCCGTTACCCACGGCCTCTGGGGAGCTTTGGGTGTTCAACAAGAACTACACTCAGTACATTCCCGTCGGCATCTACGACCTGCAGTCGTGGCTGGGTGGGCCCAGTTTGTTCGTGTACGACGTTTCCCACGCCGGCAACATCGTCCACAATTTCGACACTTTTCTGGTCAAGCATGAAAAGGAGAATGAGGAGTTGAGAAAGCGTGATCCGCAGGCGCAACTGCAGAACTACGGCGACTGTATCCAACTCGCCGCCTGCGGTCGGAACGAGATGCTGCCGACCAACCCCGACTTGCCAGCCGACTTGTTCACTTGTTGCTTGACCACCCCCATCGACATCGCGTTGAGGTATTTTGTAATGCAGAATCCCCTGCCCTCACACATCGAACTCGATGATGGAAAGATCCCCGTCCCTGGCCGTCTACAGGATCGACGAAGCCCGCTGGGAGAGCTCAACTGGATATTTACCGCCATCACGGACACCATTGCCTGGAACATCCTCCCCCGGACATTATTTAAAAAGCTCTTCCGGCAGGATCTGATGGTCGCCGCGCTGTTTCGCAATTTTCTGCTGAGTGAGCGAATCATGAGGGCCAATCACTGCCATCCGATATCGTCTCCGGCATTGCCAGAGACGCATCATCACCCTCTGTGGCAAAGCTGGGATCTGGCCATTGAGATGGTCCTGTCACAGCTGCCCGCCCTGCTCGAACATGAAGCAGGGAAGCGCGTGTATGAATATCAGCACTCAACTTTCTTCTCGGAGCAACTGACGGCCTTCGAGGTCTACCTGAGCTCCGGTCCCACCAAGGATCATGCTCCTGACCAGCTTCCGATCGTCCTCCAGGTGTTGCTGAGCCAGGTACACCGGTTACGCGCCCTGATCTTGCTGAGCAAATTCCTCGATCTCGGCCCCTGGGCCGTGCATCTAGCATTGAGCATTGGCATTTTCCCGTACGTCGTCAAGCTGCTTCAGGCCGCTTCTCTCGAACTCAAGCCGGTCATGGTCTTTATCTGGGCCCGAATCATGGCCGTCGACCATACCGTGCAGGGTGATCTCCTCAAGGACAACGGCATCCATTACTTCATCTCCATTATGAACCCCCATTCCGATATTCCGGTTGGCAATGCGAGCGAACATCGGGCCATGTGCGCTTTCATCGTCGCCACATTTTGCAAGAATTATCCCCCCGGTCAAACGGTGTGTTTGTTACCGGAACTCTTCAACGCCTGCCTCCACAACGTGGCCGAACCGGAGAATCCGTTACTTCGGCAGTGGTCCTGTCTGTGCCTGAGTATGCTGTGGTCTGGCTACTCGGACGCAAAATGGATGGGGATTCGCTGCGGAGCACATGTCCGACTCTGCGACCTGTCCTTGGATCCCGTGCCCGAGGTACGGGCGGCCATGCTGCACGCCTTGACCAACTTCCTGGCGATTCCCGACCTGACCGATCAAGTGGCCCAGATTGAAGAAGGCATCGCGTCATCGGTGCTCTTCATGTCCACGGACGGCAGCCCTCTCGTGCGCAAAGAGCTCTTGGTGTTCCTCTCCACTTTCGTGAAGAGGTATGAGAACAAGTTTGTCGTCGCCGCGTATGAGCAGCTCGTCGAGGAACGCGATCGGCACCCGTACAAAGAGACGGACGCCAGTGGTTTCGACACCTCCCCGGAGTCCGAAGGTCTGTCCGCCCACAAAATCTACGGATCGATTTGGGCCCAGATCCTGATCATGTCGGTTGATCCGCATCCGGAAATCTCGAGGAACGCCTCCATCATCGTTGATTACATCCATGAGACTCTGATTAACTCGCCCATGGGCGGCCTCGCATTGACCGTGATCGACGAGCTCATCAGATTTTCCCGGCGGGAAGAAGCGCACCTCCGAAGGGCGCCGTCGAGAGATTCTATCAGATCGATGGAGAAACCCAGTACGCCACCGCCACCGCTGCCCAAGCAGCAAAGCTACTTATCCTTGAGCTTGAGGAAACTTCCGAGCTCGTTGCGCAATCTGGCGTTTGGCTCATCGCAAGACACTGGCGAGGCGAGAGAATCGCGGTCACCGCAGACTTCCCCGAGTAAACCGCGGGACCCACCGTACCCGGTCAACACGCCTCGTGGACGACTGCCGCCAGAATGGAGTCGTCCACCCGAGACCAATGACACCGCCAGCCCGTTGGGTGCGTATCATCCGGCGCCGCTCCCGACCTCGGCCGGATGGGTGGAAGAAGACGTCCAGAAACGACCGGCCATACCATTGGAAAGCACGCTGCTCGAGTGGTCGACCGAATACTTTCGGGAGCCTCAAATGCGACCCAATGATCCGGATGAGCCTGGTTCGGCCGATTATAACCAACGTTTATGGCGGCGAACACGGAATGAGAAGATCATCGCGGACAGCCAGCCGTTGAAAGGGGAAGCCGGCAGTTCCAAATGGGTACGGCTGGAGGGCCTCTTGAACAATCACAGCCAGCCCATGAAGATGACATTCCATCAGTTCGATGATCATCTCGCCGTCAGCGATGATAGAGACACGGTGAGCATATGGGATTTTCAACGCAATGAACGATTAAGCCGATTCAGCAATGGCAATCCCGCCGGAAGTCGGATCAATGATGCCAAATTCTTGAATGAAGACGACCAGCCGCTGCTGATGGTGGGCAGCTCCGATGGCGTGCTAAAAGTGTATCGCAATTATCACAGCTCCAAGGACGTGAAGATTGTGACGGCGTTCAGAGCTCTGACCGAGCTGATCCCGAGCAATAAGAACGCAGGGCTGGTATTCGATTGGCAGCAAGGTCAAGGCAAGGCTCTGGTCGCAGGAGATGTGAAGGTGATCAAGGTGTGGAATGCAGCCACCGAGCTCTGCGTCGGAGATATCCCCGCTCGAAGCAGCAGCTGCGTGACGAGCCTGACGAGCGATCAGGTTGCTGGGCAGATCTTCATTGCAGGATTTGGTGACGGCGTCGTGAGGGTGTTTGACCAGCGGTTAAACCCTCGCACGGCCATGGTCAAGATATGGCGTGAGCACAGGCAATGGGTCACGAATATCCACATGCAGCGCGGCGGTGTCAGGGAGTTGATCTCGGCCTCGAGGAATGGCGAGGTCAAGCTGTGGGATTTGCGGAGCGACAAGTCCGTTTTGAGTCTCAACGTCACGAACTCAGCCTCCGATCATCATCACGGTGAGAAGGACGGTGCTGGCGGGACGACTTTACTGCGCAGCTTGTCCGTACATGAGCACGCACCCGTCTTTGCCGTGGGAACCGATCGACACGAGGTCAAGTCTTTCAACACGAATGGTGATGCCCTGGGCGTCTTTGAGCCGCTGGCAAGTCGGGCGGCTTTGTCGCATGTTGTGGGTAGTCGGCATGGGCATGCCGCCATCGTCGCCACGGCGTACCATCCACATAAAATGCTTCTGGCGTGTGCGGGCTTGGGAGATGGACATGTCAGTTTGCTGGGGTATTAAGGGCGGAACGAAGCGGCAAAAGCAGGAGCGCTGTCCCTCGGTTCTTCTTTCTTTTAACCCTTCCTCGTTGTCCTCTGTCCTTTTCTCACCGAACATCTGGAGGAGTTGACGAGCACTCCTATCGCAGCTGCCCATACAGGAGATCGAAGGTTCAGACACGATATGATGACGAAACGATGGCGACTTGTGGTTGCTCCTTGTGTGATTCATAGAATGGTCCTGTCGTCGACGAGAATTGAACCCAACTATTTGCCGATATATTCGGCAACGAAGTGGAGAGGGAAAAGACGACAGCAAGTGAGGTGGAGTGGCAGAGACATAGTGATTGGACATGAGTAGCCATGATTCAATCATCTTGATCGTCAATGCGTTCATCTTATTGTCATATAATTCATTGCCTGCTAGCAAAACAAATAGCTTTTCGTTATATTTGCAATTTTCCTTCCCTTGGCCTCCGGTTCGTCCACAATTCCTCATTGTCCTTTACTCCTCTCACTTGTTGCCCCTCCGTTACCCTCTCCTTCACCCACCAATACCATCCACTCAAGATCCTGCATGCACCGTATCGTCCCAAACACATTTTGAATTTTGACGTTTTGGCTGTGTTCATCCTCGGAATCCTGTTCGACATCAGTCATCTATGATGCGGCCAAAAAAGCGCAACTAGCTATAGCGAAAATGTCCAAATATCAAACAAAGGCAAGAACCACAAAACTCAAAAGTCTCCTAACATCGCCACCCCTCTTCCTCCGCGCCTATCTCTGGAATGTCAGGTCAGGCTCGGCGGGGTTGTGAGCAAAGTCGGAGCAATAAGACAACTCCCAATACTCGCAGGACTTTTTCTTGCTTTTTCTTTTCCTCTCCCTTTCTTCGGCATCGAACGCGGAAGACCGTGTTGTCCACCTTGTCTCACTCTGCGCCCTCTGCGGTGTCGATATACAGGGTGTCGTTAATGAACGACAAGGTCTCCTGTTAAGCTGTTCACTTGCTTGCTCGATGATGTTGTCTTTCAGTCGAATAAAATGGATTCGCATGCCTTTCACTGTTCTCTCCAGGATCGGAAGAATGTCAGGGCTAGCTAGCTCTCAACCCCTTGGCTGTCACACCAAGAAGACCAAGAACTAGAGCATTCATGCCCAATGATTCGAACGGGCAGCATATGCGTCTTTGTAGGAACCGGACTCCCAACAACGAATGGTGGCGACTGCGTTCTTCGACCACTGGCATGTTCATATCCCGTTCTCCGACACTTGCAGATAACCAATCGGTGAGCATAGCGGCTTCCCTAGTTCAAGATCTGAGGAAGGCCTTGCTCTTCCAAGTGTTGAAGAGGTTGTAAGTTCAAGCAATCATCCTGTGGCATCGTGTGCATAAGAGTGCTGGCAGATCAAAGACATTCCGCGCTCCCGTTTCATCACAACTTTCAGCTGGTGTCTTCCCCTTTCCAGCCCATATCGTGGAAATTTCCAGTTCTGACCACACTCTCCGTCATGAGAACATCCACTCCGTGGACGCGAAGCTGTTGAGATCTTCTGGAATGCACATTGCTGCGAACCCTGCTTCATCGAATGCTGGGTACACAAAGGCATCTTGCGTCGGTAGACTTTCGATGCCACTGCCCATGGGCGGGTCCTGCGGATGATTGTTGGTTTCCTCTTCTTGAACGCGTCCTCCCAATGCGGCCGGGTGCCGCTTGAATGCAACTGACTGATGCTGACCCTTGGTAGACATGGGGGCCGGAATCTGACTATAAGCAGGAATATCAGTGCAGAGTTCTGGAAACCTTTGGAAAATATCCGGGCCCATTGTCCAGCATTTGATGTCGCTGATACGCTGGTCAAACAACGGCGACACCTTGTACAGTCCGGTTTCGATTTCCCGAGTATAGCAATCACGAAACTCGTATGGCCACAGGACGCGAAGGTTCCTCGCAAAGAGATGCCAGAAGATATTTCCACAATAATGGTGCTCGTTGAAAACGAATCGTTCCCTGACTCCCGGCCTGGCTTCTGGTCAGATGGACGTGGCCTTGACGGTCTGACAATCGCAAAACTTACCACGCAAAGAATTCGGTGGCGTAAGAATGCGCGATGCTCTGAGAAGGTCTACATGGTCAGTCGAGACAATAATATAGGCAGCCAGATCAGCACACCTTCGCATATACCATGGAGGTAATCTCAGATAGCGCTCCCGGGTTGATTCAGTGTGAAATTGTAGAAGGGAGTGCATGGCGCGCAATATGGCGAGTCGTTCGACCTTGGAACAGGAAAGAAAGAGAGTTTCATCAATGCGACGCAGGATGTGCCAAGAAGGGTGAAGATTGCCCTGTCTGTCCAGTGCGTCCCATCCTTCGACCAAGGCTCGGATAGGCGTATCATCGGTGCACGCATCGTCCGCGGGGAGAATACTGCCATTCCAATTGAATCGTTCGCTCAGCACATCGTTAGCGTAGCGCCACCGATTGAAATGTGCCTTCCCCTTCCCCCACCCATGGGTGGAGCAGCAGGGACAGCTTTGCGGCGGAAACGGCCAGGGTTTGTGCGCCTCATGAACCAGTGGGATCTCCGTATCGGCGGCCTGCACCAGAAGCGGACTCTCAGGACTTGCGGCCCCCTCCACGGGGATCACCTGAGGAGCGAGGAGCATGTCCGTGGATGCCGTTTCATGGCTGAGTCCAGAATAACAGACCAGGTCATACGTGTTGGAGGGTGAACACTCGGCCTGCTGGCCTTCCACAGCCGGAGGGAAGGAGGTTTTCTGGTCCATGCCAACCGTCGCCATATCTGGCTTCTGCTCGACGATTTCACTGGGGGGGGTGTCGTGGACCATCTCTTGAAAAATGAACCCTTTGGTATCAGGACTCGGCGCAATCTCCAGCTTGGTGGATTGATGACTCTCCATGGCTTTCTGGATGTCCTTCAACGTCTTGGACATGACGTTCCTTTCTCTCTCCATCTCCGCCAGTTGCTTCATCAAGGTGGCCACCTGACCACTGGCATCTTGTCGCCTGAAGTCCTCCACAAGTCCCTCGAGATAAGCGATGCGAGACTTGGTCCGTTCCCGTGCTTGTCGCTGGCAACGCCGGTCGATCTCTCTCTTCTTCAACCGTCGCGAGGACACTCCTTTCGACGACGGAGGTTCCGAGGATGCGACCGAACTGGCCTGCAAGGGGCGTGAGGGCGCGGTGGAAGTGGATGTGACCATGTCGGGCGGGAGGTAGAGTGTCATCTCAGGAACCCGCTCTGCTGTGAGGCTTCATGGATTCAGGACGTGAGGGATGGCGGGGACGCAGTCGAAGGGCGCTGGAGCGACACACCCTATGAAGAATGGACGCGTGATCGATGGTCCGGCGAGCAAGAAAAGAGGAAAGCGAATCTGGACCGGCGGGTGTAGTCGGTGCCGAAGTACGAGCACAGGCAAAGACGGGTCCCCTGCGTTGGCCTGAAGACTCAACAGGTCGGCCCCGGACTTGGGTGAAGTTTTGCGGGGTCAGGCCTTGGCCCGAGTTTGGAGCTGGAGCGACCAGTGGCGGGTCTACAAATTGTAGGATAGCACTGCTCCGCCCGATCGCGCCATACCTGAGTCGGCAGGAATACGACATCGCGGGACGAGCTCGGATTCGCTCGGGCTTCGGAATCGAGCTGAGAAGTAGTAAGGGGTTACAGACACGAGAGAACAAGATAGAACATTGGCTGCTCCCTGACTGGCTGAGGACTTTCGATCCGGGGATTATTTCCCTTTACAAGAACCAGCTACGTCTGTACACATAAGAACGTCAACCACTGTGCCCTGGGGCTCACGCCCGACCCGTTATTTCTTCATCGCTCCTCGCACTCCGAAGCCATTTCTACCGCGCATTATGTAATATTCCCCCGGGACCAGGTGCAAGGCCGTTCCTAGTCAACTCCGGAGGCGGGTTCTTTCCATCCGACCTGGTAGGAGATGTGTGTGTGAATGCACGGATGCTCTGATGCTCTTGTGCTGCCATCTGAATCCTTTGAACAGGCCGTCTTTCTTCTCACTTTGAATTCCTGGTTCTCATATTCGCGCCTGCCTCATTGCGATCCTTGATTCTCTATTTTGCTGTTCTGTGTGGTTGGTGGTTATCAATTTCCTTCTGCACTGGTCGGAACCAGGCGAATCAGTTTCCTGTGGTTTGCCACAGCGTGTTCCGGCCGCTGTGATCGATGGACCCTGAAGTGGTCGGGAAGAAGCCAGAGGGTAAGGGCAGGGTAGAGCCGAGCAGGATGAATCCGTCATACGTTGACGACGATGGGTTGACGGATCAGGCTGGGGTGGGCGTCGGGGTTGGTGCCATCAACTTTTGCCGCTTGACTGACTCCCCGTTCGCAGCCGGTTCCTAGGCCATCGTTAACATAGCTATGCAACACGATCTCTAGTGTCGGGACCTACCTCCATCTCACCATAGTTTCTTCGGACTGGTTTCGTCGCCTTTGCTGTTTTCTTGATCGGTTTGGTCGGCTTAACTTCTCCAGCGTTCTTGTCGAAAAGATCATCCGGCAGTTCATAGCTGTCACCGTTAGCATGGCAAGACATCATCACAGTCGGCCACGGCGGCTCCATACCTCTTATTAGGCACGACGGTGAGGTCGTGCAATTCTGAATTATAGTTTGTCCAGGCCTCGCACACACTCTTGAAGTAGCTGATGGCGGCCGAAATATTAAGATTCTTGGTGGCCTGTGGGGTCAGATCAATGCCAATGTAGAAGGTGTACGTGTGCAGGATCAGTCCCTCGGCGTTGGCACCGTCTGGGTTGGCATCTGGGAGGACCCCGGGCAGGGAGGCAGAGCCGTGGCCATCGGTGGTGACGAGTTCGGGGTCGGTCGTTGCCACAGTTTTCGTCTCTTCAATCTGGTACTTCATGCTTCCCTTCTTGACCTCGGCGACCTGGCTCTCGCTTTCGCATTGGTGAACTCGTTTGAACCCTTTCGTGTATGGTCTCGCGAGATTGATCATGTCGGACAAAAGCTCCAGCTGCATGACCAGGATGCGCACTTTCGACTCGACGAGGCCGGACCATGCTTTGGCCGCATCGGCCTTCCGGGAGCTGGCGATGACGCTGAGATAGTACTTGTGGTCCTGAGTGAAGAAAGTGTGCTTTTTGAAGAGGTCACTCCATCTGCCGTTGCCGTAGAAGATGTTGTTCGTAATTTGGCTGCCTCTCTCGAGCTCGCGCAAGATGACGGTCTTGCCGGACTTGGAGATGTTGTAGGTCGCGCACATGCTGGGGTATGCGGGCGTGATGATGGGCATGATATTGCGCTTGTCGCCGGGATAGATGGCCGGGTTCCACACCTTCTCTTTTCCCTGCTCGATCTCTTTCAGCATGACCGGGACGGGCCACTGCCAGTCTTTCATGACAAAAAAGAACTTGTTGACGATGGTGGCGCCGACGGCATGAGGGTAGAGCTGGCACACGCGAGCGACGAGCATGGCCCACGCCACACCGCCGGGGTAACCGACAATGTTGGCGTAGATTGCCCGTCGTTGCGCCCACAACTTGATCGCGCGGAGGGCGGTCCGAAAGGTCTTTTGTTCCGGGACCAGCGACAGAATCTCGTCGGTGACACGCTGCGCACCATGAGCGCACATCCATCGACACGCGGAATGACAGGCGAAACTTACCGGCCCTGTGATGGCCCTGATGCCGGCTTGATCCAGGCCATCGAGCAGTTTGTTGTCGTTGAGACTGAGATCTTTGGGGATGGTTTGCAGGCTCTCGATGGCCACGAAGATCAGGTCGATCTCGATGTTGTTGAGCACGAGTTTGATGATCGGGACAAAGGAATCAGGCACCGCCGTTAACGAGCTTACCGCGCTGGGCCCAGCGAACCGGCGAAGGACGGTCGGAAAGAGGTCAAAAAAGTCCTCGCGCTTGACATGTCGCGGAGCCACGGCGAGGGTGTCGATATCAGACCCTAGCCCGCGTTTACGTTAACTCGGCCGCTCTCAGCACACTCTGGTTCATCAGCGCTCACCGGGCCCATATACCCCCAGTCGATAGCTTCCATATGGATATATTTTTCCACCAAACTGCTCGATCTGCGACGGGGGCAGTTTCTGCCGTCGACTAACCTCCCGGACAAATTCCTGAGTCACTTTCTGAAGCAGACTGAGCGTGCTCATGCGCTTCTTTGTCTCCTCGCTCGCCTCATAATTATTCTCCTTCTTCAGCTCTTCGATCAAATCGGCCGTCTTCTCGTTGTCGATCGGCTCGGGAAGGGCCACAGAGATCGGAGGGCTTACACCCCACTGTTTGCCGGAGGAAGTAGGCATGGCCATCAATCTCTGTGATCATCGATGGTGATCGGAGAAACGGAGCAGACACGGTCGACGCAACGACGGGAGGACTGTGGGAAATAGAGGAATAGAGAGGCCGGGGCGGGAGTAGGCAGCCCCAAGTCAGAAGGAAGGGTGGTGAAAACAAGAAGACAAGATCCCCAAACTCCGAATGAAAGATGACGAGAAACGCAAACAGTAGAGGGTCGCCGTCGGACAGAAAAAGTCAATGACAGGTATGTTCTGACTTGGATGATGCCTCTTCCACTTTGGCTTTTGACTCGCGGCTGTCCTAAAGCGGCATGGCGCAAGTGGCGCTGCCAAGTAGCACTCCCGCTTCCATCATCTATCACACACCCTTGACTAACATCAGCAAATAGAGTTATGGCCAACGAGTTTATGGACAACGAGTTTATGGCCACAGAGACTCCGGATACATCATGAGCTGCGTATTATTTCTGCCGCCGTGCCGGCCTCCACAGCAAGATCACCCCAGTTTGGGAGCTTCGGCAAACAGCATGTGCAATCTCTCATCCAACCAGTCCAGGTCATCGTAGCTCCCAGGTGGACCTCCTGCCCAGTGTCCCCAAATGGAAGGATATACATCCACAGTGCCGACACCAGGGGCCATGTGCTTGACTTCGTACTCGGAGTCTTCCTCGCTATCGCGTGGTCAATCCACTGGCAGAAACAACGGCCAAAGGGAAGACTTACGGGAAGTACAAGTCGGTCTCACTGGGCAAGACCAGCGTGCGAGCTTTGATACTCCCCAGTGCTTTCTCGAAGTCGCCGTTGTATGGCTCCTGCTGGCTGATATCGCCGGCTTGCCAGGTATGCAACATGACCAGCAGATTCTCGGGATCCTTACTCAGAGCCCACGCTTCCATGCATCTCCGTTAGCCTCTGTTGACCAAGTCATGGCCATCCGGTGGAGTGATAGGTGATCATCACCGTGAAGGAGGACGGTTGCCCATGAATAGACCGACTGGCTTACCTTCCCAGAAGTTGACCATGAAATCTTCCAGGTCCTTCGCCCCATAAGCTGTCTCATGCAGCTTGTGACGGTAGAAAGCCTGACTGAAGCCCCAGCCGGCATAGCCTCGTCCAAAAGCCTTGAGCCCGACGGTCCTTTCCTTGTCCGTCCAGGTGCGGTTCTCGGAACCTTTGGTTTCAATCCGTCCAAACGTGCTTCCGGCCGAGGAGACGCCTTTCGCCGCCAGGAGGGCAGACTTGACCCCTTCCAGAAAGACTTGATTGTGAAGCGATGTCTTTGCCGAGCCGCAAAACGGCACACAGATGTCGACGAAATCCGGATATTGCGCCGCCCACTGGAATGATTGTGCGGCACCCATGGACCAGCCGGTCACAGCGCGCAAGTGGTGGATGCCCAATTTTTGGGTCAGAAGCTGGTGTTGGGCTTTTACATTGTCATAGAAAGTGACATTCGGGAATGGAGATATCTTCGAGTTGGAAGGAGATATGGACTGCCCGTTGCCGAACAGTGCTGGGATGATGATGAAGTAGTCTGCTGGATTGAGTGTCTTGTCTTCACCAATGAGCCATTCATTGTCGGCGATGGCGCCAGAAAACCATGTTGGATACAGGACCGCCGGAGACTTCGGATCACCAAAGGTCTTGTATGCTATCCAAGCCCCTGGTAACGTGTCTCCGCCTTGGAGCTTGAAATCCCCCAGGTCATATGTCTCGTAGTCCGTCATGATGGTAGAGGGATAGAACAGCGTATAAAAAGGATATCACAAACGAACCTTGAAATGCCCTTGCAGCGAAGCTGTCTCAGGGTATCGATGCACGATCACCTGTTGGTTGGACCCCGCAGGTCGGTCGGGCATCTCCATTGACAGGCCTGGAAGCACATCCGCGCACCCCATTATCCATGACGTGGTCGTCAGTGGAGTGCTACCCGCCCCGTTCTGGCATGTGAACACTGGCTCCTGGAAGTCCTTTTGCCAGATACAGGCAGAGGTACCAGCTGTCCGTTGTATTTCCCATGATGCCGTCGACCACCCTTTCTTACCATCCCAGCGGCGCCAGAGCATTTCCAAGTGATGACCTCCAGCCCATGAGCTTTCGGAATTAATAGAGTGATCTAACTCCGCCAAATCACGTAATCGAGGCAGAGAGGTACAAACTCGACTCTCGATTGTCCCAGCGTCCATATCTCGTTCAATAAGTTGTTCTGCCCCGTCTCACCACCGCTCCGTTCTTCCGCAGATGTCGTCAAACAAGGTGGAGCCTCCAAAGGGACAAGAAAAGCACGATGCCGAGTCGACCGTGAAACGCAACCCACACGGAGACTTCCGGAGAGTGCAGGCCTCACGACCGGATTGGGACGGGTCAAAGCAGTGGAAGTTCACCAAAACGAAAGAGCCGAATTGGACGTACGGCTCAGGCGCGAGCGATAAGTCTGGATTGACAAAGGCCCACGTCTCCATTGATCCCTATGCCGAAGGAAGGTCGCCCGTCCTGAACTACAAACTGTTAATCTCAGGGATCGTCCCCCGGCCGATTGGATTCCTATCGACGAGGTCAAAGGACGGGTCATCGGCGAACTTGGCGCCCTTCAGCTATACTCAAGTCTTCAACCATGATCCGCCCATCTTTGGCGTGGGCTTCAGCGGTGGATTCGGCAATGCGAAGGACACGCTCCGAAATTTGGTCCAAAGTGGCGAGTGCGTCATCAACATCGTCAGCGAGCACTTCATCGAAGCGGCCAACGCATGCTCTATCGATCTGCCTTATGGCGAATCAGAGTGGGCCGTCTCCGGGCTGACCCCCGGTGATTGCGAGGTGGTGAAATGCTCTCGGGTCAAGGAAAGCGTGTTCAGTGTGGAGGGCAAGTTGGTCAATACTCAAGAATTCGAGTCCAGGTCACAGCCGGGCAAGAAGACCGGTGTGCTCGCCATCATCGAAGGTGTCCGGTTCTGGGTCCGCGAGGATGCCATCAATGATGACCGGAGCCTGATTGATCCGGACATTTTGAGGCCCATCGCCAGGCTAGGGGGGATAACATATGCGAGAATCGCCGAGGGCTTTGAGATCCCGCGACCGATCCTCAAGCAGGAGCAAAAGGAGGGCAAGCCCACGGATGTATTGAATAAGCCCAAGGTAGAGGGCCAGTGAGTGATTATCCGGTCAGGATACGGTCGCTGATGTCCCATAGATATAGAAGAAGGGCAGCGAGACGATTCGTGGCCTCCGCCGATTTAGGCGGACCGGATACAGACGCTGATGTCGCGTAGACCGAGAAGATCTCACGAAGACTCCAATTTCATGATATGCACCGACCAGCCTGGACAAAGTGGAGCTGACTGCGACTCTGACTAGACCCTGGACTCGCCCGCCACCAAGAGCCAGCTGAGCTCACTAGCTAATGCAAGTCAACTTTCTACAAGGTATACCCACGATGTCAGCGCCCGCAAAGGCACCCCGCAAAATTAGAGGCAAGCTAATTTCGCAAAGACTAGTTGGCCATCGTGCCTGGATTCAAGCAGATGGTCGTGCAGGTGAAAGATCACCGCAGGAGTTGCCATCCGTATCTAGAGACTCACCAGCCTCAGGCCCACCCCTGAACGGACCTCTGCGACTAGGCAGGAGCAGCTGGTACCGATCGAGATACCATTCTATGATGCGACCGATCCCGAACCCAACGCTGCCATAGTCACCCATCTGTGCGAAACTTTTTTACCCATCTGGGCTGCAACTATCCTTTTTTTGCAGCGGGAGCGCTGCCTCCGCGACCTGGAAGAGAAGAAGGGGATGCGATCTTGTCGATGCCGTGTGCGCGGTCGCTGCCCGGTTTTCGTCAGATCCCATGCTCTTGAGGTCGAATGACTGGATGCTGAAAACAATGTCCGCCGGCCGTTTCGAGGTCAACCTTCGCTCACAGAGCCATGTCGGCTGTCGTCGACACCTTCTAGCCACCTTCTTCCTGGACAGGGCAGTTTCTTCCAGCGTCGGCCGTCCGGTGACGCTCCGAGACAAGGACATAAATTTCCTTTCCCCATCGACCGGATGAAGAGCTCATCAACGGCTATCCAGACCCCTTTCACGCCATGATCAAGATCGTCTACATGTACGGTCGTGTAGCTGACGTGCTGAACAACATCAAGGTCAGCCAGGTCACTCCCGACGGCTGGCCAGTATGGAAAAAGATTTGACAGGTACGGCTGTGCTGTTGTTGCTCACGGTTGCGATTGTTGGCTGACGGCTTCTCAGGTAGATACCAACGTTTGTCGCCCAAATTACACTTCAACGCCACCAGCTTCCAGCACTATGCAAATTGGCGATGGCACGAACTTCACGCTGTTGCAGTTTTGGTTCCATACATTGGTGGTTTCGCTCCATCAGCCCACCTTACTCCATTCTTTTGAAGGTCGCATCCAACAACTGCTCCCGGACAGCAGAGAATTGTCCATGTCTTCGGCCGAGACGATTGCCGACATCCTTGCGTTTGTCAAGCTCATTGATGTCAAGAGCTTTATAGGCAACCCTTTCACCAGCCAGCCCATGTATGTCGCTGCCTGTGCGTTTCTTGCTGAGGCCGCAGCACACACCTCGCAACCTCCCTCTCGGTGCATCACCGCCAGACCAATCGTCCGGCGGCAAGGTCAGGTCCGAAAAAGACGACACGAGCAAGAACCATTCGGAGCACAGAGTAGCATCTGCCAGACATACTCTTGCGGCGTACCAAAACTGTCAACGGCGCCACAAAGCCCTGAAAATGCTTGATTCTTACTAGGTGGGCCGCTATATCCTGACCGCACTCGACCAGAAATCCAAAGGCTTGATGGATCCTCTTCTCTTTACTGCCGAAGATGTGGATGGCGAGATGCCATCGACAGAACCATCGTTTACCACTCCTGGCTGGCGGAGAACTACCTCGCTCAGCGCATCCCTTGGGGGATCTGGCCATGCTTTGACCAGACTGCGCGGCCTGAAGAGGCTTTGCGACGGCATTCCTTGGTCTCCTCAGATGGATTGGAGCCAAGCTATTGGATGGTCGTTAACGGGCACGGCCAATTCGCGCTTTGTCCGCACACCGGTGGCGGAAGGACATCGTCTCTTATCCTCCGCAGCAAAGCTTGCAGACCGCCTCATGTCTCCGTCAACCTTGGGCCTTCAGGAATCATAAGTTGACCTCTCGTCTGGGCAAGAAATGAACTGGAAACATTTATCCCTTAATGTGCACCTTTCGGCTACCCTTGCGCCAGGATCAGCTATTGCCCAGTTGTCTCGCGACCATCCTGAAACTTGAAAGTGAAACAGTCTTTGATACGTCGGGCAGACTCCCACTTGGCAAATCAAACATCATTGCCGTCTCGACACTTCGCCGCCAGCGTCACTGCGATCTAGTTGGATATTACGACACATTCTGAGACCAACGCCCCTTTCGCCCGCTCGACAACCACAGACCCAAGCTCCTGAGGCGGAGGAAAAGAGAAAAAGAATGAAAGAGATGCCATGTATATTCTAATACGAATCTCTATGGAGCAACAGTACAAATGTAACAGGCCGCGTGAGGGCGTCTTGACCTTTTGTGTCAGTCAATTTGACATTTTTGCTATTCCAGCTTCATTTCGTCTCCGGCTGTGCTACTATTCCTGCCTACACATTACAGGACCAAGGCTGCACCCCCAACCATACCAGCGACCAACATCAGGTCAGCTACCATTGCTTTTGCACCGCTTGAAGATGAAGATGAGGAAGAAGCTGCGGTGGCAGTGGCGCTCGCACTGGAGCTCGCGCTGGCGCTGCTCGAAGAGGACTGCCCCGCAACCTTACCGAAGACACCGCCTTGGACATTGGCCGGAGAAGTGCTGTTTTGGGTGTTTTCTGCTGCTGTCTTGTAGGCCGCCAAGGTGTTGCCAGTTGATCTGTGGATTGAGACCGTCAGGTCAGTTGACTCGATGAAAGACAGGACCAGTTGGCCTTTGAGGGATGATTCAGATCTGTGGGAAGACTTACGGTGCATTGACAGCCATGACCATCCCTGCCTGACAATGTCCTACGGCGGCGCAGTACAGCCAGAGGGGTGTCGTCGCATTGACCGTGACACTGAAGATGTCTCCGTCGTTGGGAAACCCACTGAAGATCCCGGCGCCGCTGACCGGCTGGCATGGGTTGGCGAAAGTAGACTCCGTGACCGAGTGGCCGGCTCCGAAGTGGAATTCGAGAATGTCGCCCTTGGCCGCAGTAACGCTGTTGGGGGTGAAGGCCAATGTGGGCCCGACTTGGATGGTGTGCACGGCAGATGACCCTGAGGACGTGCCAGTGCTCGAACCCGAGGTCATAGAGGCCGCGGCGGCCGATGAGGATGAAGAGGAGCCAGAGGAGCCAGAGGAGCCGTATTGTGGGTTGGCGAGAACAGAACTCGCGAGGGCAGTGAGGAGGAGGGATGAAGATAGCAGAGAATGCATTGTTGGCCTGGTTTTTCCCTCTTTATTCTTCAATGCTCTGGAAGGAACAGTAGGGTTGAGTCGGAAGGAAGAGACGATCAGAGGTGAATTTGTTTGTGGAACCAGGGCGAAGGTGAAAAACGAGGACAGCAGCAGAGGTTTAACCGGAAGACATCTTATATGGCTTTTTGATCTGTCACACGAGTGTTTTGGGGCAGCCAAATATAGCCAAGCTGGACGGATTGGGCAACTCCAGACACTCCTGCCTCGACTTGAGACTCGTGGTGCGCCATATCGGTTTTGGCCAACGTGTGCACTTGGGGCTTGGTCACTGGATGTGCGGCAAATTTGTAGCTCCTCTCAATCTCAAAACTCCAATAGGGCCTCCCTTGGTGTCCTGTGCTGCGTGGTGAAGATGCCATACCTGTGGCCGGTGAGGCTGCGAGTCGACCATCACTCAAAATAGGACATTCGGCCGACGAATCCTAGTTGAAGGAAAGCCGAGGGATGAGTTGCATCGCACATCATTCGTGGTAATGCCTCGACAGAGGGTCAAGCTGCAGATTCTCCGGCCAGATTCCTTCGCCAACTGTCGTATCCCTGAGCGGAGTTCTCCCGCAGAGAGCCAAAAATATGAAGTGCTCCCTGTGCCCACCAATCGGCAGAGAGAGCGAACGGCGCTAACTAGTTAGGCTTTCCCATCATCTTTCAACCTACTGTCTTTGGTGCTGGATATCGCCTTCAGCAATGGCTCCGCGCCGCGTTTCCAGAAATCTAGGCTGGCTGTTAGAGTCTCGTTAGCACAGCTCACTTGAATTGCCTCATCGCCACTAAGGAGGAATGTAAAGGAACAACCCAATCAAATTTCAACCGATCGCGGCCGGCATCAACATCCAGCTTCAAGACCCGCGCCTGACTCGAAGCTGTCGTGGCCACGAGTGGTTTAGTAAGATTGTCATTCCCAAAATAAACCGGGACTTTCTTACAACAGGATTTATTTGACGACCTTCCAATCGCGGAGGGTACCCCGCTCTTGAAGGATTTCGATTTCACACCATCACCATGACAAATCTCGTACGCTGCTTGAGCGATTAACAGCCCAACTTTGTGCATGATTCCACTAGAGTCGACATCATTTCCTTCACAGATGGTGATTGTGCTTGCATATCTTTCGCCACCAAGAGAAGTGCTGTCAATATGCATCTACACATGGGATGGAATGATCTCAGCGGTGGCAGTTCTGATTGCCATCACATTGTGCGCGCTGATGAACTCGGTCCGAGAGAGCTTAGACCGCCGTAGACAAGGAAACTGGAAGTTCCGTTGGAGGCTAAACGATGAGGACAGGCGGCCCGGGTGGACGAAGCAGGTCTCTGTGTTAGTGGCTGAGGAACCAATGGGTACCAAACCCGCAGACTCGGTGTGGTCACCGTCGCCACAGTTCCTCCTCACAACCAACTGACAGAGTTGGAGACATGACATCGCATAATGTCTCTAGAAGGTCAGCAGAGGATGCCCTTGCCAGAGATGCGTCGTTCCTCGGCGATATCTGGTTGACTTTAGAAATCTATTAAAAGTCGCCAATCCTCCTGTAAGTAGGAGTCATTTAGACCGATCTAGAGTCAGCTCTGACACACGTCGTTATTAAATCCTGACAATTAAACATGGGATGGCAGGAATTCAGGATTGTGAAAATGAAGTCGATCTTTACTATACGGCGTGTGTTCAGGTGCGCCACGATAAAGGAGAAAGTGGCTAGATGAACCCCTGACCAGACAGCGGGGAGAAGGCAGAGGAAAGACAACTCCTGAAGAGTAAAGTGCATGAGGAATGGCAGGCCAAGGCAGGTGCACCGACGTAGCCACCATCCAGTGACGACGGTCAAAGATAGGACAGAATACACAGAGAAAGGCCGTGCCTGGGTGAGTTGAAGGAGAGATCATCGAGATCCTGTAGATCAACAAAGACGTCCGTGAGAGCTGCTCCAGGCCAGCAAAGACGAACGATGCGAGAGTATGCTGATGAGCAACAGTGCTGACAACATCTGCATGTATATAGTCAATGACATATACTTGGACTGATACCTATCTTTTTACAATGCATGGGGCGTCCTCCGAAGTGGTCGAGGTTTCCCATTGGCCTGTTCAATGTACGCAACCAGCGTCTGAATATGCTGGAGGAGAATCTGTGCCGATACCTGTCCACTGAATCTATAGTTTTGCCTTGGGCTGGGCCTTCAACAGGATCGGTTCCATCTTCGTGGCTGGTCGTACCACAGGTCAGCACTGATCGCTGCGAAGCTGAGTCTTCCGTCTTACCCTTCATGACGTTTCCTCTGATCTTGAGCTTGCCTCCCATGAACAGGGCCTGCGCCTTGGTCTTGCCGGTCACCATTTTGCCAAAGTTCTCGTCGGACAGGGACAGGATGACTGCGGGCTTCTGCGTCAGCAACCACTGCCCCATCACCACCTCTTTTCGGACGCGCCTACCATCAGCCTTCTTGCCTGCGGGAGCCTCGCCCTTGGCAACCTTCCCAGACTCTTTGAGGTCAATGTACCATGCCTGCTCATCACCCTTGTCGTTCTTGAGCTTGAATGTGAAGATGGCCTGGCCTTTCTTCACCGCATCTTTTCGTTCGGCCTCACTGGATTGCAGCGACTCATTGATCGCATCGAAGGCGGCCGAAGAAGGGAAGGCATCTGCGTCTGTGTCAGAGAGGGCAGTCGCCTCATGTTCGGAAATTCGAGTCCCACGAACCGTCCTTGAGGGACATGATGACAGGTGTAGAGGAGGGCGGTGTGGAGGACGGTGTGGATGACAGCAAAGGAATGTTGTACAGTCGAGGTGGACTTCTTGTGACCGGGGGGCCTGAGCAGAGCGACGTTAGGACACAGCAGGAATTCAGGATCAGGTTGAGGGTGGAAGAAGTTTGAATTATAGTGCTACACAATGGATAGACAAAGACAGGCTGTGAAGAATCAGACTGATCACATGGATGTGCTCAGTATATCGTCGCCGCGAGCAAAGCGCCTTGACATGTGAATGAAGCACAGGCCGAGGCCGGGGCGCCCAATTCCACGGCCCCATTGCTTGGCAGGAAGATACTGTACCTCAACTCAGGTACAAGTTCGTATGTAAATAGTTATCTGCACTGACTGCAACTGTCCGTTGCCTTAATGTTTGAAGCCTGAATTCGTGCCTACAGCCCTTTATATAGGCGCCTAGAATACTCGATCGGGCAGTCCATCATCTTCACAACAGTATTCCTCTTGCAGCTGAGATGATCCAACCTCGATCATGAATGACTCTATCGTCGATGCCGCGTCTGATCGCAGTCTTAGAGCCGCGGAACTTACACTTGAAGGCCCATTTGAGAGTTCCATCCCGTCGTTGGCACGGCGACGAATCGCAGATGCGCACAGCTTCTTGCTTGTGATCGTAACTAGGACTAATTGTAACTAGGAGTCGCAACGCAAGAGCGGGTCCCTCAAGATGCCCAGACGCTCCTCGGCCTGTACGGGAATCCATACGGGACAGGTACCTCAATATACATACAAATGTACAGGCCTAGAAAGCCCTAGAACCCGCCAGTGGCAATTCACATTCTATAAATAATGCGTCCGCCCTGGACCCTCGCTCAGAGAGTCATTTAAAAAAATTATGTAAATGCTTATCTAACCTGCTACTTAGTCAGAAAATTCAAAAAAGGAGATTCGGCCAGATGCGTGTCCTAATACAAGAACGTTGTCATAAAGAGCCGAGCAAACAGCTCGATATTCAACAGGGAGCCAAAGGAGGTTCTCCCCACCTCGAGTCACCCAAACCTCTTTCACAAACGTTTCACACGCTGGTTCCGGCTGTACAGTATAGACGTTAGAGCACGCACTTTGTATCCTCAGTAATCCTCTATCCGTCTCCAGGTATGGTTCATACCTAGAGAAAGATAGTCTTTTAACTAGTGTACCAACGTTGAACGATTGCTGCAGGGCGCCCGTGGTCGCGTCCCAGAGCCTGACTGTCTTGTCGTACGAGCTAGACGCCACCAGCCTGCCGTCGGGCGAGAAGGCCACCGTGCTGACCCAGTCCCTATGGCCCTTGAGCGTCTGCTGTGGGGTGCCCGTGACCGCGTCCCAGAGCCTGACTGTCTTGTCGTGCGAGCCAGACGCCACCAGCCTGCCGTCGGGCGAGAAGGCCACCGTGCTGACCCAGTCCCTATGACCCTCAAGCGTCTGCTGTGGGGTGCCCATGACCGCATCCCAGAGCCTGACTGTCTCGTCGCGCGAGCCAGACGCCACCAGCCTGCCGTCGGGCGAGAAGGCCACCGTGCTGACCCAGTCCCTATGGCCCTTGAGCGTCTGCTGTGGGGTGCCCGTGACCGCGTCCCAGAGCTTGACCGTCTCGTCG
>Ga0255336_100900_pt1 | contig 30325 bp, 27 predicted proteins | sample MeOH1_35cm_T3_17_FD_189102 | JGI IMG/M metagenome (GOLD analysis project Ga0255336, IMG submission 189102) | Sandy soil microbial communities from University of British Columbia, Vancouver, Canada - MeOH1_35cm_T3_179 | ecosystem: Engineered > Artificial ecosystem > Sand microcosm > Unclassified ...
CCGGACGCTTACTACCATAACTCTTTATTACAGCAGCTCGGGGCTGTTTGACAAGTCTGCCTGACTCAGTCCTCGTCGAGGGACCTACCCTCATCTCAGATGTGCCTTTCACAGCACACCAGATCCCGGCGTGCGGAACTATCGCACCGGGCTCTTCAAAAATATTCGCTTCCGTATTTCCAGCATTAAAAATCAAAGTGTAGCTGTACTTGTTTCGACTCGACAATTCTTGGCTTGGGAACTCCATATCTATTCCAACATGCGGTAAATTCGACTAGGTTAAAACTACGGCGCTGACTTCTTCGGTTGAGCCATTTGGCTCTCCTTGGTCTGAATGTATATCCAAGAAAATCAAAGGATGTATTGCCATAGTCCAATCTTCTGTCATCATCATGACATGGCGCACTTTTGCAAAAGTGGGGAATTCCTTTTGCAACTTTGTCCTATTTCATTATGCAATAAACAGCCATATTTACTAATTCATCAAGATTTATTTGAGGGGTGCGGAATACGGGTGTTAAGCAAAAACCAGCTTTAGCATAAAAGTGTTCATCGAATCCTGTAAAACCTTTAAAATCGAAGCTTTCAGCTGTGTCTTCTCTCGAGCTTAACGACTGTCTCAACGTGTGATGTTTCTGGCAAACATAACCAAGCTTTATTTTTCTCGTGAAGGTTGATGATGCACGCTTGGGACATGCGGTGGCAGGGTAATTGGATGGGAGTATCCAGGTGGTCGATGTCCCGGAATATTTGTAAGGTCTTTTGTGTCCGCTTCAAAAACCCCGGACAACGTACCATACTTCTTGATCAAGGAGTGGGCGATTTCATTCGTATCTATTCTCGGAATGGCATAGAACAACAGAAGCTCTAATATCTGATGATCTTCAAAGCCGTCCAGTCCTTCTTCGAGGAAGCGGTTTTTCAAACGATTGCGGTGGCCTTCGTGCATGGGTGGTTGTCCTTTCATTTGGTGGTGTGAGCAAGCTGGTGAATCCTGGTTTATGGTCATTTTATGGATAAAGGGGAGCTGATAATCGGACGAACTCCTTTAATTATTGAAGACAGGCATTTAGCATTCTTTACAATGTCCTCCCACTTGCATGTTTAATCCATTGCAAACACCTATATTTCTTCAGAAAGTCTACTAAATTGTTTAAACCCATTCTGAACAGTCTCGTATCTTTCCCACGGTACAGATCTTAAAAGGGACTGTCTTTGATTAAAATCATCTGCAGGGGTCCTCACTACAAATACTGTTTGAAACTTAGCCTTTGTCTTTTCCCTGCGATGACACAAATATTTCTCGTTACAGTTAATGTTATCAATAAAAGTTCTACATTGTTCGATTATAATTTTATCCGTTTTTAATTCATCTTCCTTTTCCGAATTTTCACAAAGTCCATCTAATAAAAATGTTTCAATAGCTCCAGTTTCTTCAAATGGAATAATAAGTGGCAAAAATTCTACTCTACTTACTTCTTGGCTTTCTTCTTTTAGAACATCGCTATACGTTGCCTTATTCCAAGAGTTGTGCTCTATATAGCTTGAAAATACAACATTAAAATTTTTAAACTTAACGCTTAAATCTGTAATGAATTTCTGTTCCGTACCTACTTCATCTCGGTCGCTGATGACTAAAATTCTTTCATATTTACTAAATGATCCCAGTTGATTAAGATCTAATACTTGTTCAAGTATAGTAGGAATTTTACTTACCCCTCCGGCTGATCTTATACATAAAAGACTCCCGTTAAAATGCTTAAACCATTTAACATTCCGAGCATCATCATTAAACTTGTCGATTAGTTTACTATATTTTTTATGGTCATTATTTCCAATAAATTTCCCAATTATATACCTTTTCAAGGAAATATTGAATAAGCGCTAAATCAGTATTTCCCTCACATATCACTATACTCTTCATCATCTTAACTCCATATCATAATCTTCCCTTACTTGTTGAGCTTTTTTACCTGGCAATACTCTTGCTACAGTTTGATGATCCTTTCTAACAAGTGTAATAACACGAATTAAGTCTTCCTTTTCAAAATTCGAAGCACTATCAAGTAATGAATCGACTGTCTCCAAGCTATGTGTTGTCAAAAACAACTGTACGTTAAACTCTTTACAAGCATCGATTAACCATAAGAACACTTTGGCTAAAACCGAAGGATGAATAGATGTTTCAATCTCATCTACTAACAAGATTCCATCTTTAGCTTCGGCAATTCCATTAGCTAAGGCAATAACCTTCTTAATACCATCACCATAGGTTGACAAAGGCATATAATCCAACAAAGAATTATCAATCATTTGAATTACTCTTCCGTCTTCATTCTCAATAATTCTCAAATCGGTAATGTTGGAATCAAAAAGTTTAAGAACTTCCACAACTTTGTCCTTAAGCGTTCTATTTCTAATCACTGCCCGAAATGTGTTTTTAATAATATGGTCTATTGTAGAAACAAACGTCATTTTTAAGAATGGCGTTTTTCGATTCATACGCATAATTCTGTCATACTTATGAAAACTTATCGGAATGTAACTAGGTTCGAAGCTCAATTGTCCGATGTTATTATATTGAATTTCCCCTACAAAACTGTCAATTTCTTCTCCTTCACTAATACTACCTTCTCTTAACTTTCTGCTTATCATCGAATTGTTTTTCATTTCTTCATTTATATCCATCAGCACTTTTTCAATTCGGCCTTTAATTTTAAACGTAACCTCCACATTATTCATGGATGCTGAAACAGATATAAGTAATTCATCATTTAACCTGTTGAACAAATATAAAAATGAATCTAAGAAAGATGGGCTCATGCTTGGAAAAGTTCTGGGCACTTCACGCAGCCTTGCTATACTTACCACACTTGTTAAGTCATCGGGCCTGCTAAGTAACATAATTGCTTCCAATAAGGAGGTTTTACCACAATTATTAGAGCCTACCAGGATATTGATATCTCCTAAATCCATGACCTCTAAATCTTTGATTCCCCTAAAAGTTTCAACTTTCAGCCTAGAAAGATGCCTTGCCATTGACACACCTTATTCCTTGATTAACCATATTTTCACTTACATTATTATACAATTAATAAGCCACTAAATCAGTCGAATTATAATAGCAGCCTAAAACTTTCCCAGCAAATTTCACTTATGCATACCTGCTCCTAATCTAGTTTCCATTTATAACGTCACTATTTTATCCTTTGTAGTCTGTCCCCAAAGTCCATCAGGAAACCGCTCTTCGGCACATAACCTAAGTTTTTATAGAGCCATTGTTCTGCTTCCCTCTCTTTGACCAAAAATAATCCAGTACAATAATTTTCGTGTACTTCGAACCCTCAGGATCTTCTTCTTAATTTCTGATAATATAGTCTCTATTTTAGCATATCCCGGGGGCATCCACCTACAAATATTCTTTCTTTACTATAACTGTTACCATGGAGTTGCTGACACCCGCGTATATAGTTTCTAGAGGAACTTTTACCGGCAGAGCGTGCGGCTGCTAAGATAAACTGGAAATACGCTCTTATACGAAACTGGTCTATGAGAACTATTTTAACGTAAAGAGAAACCTTGCGCCAAGTAAAATAGGGGGTTCCCATAGACGGTGACCACTTGAGCACCATAACACTTGAACTACGGATGATATGGATAACTGGAAGCTGGGCTTTTAAAAAGATTGTGGCGTAATATAAGAATAATGCGTAATAATCTACATTTGAGGGGCGAAAACAATAGCTCCTGTTATCAAAAGAAGTCCCAATGTTGCACCAATTGTGTTGAAACCGATATTTGTGTCATCCTTATGCACCTTCACAATAATACAAACTAGATTATTTACAAAATAGAAACAAGAAACTGGTAGTAGATATACCAAAAAATCCAACAGGTATTCCTCCTCTTTTATGGCATACTTCCGATAAACTGAATTACTTGGTAATTGTCTCATCTTCAACTGGCTCCAATCTTGTTGCACATAACCCTACAAATGTGCGTTATAAAACTCCGTTATCTTCTGTATTCAGCTTCGCATTATAGACAAACTGTCTGGTTCACGGATAATGGTAGGTTGCTAATTACCTCACTAAGTCAATTGTACTTCCGACGATCCCTTTTTTAACGACAACCTTCTTATCAATCCGGTCTTTCAGTTCACTGACGTGCGAGATTATCCCAACGAGCCTATTTCCAGAGGTTAAACCATTGAGCGTCAAAATCGCCTGTTCAAGTGATTCGGCATCCAAGGCTCCAAAACCCTCATCAATAAACATGGTGTCAATCTCCACCCCACCTGCGTAGCTTTGAATGACATCCGAAAGCCCTAACGCCAGGGAGAGGGAAGCCTTGAACGATTCACCTCCGGACAGTGATTTTACTGAACGAATTTTTCCAGTATAATTATCCAACACATCAAGCTCTAATCCCGATTGCGAACGATAATCTGTGGCATTCTCTTTGCGTAGAAGTTCATAGCGTCCATTAGACATGGTCGTCAACCGCTTGTTTGCTTCTGCGATAATCTGGTTAAAGTAAGATGCCTGCACAAATTGCTCAAAGGCAAGTTTTTGCTTCCCATTAAGTTCTCCGTTGGCAGTTTTTGCTAAGTTGCTGACCAACAAATAATCTTTCTCCAATTGATGGCGCTCTGTTTCAGCCTTAGTTATTCCTTTGACAATTGTCTCGTTGGTCTGAAGTCTTGCTACAACCCTATGTATCTTTTCGTCCAAGGACCCTTTTTTCAGTTGCAAAGCACTTTGTTGCTCTAAAATCTTGGCGGTATCCTTAGGTTGTTTATCTTTTGTCTCATCACTGAGCCTCAAAATCTCTGTATTTGTACTTTTATAAGCATCGCGATAGTCCGCAATTGTTTTCTTGAGTTCTGCCAGCGCTTGTTCCGCTAACAATGCTGCCTGATATGCATTCTCGTCGCTAAAACCATATTCCAGATATTTTGCAGTATAATCAGCCAATGCTGTATTTAGGGCTACGATAACAGTTTCCATACGAAGTTCCTGATCGCTAATCAGCGTCATGTCGCTGTCCAGCGTACGCTTGTTTTCCAGATAAGCATTTTCCGCTTTTTGAAGAACACGCTTTGATTCGGCTAATTTGTCGGTTGTGTCGCCAATTATTTGTTTGGCTTTTTCGATCGACGGATATTCCAATACGGCCTGAAGTGTAACAATTTCACTGTTCATAGCACTAAGGGTAACTTCGAGATTCCCTTTCTGCTCTGATTGTTGGGTATAAGCAGCTTCGGTTTGCTGAAGTGTATCCTCAGCCTGGCGCAGTTGCTCCAAACATTCTTTTTTCCGCGTGCTCTGTGCTTCCAAGATCAGCTTTACAGCCGTTTGTTCCTGCATCATTACTGTGGTTTTCGCAAGCTCTCTTTGGACAAGTAACTCCAGCTGTAACAGAGTATCCGAGATATCGTGCTCGAACACATTCTTCGCGGTTTGAAATAAATGTTCTTCGGAAGTCTCTATCTGAGCTTTTTTGCTGTTGGCTGTCTCGCTGGCCTGATGCATTATCTGCTGCTTCTGGTCTCTCTGTGCTTTCAATCTTTGAATATCAGCTTCACTTGGCGCACCTGCTGTTGGCTTAGCCTTCTGGGGGTGCTCGGTGGAACCGCAAACAGGGCAAGCAAGTCCATCCTTCAGGCTTTCTGCCAGAATACCTGCCTGCTCACGAAAGAAAGCGTTTTCTTTGTTAATGTAGTCGTCATTGGCGGCGTTATAGAGTTTCTCCGCAGTAAGGTATGCCCTTTGCAGCCCGTCATACTCCGACTGCATCTTTTGTACAGCTGTGATACCCGTGGCGATACTGTTTAACTGGGTTTCCAGAGCGCCTAAATTTGAGAGCGTATTTTTACATTCGAGGAGACGTGTTTCCACGTCACTCAGCTCATCTCGCTCCTTACTCAGCTTGTCCTTCCGCTCTGCCAGATTTTCCTTTTGTATTTTCGAGGAGGATAGTGAATTTTCAAGGGTCTGCAGGGTTTTCTCTTGCTTGTCCTTTTCCTGCTTGAGTGTCTCTACTTTGTCATATTGGGGCAAGGCATCCGTGAGTCTTAAAATATCACTGGCCAACTTCTCCCGAATTGGCTCCTTTTGCTGTTCAGTGATCAAAGCGGTATGAAGTTCTTCCACCCGAGGAGCTTGAAGAGCGATGGTTTCTCTAAGCTTTTGCATACTGCTCGTCAGTTTATCGTACCCTATTTTTTCGCGTAAATAAATATCTTCAAGGGGCTTAACGCCATGCAGTGCTTTTTCAGCAGCCTCGGCTTTTGCTTCATTTCGTACCATTTCCTCTGCTTTTTGCAGAAGTTCTCCCAGCAATTTTTGGGCAGCCTCTAGCCCCGAAAAGGATTTGTTGACATACTCCGCTTCTTTAAGTTCGGAAGCCTTGGCCATAATTGAAGTCGCTAATTCCTCCGATTGTTTCTTGTCTTGATCGCGCATTAATTGATCCTCCACAATCAACGCTTTTAAGAGCACAATAATTTGTTCCGTTCCGTGAATACTGCGGTTAGCCATCAACTCAGAAAGTTGCAGATAGTCTTTATGCTCTTCATCAAATAGAATGCCATCCCTGTATTGTAAAATGCTGCGTATGCTTTCTTCACATTGTGCATTCAAGTCTTTCTCGCTTCTCTTCAGAGCATCCTGAATTGTCTTGTAAATATCAGTATTAAAGACTTTGCGAAAAATCCCGGCACGCTCATTGCTTTCCGCGAGCAGCAACTTCAGAAACTCCCCTTGGGCAATCATCGCAATTTGCTTAAATTGCTTATAATCGATACCTAATAACTCGACTATTTTATCAGTAACCTTAGTATTTCCTGTAACTACCTCCCCGGTAGGTAAAACAAGCGTTGCATCGGCATTTTGATTGGTGACACCTGTTCCATTTTTTTTGGGGCGCTCGTATTTGGGATTACGAGTTAATTCATATTTTTTCCCCTTATGTAAGAATTCCAATTCAACATAGGTTTGGGTATCTGGGCTTGCGAAGTCGCTTCTGAGGGTATCAATTGTGCGCACAGAACCACTTGCCCCATCAAAAAGAGCAAAGGCTATGGCATCAAATATTGTCGTCTTACCCGCTCCTGTGTCTCCGGTAATCAAGAACAACCCCTCGTTCCCGAGCTGCTGAAGAGGAAGTTCGACCTGTCCAGCGTAGGGACCAAAGGCGCTCATCACTACTTTTAGCGGTTTCACTTCGCAACACCTCCCATCTGTTCTAAGACATCCTGAATAACATGGCGCTGATCCTCTGTCATTTCTAGGTTGTTTTGCTTAGCATAAAATTCTTCAAATAATTCAAGGGGACTTTTACGCGCGACATCTCCTGACGCTGCCGAATTAGAGTTAATATCCTGCCGGCTACGACTGTTTTCAAAGTCAATGCGCATCATGTTGGGATACACTTGGCGCAGTTGCCCGATAGCATCATAAACCTCATCTTCATCTGTTAAGATAGCACGGATATAATCCTGTGAAACTTTAGGCAAGGAAGCCCCAACTCGTACCAATTCTTTCAGAGGTCCCTTAATCTCCCGCATATCGCGCAAGACTGTGAGGGAGACCGTTTGAATATCCAGGGTACCTTTTTGTGCTAATTCCAGTAGGGTAACCGATTTATGTTGACGTGCCTCTGAAAACGAATATTTGAGGGGTGAACCAGCATAGCGAATCATTTCCCTGCCAATGGACTGAGGACCATGCAAATGCCCAAGTGCCACATAATCAAACGCTTTGAACACAGAAGCGTCAATGTTATCTAAACCACCAATCGCGATGGTCTCGGAATCTGAACGTTCAGGCTCCTGGCTACCACTCGTGATAAACTGGTGCGCTATCAGGATGTTTCGTTCTTTCTCGTTGATCTGGGAAGCTTCAATGATTATGTTAACTGCATCCTCATAGGATTGGATATCCTGATCCGCATAATATAGGTTTACCATAGCAGGCTTAACAAAGGGCAAAAGATAAATATTGACTGGACCAAACTCATCTTCAATGACAATATGCTTGAGCTTACCGTCAAAGGCCCCGGCAATATGCACCCCATTCTTCTGCATAATACGACTGCCAAAATTTAAGCGTTCAGGTGAATCATGATTGCCACTCACGATGAACAATTGCACCTTGCGAGAAACAAGTTCCGTTAAAAACTCGTCGAGTACTTCTACAGCCTCTCCCGCCGGAACACTTTTATCATAAATATCCCCTGCCATAAGAATACCCAAGGGCTTGACCTCATCGACTATTCGTAAGATTTCTTTTAATATATACTTCTGATCCTCTAACATGCTGAACTCGTTTATTCGTTTTCCAATATGCAAATCAGCTATATGCAACAGCTTCATGTTGTTACCTCCCTTTGTTTAAATGGCAAAAACTAACTGACTTATTAGCAAAGAAATAATACTAAATCTCTCTTTATCTTTAAATGTATAAATTCTCTATCCTTCTTCTAAGTCCTTCCAAAATCGTCAATTTTTTTATAAAGCCTGTATATATGGATTGAGAGGTTGTGAAAATATCTAAGGAGGGACAGGCTTAGAGCCAGTCCCTCCTTTCTACTCTTTTTCTATCTTAAGCTTTCATTCACCCGCGTCAATCTCGTCTAAGCTACTCTTTCTCCATTTTGCCATTCCCATAGACTTATTTATCAACCGAACGGACAAAGGAACGGTTCAAGCTATATACACCGCGTACTTTTCTTTCTTGCAAAGGCTTGTAAAAATTAAGCAGCAAGTCGCGGGCCCTTATTACCACATAATGGTACACAACCTAACTAAACAGAAGCAGGCTGCCCTGAATACACTAGTTGGAAATAATTTATGTTTTAAAGTTTAAGTAAAGGGGCGGTATTATGGATTCAATCCGTGTGAGAAAATACAAAGATGAGTTGCCTCTTAATACCATCACCAAGATTAGAAATATCCTCAACGATTTAGGAATTTTGACTGTGGAACAAGGCTGGGCACATTCTGCAGACAGCTTTTATTCTGTTACTGTTTCAGTAGCGAATACCACCCTTTCCACCAATGGCAAAGGTACAACCTACGAATATGCCCTGGCGAGTGCTTATGGCGAGCTGATGGAACGTCTGCAAAACCAGGCACCTTTTCGGCTGAACACGGATGTAAGTCAGGAGGCCATAGAATCTCTCGGTTTCTTTTATGCTCCCGATGAAAAGCAGATGAGTATTGACGAACTTTTAAACAGCAATGAGGAATGGATAAGGGAGAAACTGTCAACCCTTGATTCAAATCTGCTCAAGAGAGAACTTTTAAAAAAGTGGCAACTTATTTCCTATGAAAAGCCCTCCTGTGACTTCATCACAGTCCCCTTCTGTAATTTAAATAGCGGTAAATTATCCTATATTCCCCTGAAAATGTTGTCGAAAATGTATATGTCAAACGGCATGTGTGCCGGAAACACATCCGAAGAAGCTTTGGTCCAGGGCCTTTCGGAAGTTTTGGAAAGGTATGTTAATAAACAAATCGTCAGCGAAAGACTCACACCCCCTTCCATTCCCAAGGAATATCTAAAAAAGATCCCCCGGATAGACGAAATGATAAGCCAAATTGAGTCAAGCGGAAATTTTGAAGTAATCTTAAAGGATTGCTCATTAGGCAAGGGCTTGCCTGTCATCTGTGTTATCTTTATCAATAAAGACGACCAAACCTATTTCATAAAATTCGGTGCCCATCCCGCCTTTGAGATTGCGGCAGAACGGACTTTGACCGAACTTCTTCAGGGCCAGGACATTAAAAACATGCGGGGCGTTTGGGAATATTCTTATACACCTAATATTAGTGACGAGCATCATAATCTGATCAATATTTTTGTCAATGGCTGCGGTTGGTATCCCAATGAACTTTTCGGCCCCAATGCAAGCTATTCGTTTACCCCCTTTGCTGATGTAAGCCTGATGAATAATAAGGAAATGCTAAGCTACCTGGTAAACACACTTAAGAACATGCGCTATGACGTCTATGCCCGGAATGTCTCGTTTTTAGGGTTTCCCGCTTTCCATGTCATTGTGCCAGGATTCAGTGAAATAGAAGAAATCGATGACTTAAAAGAAATTGCAGACTATGCGCATTTTGTCAATGCCAAAAGGTTTATACGCAATATGAAGAATGCACCAAATGACGAGCTTCGAGAGCTTGCTGCTTACCTTGAAAACAAGAGCTTTGGCCAAGATACCAATGTATTACAGCTTTTGAACCTTCCGATAAATAAGCCTTTACCCTGGTACTATGCAAACATTAACCTATTTATTATGGCTCTCTATTGCAAAACAGGCGAATATGCCAAAGCTTCCAGTGTATTTGCCCGATTTTGGGGGTGTGTTCAGCTGGATTCTTTTCCTCAGTCCATGCTCACGTATTACAAATGCTTGCGGGACTATCTCGGAGCAAGGGCTGACGAGATTTCCGAGAGCGTAATCCTGGATATGCTTGGAGCATTCTATCCCCTAGCCACGGTTACAGGCATTATGGATGAAATTGGAGATCCGAAAACCATCTTCAAACATGGGCTTATCCAATGTTTTCATTGTGAAACCTGTCAGTTAAAGCCCCACTGCCCATACCAAGAGACTGTAAGGGTGTTTAGGACTCTTAAGGAAAGGTATGCAGTAAGCCCTATAAAACAAGCGGATCTTATCGATTTGTTCAATTGAAGATGATAAAGAAAACCCGGCTTTCGCCGAGCTTCAGCGATAAAGAAGACTTGGTCAGCGCCAAAGCGGTGGCCTTAGTCGCCTTATCCTGCCGAACTTAACCGCATTCATCGTAGGAAAATGAAAGCCGCTGGTTGCACTTATACTATCTGCCCCAAAATTTATACTTTCTGTTAGTATAAAGAAAACTTGGCTTACGCCAAGCCTCTGGTGTAGGCGGAAGCCTTAGTTGCACTTATGCTATCTGCCGGAAATTTATACTTTCTGTTAGTACAAAAAACATCAGCCAGTCGGTGAATTAAGGTAATTATTTCTTAGTTTCCTAATTTATATGAAATGAAAAGGCCAACATTTTCAATGCCATCTGTTACAAATCAGATATTCATGAACAGAAGGATCTAATGTTGGCTTTTTCATGCATTTCCTTATTTCATAAGAACCAAAGATTGCTTTTTCCTATTTCATTAGATTCAGAGAGATTACATTCCCGCCATGCTCGTCATAGAACGCATAGAATGCATTGAATACATGCTGGTCATGGAATGCATTGAAGTCATTGGTTTCATGGAACACATTGAATCCATGTGTGTCATTGAGTTCATGGCATGCATAGACGTCATGGAATACATTCCAGTCATGGGAGTCATGGGAGCCATAGAGGTCATGGACTGCATCGCATATCCCTTAGTTGCCATTATTTTACCTCCTCAAAAAATATATTAATAAGTTTATTACATATATATACTATTTGGTTATTTTGTTAATTGTTACCACAGTAGTAGCACATTGAATGTATTTTTCTATAATTGGAATCTCTAAATTACTCTTCGCTCTCCTTTGAATACTATTGCAGTTTCTCTAGAAGTAATTCGAATTCTTTAATATACAGACTCGATATTCTTGCCGCAATTTTCTCTGCCAGCTCCTGTTTATACATGTGCGAAGTCATATTCCTGTCATTTAGCATGAGGAGCCAGTTGTCTTCATTAGCTAAAAGCTTTTGAGCATATGCTTCTTTAATTACTGCTTTAGGAGAATTAATTTCAACAATACCGATATTTTCTAAGTATTCTTTTGTGGTTTTCCAAGCGAGTTCATAAGTAAATTCAAATCTCTGAATAACTCCATCACGTATTACATCACTGGCATCGGGCTCTTTAAACTCTTTAACGGCTTCTCTCAGTCTATGTAATGCATTTTCAAAATTGGTTAATCTAGTTAAAAACTTATGATTCATAAAGAACTATACCATCCTTTTTAATGTTTTCCATTAAGTCATCGGTAACGCTGTCATGGACAAATACAATATCAAATTTCCTAAGAGTCTCAATTTCATCTACATCAGCACAAAAATTTGCTTTATCCAAAGTCGTTAAATGTCTTTCAAAGACAGCAATATCATAATCACTCACAGGAGAATGATCTCCCCTTGCCCGTGAACCAAATAATATAAGCTTATCGATTTTGTATTTCATTGCAATTTCTCTAACTTGCTCCGTAACCTTATCCATGTCATCTCGACTCCGTTTCAATTTAATATAAAGTTCATTTACATATAATGAGAGCAAGGAATTACATGTATCTACTCCCTTGCTCTCTAGATTTTGATTTCAATAAAGTGAGGCTAGACTTATTTTATGGCATTCTAGTAGGTGCCAAGTATTCTTCAAGGAAATTATATCCAATATAAATCAAATTATCAAGTTTTGTTTCTTCGGATCTAATATTGAATCTTTACTTTAAAGCTTCTCAATCTTAAAATGCTCTAAAATAACAGAAAACAAATCGATAATCCGGGGATGCTCGAGCTGAGGAGATGCCCCTGCGATAATCATCGGAACGGTAGAATCTCCCTGTTCGAGGGAGCCGTGACTTCCTCCTCCGGGATGAATCGGTGCCCCTTCCCCCAAATATTCATACCCTGGCCGAGCTGATACAACAATGCGACATTCTGTACGTCCTTCTAAGGCAGAGACTAAACGGGAGAAAGCATCTGGGTAATCTCCAAACACGAGCCTCTCATTTTCTTGCAAATGTGCATCAACAACGTTTAAGTCTCCGTCGAAATCCCAAGTCTGTCCATACTCATCCCAATACGGCCCGCGATGGGAGAAGAGGACCTTTTTTTCGGTTCCTCCCTGGAGGACACAGTAAGAGTTGTTGCAGGTACGCCAGGCAATCTGAGCATTTCTCTCATCTTTAGCTAAGATCCCGACGACTTCCGGTAGGAGCCGTGACTGGCGCTGTAAGATGTAGATAAACGCCATTCGTTCATTAGGACAGATTGCAATCTCTTTATTTTCATCCACGTGTTCCGTAACTTTTAAGCGTTTAAACCCGCAAAGAGCACGATCTAAGTCAATCTGATATTCCTTACCAAGACCAATAGTTGACTGGGAGTGATCCCCAGTCACAATTAAAACGTTTTCATCAATTGCTTTTTCCCAGGAACCTAGGGCATCCATAACCATCGCAATCTGCTGATCCGCATGTTCAATTGCCGGTCCAGAACGAAGTGGACCGTATACATGGGAATACTTATCATTATCCGGCAGGTAAACGACTAAGAAATCTGGTTGTTTTCCCTCCAAGATGAGTTGGGCTGCAACTTTTCCGGAAAAGGTATCATTAAAGCCAAAACGGTTCAGGAGCCCTTTAGGGTATTTGAGCCATCCCCCAGAATAAGGAGGATGAATTAGCTCCCCTAAGGTTAAAAATTGTGGACCTAGAACTTTTTCACGATGAAGTTGAAAACGAGTAGCCAATGCAATAAACACCGGGAGCTTTGCCAAGTATGGATGGGCTGCCCGGTGTATGAAAAAGTTTATGTTACCCGTATTAAAGCCATTTTCTTCTAACGTTTCATGTAACGTTGAGAGCTGAGGGTTCAAATGCTCCTGGTTCAGTTTCTGAAGTAAACTTCGAATGACTTTTTCCGGTCCGAGTTTCAAGACCGTTTGCCAGGTCGCTCCGTAGTCCACAATCCGCCCGATTTGTTCGTTGTACCAAATAAAACCGGGAACAAGATGGTGATCTGCCCATTGTCCCGTCATAATCGAACTCGTCGCAACCGGAGTCATCGTCGGAAAAGATGAGACGACTTTCTCCCAGTACTTGCCGTTACGCTCTAAAAACTGAAGTGCGGGTGTCTTCCCTTCGGAGAGAAATCTTCCGAGCATAACCGGGTGAATAGAGTCAATGATGAATAGGATGACTTTCTTCATTTTTTAACTCCCCCTACCCACCATCAGTCATTTTACAGATTATTCCACGTCAATACTATCAGAAAAACCCGTTCTTGTCATTCTCTCTTAAACAGTCCTACTTCCCGGTTTAATTGCCGGAATACCTTCTGCACAAAGGGGGCAGTTTTCGGGTTCAAAGGTCTCAATCTGAATCTTTAATAAGGAGACGTGAGGAAGACCAAAATCCACTTTCCCACCACTGCGATCCACTAAAACTCCAACGCCAACGGGCTCCGCCCCTAGTTTGCGAACGACTTCCAAAACCTCTTTGACAGATCCGCCAGTTGTGATTACGTCCTCCACAACCAAAACCTTTTCTCCAGGGGAAAGTTCAAACCCACGGCGCAGTGTCATGACTCCATCTTCTCGTTCAGTGAAGAGAACCTTGGTTCCTAAAGCCCTGCCTACCTCGTGAGCGACAAGTATTCCTCCCATGGCTGGTCCAATGACCACGTCAATCCCTTGGTCCTTCCAGGCCTGTGCTAATTCTTCGCCTAAGCGTGCCGCATGTTGAGGGTACTGTAGGACTTTCGCACATTGCATATAGCGATTACTATGTTTACCTGAAGTTAAACGGAAATGGCCCTTGAGCAACGCCCCGCTATCTTCAAAGATCTTTAAAACTTCCTCTGATGTTATCATTCGTTATGTGCTCCTTCCATGTTTCGTCAGATCGGTACTTCTCTAAGTTTCTCTGAATAGACCTTTATATCTCCAGGATTTTGCTTACACCGGTCACTCAATAAGCTGTGCGGACCAAACTAATCGCTCAAGTCCTTCGCTCCAACGGGGCCTGGCCAAATCGGCGTCCTTGCCTCACTGTCCAGTTGGAAACGTCCTGTTTCCAACCCGTCTCCGCTGCGTTCTTTCTCGAAGTTTGGTAGCCGCTCGCTTAGAAGCCGCTCCCTCTTGTAAATCAAATTCCTTCGGCAGTTTCTTGGGTTTCTTGCTCTAGTGATCCCAGAAAGCTATACCCTAGCCATTCTTCGAAGCGAGTTACGATTACAGTAAGCGAGGACTTTACGTGAGCAGATACCAAGCTTGGGCAAAACTGCTCTTACTTTAGCGGGACGAGTCACACACGAAGGCCTCCGGTGACAAAATTCTCCGGTGGAGAGTTTTGGCCAAGCCGCATGCCCAAAAAGTTAGCTCAACGGTGACAGGTCGTGACTCGCCGACCGTGAGCCAAGGACGGCGAATTGGGAGGGTATCCTGCAGCTTGCATTAAGCAGTTTTGTCTTAGCTTGGTCTGCAAGCGTACGTCCGAGCGTCTGTAACGTAACTCTGCTTTCAAGAAACGAACCCTAATACATAACTTCTTAATCCCAAAGATGCTCCAACGCTTCTCTCGGATGAGCTGCTCGCGTGATCGGCCGCCCTACAACAAGATAAGAACTGCCCGCCTTAATCGCTTCCCGAGGGGTCATCGTCCGTGCTTGATCCTGGGTCTCGGTACCTGCTGGGCGAATTCCTGGAGTAATCAGCAGGAAGTCAGGTCCGCACTGTGCTCGAAGCTCCTGTGCTTCTTGAGCTGAAGCTACAACTCCAGCTAAGCCCGCCTTTTTCCCGAGCTCGGCAAGCTTGAGAACCTGCTCCTTAAGGTTTCGCTCCACTCCAAGTTCATCATGGAGCTTTTCTTCGTCTAAGCTCGTCAAAACTGTAATTCCGACAAGCTTTAGACCGTTTTCGGAAGTTGAAGATGCTTTAGCCACTTCAACCGACTCAGCCATCATCTGAAAGCCTCCGCTACAATGAATCGTCAGCAAGTCGGCTCCACAATGCGCTAAAACGCCGACCGTCCTTTTAACCGTGTTGGGGATATCATGAAGCTTGAGATCTAAGAAGACCCGAAAGCCCATTGCCTTAAGCTCCTTGATAATTTCTGTTCCCGCAATGCTATAAAGTTCTAAGCCAACTTTAACCCAGCATCCGCTTCCTTTGAGTTCCCGAGCGATTTCAAGCGCTTTATCGCGATCTTCAACATCGAGCGCCACCATGACCCGTTCATTCAGATTTGAATTCAAGCCTTTCCCACCTTTCTTGAGACTAAAAAGACCCACCAGCGTAGTTTCTCGCATAGAAAGTGAACGATCGACCCTCAATTAATGATTTTTCTTCCAGGCTCGTCCCGTGAGTTCGCTCACTGCCGAAACGCCATGGCGCTGACAGTATTCCTCAATTCCGTCTAATATCCCGAGCGGTGCGCACGGATCCACAAAATTCCCCGTACCGATGCTAACCGCACTCGCCCCCGCAAGGAGAAATTCGACTGCATCCTGCCAGGTAAGGATTCCTCCCATACCAATAATGGGCAGGTCAACAGCCTGGGAAACTTCCCAAACCATCCGAACCGCCACAGGGCGTACAGCTGGGCCAGATAAACCTCCCACGCAATTCGCTAAAATAGGGCGCTGTTTTTCAATATCAATACTCATGCCCAGAAGGGTGTTAATTAACGAAATGATATCCGCTCCCCCTCGGGCTGCAGCTTGTGCCATGGCAACAATACTCGTGACATTCGGGGAAAGTTTAGCGATAACGGGTAGATCAGTCTCGGCTTTGACCGCAGCGATCACTTGCTCGGCACTGGCTGGATCCGTCCCAAAATGCATTCCCCCATGCTTGACATTCGGGCAGGAGATATTTACTTCGAGTGCCGCAAGTCCTGAAGCTTTTTGCAAAGCTCGAGCCATTTGGACATAATCTTCAACTGAGAAACCGGAGATATTAGCAATCGCAGCAGTCGGAAGCTCCCGAACCTTGGGAAGATAAGATGAGATAAATTCCTTAAGCCCGGGGTTTTCCAATCCCACTGAATTAAGAAGTCCAGCCGGCGTTTCGGCTAGTCTTGGCACTGGATTCCCGAGCCGCGGTTCGGGGGTAATTCCTTTTAGCGTAATTCCACCCAAACGTTCGACTGGGCAGAGTTCTGCATATTCTTCGCCAAAGCCATACGTGCCCGAAGCCGTAAGGACTGGATTTTTTAAAGTAAGCGGACCTAATTTTACCTCAGTCTTGATCGTTTTTGCTAACTCTTTAGAGGGCTGCATCCCAAACGACCTCCTTTGCCCTAAAAACCGGTCCATCTTTACAGACTTTTCCGCGTCGTAGCTTCCCTTGTTCATCTCGCAAGGTACAAACGCAGCCAAGGCAGGCTCCGAGACCACAGCCCATTCGTTCCTCGAGTGAAGCCTCTACTTCAAAATTGGTTTCTTTAAAAAATTCGCTTACGGCTGCCATCATTGGCATAGGCCCACAAACCGCAACCCGACCGGATTCCGCCAGTTCATGCTTGCGAAGAAGGTCCAGAACGTTTCCTTGAACGCCCATACTTCCATCCAGCGTACTGACTTCGACAGCTATGTCTAGAGCTTGCCAAAAGCTTAGGCCTGCACTTTCCAAAAAGCTTTGATTTCCCCCGCCCCAGAATAAATGAACTGTTACACCCAGCGCTAAAGCTTCTTGGGCCAGCGGAAGCAGCGGAAATATGCCAATTCCCCCGGCAACCAGATATAAGGTTCCGCTTTGAGGGACTGTAAATCCTTGCCCCAAAGGTCCCAGGAGATTAAGCTTCTCTCCTGGTTTGGCTTGGGTTAGTACTTCCGTTCCTTTTCCCTTAAGTCGGTAAAGTAAGGTGATCTCTTGTTTATCGCGATCGATTCCGGCAATACTGATGGGTCGTCTCAGAAGAGGATCCCTGCCAGTGGAAACTTTTAAATGGACAAACTGCCCGGGTTTCACCTCTTTGGTCATTTCGATCTTCAAAACTAATCGCCAGATTTTATACTGAGGATCTCCCATCCCACCATGTTCCGTAATTATTGCATCTTCTAAAAGCATCCCGTCATCTCCATCCCTGCAGAAATACTAAAATCAACTTTCCCTGCCTATTGATTCTCATTCATAGGGTCTATATCCTTTTTAGCAAATGAATTTTTAGTGCGCACTTTCTAAGGGCATAAGGCTAGGTGAAATTGTTTCTAGTACTTGCAACCAAGCCGACGCTGTATCTAGGCTGGTAAAACAGGGAATGCCGTGCTCAACTGCCGAACGGCGAATGACAAAGCCATCACTGGCTTGTTTTTTATTATGGGTTGTGGTATTGATTACTCCCTGAATCCGTCCGGCCCGAATTTCTTCCGTAATTTCGGTCGAACCTTGGTGAAGCTTGGATACGCGTTCCACCGCGATACCTGCCTTTTTCAGTACTTCGGTTGTCCCTTCGGTTGCCAAAATCCTGAATCCTAAATCTCGAAAACGCTTGACCAGCGGCAGGCCTTCAGCTTTATCCCGATCAGCCAGGGTAACAAGCAAGGTCCCATGAGCGGCCATACTCAGCCCAGAAGCCAGTAGCGCTTTATACAAGGCTTTTTCGTGGGTCCGGTCCATTCCCATAACCTCCCCTGTAGACTTCATCTCCGGTCCGAGAGAGGGCTCCACTTGGATTAACTTGGAGAAAGAGAAAACCGGTGCTTTAACCGCATAATGTTCGGGTTTCGGCCATAAGCCTGGTTTAATCCCCAGGTCCTTGAGGGTTGAACCAAGGATGACTTGGGTCGCCAAATCCACAATCGGAACTCCCGTTACTTTGCTTAAGAAGGGTACTGTCCGACTAGAACGCGGATTAACTTCAAGTACATATACCTCATCTTGATAAATGACATACTGAATATTGAGTAAGCCACGAATTTTTAAAGCTTGGGCAATGGCCATCGTGAGTTCCCCAATGTGCTGTTGCACTGCAAGAGTCAACGTTAGCGGCGGACAAGCCGCAATCGAGTCTCCCGAATGAACTCCAGCTCGTTCTAGATGTTCCATAATTCCAGGGATACAGACGTTCTCACCATCAGATACGGCATCGACTTCAACTTCTGTGCCGACGAGATATTGATCCATCCAGATTTCCTGCCCAGGAAATTCAGCAAGCGCTCTTAGAATCACGTGTTCTAACTCGAGGGGCGAATAGACGATTTCCATCGCCCGTCCTCCTAAGACATAAGAAGGGCGGACCATTAAGGGTAGGCCAATATTATCGGCAACCTTGAGTGCTTCCTCGAGCGTTGCTGCCTGCTCACCTCGCGGTCTTTTCGCTCCGATCCCCTGTAATACCTCATCAAAAAGTCCGCGTTCTTCAGCACGGTCAATATCCTCTATACTTGTACCCAAAATTTTATAACCCCGTTGGGCGAGCGGTTTGGCCAGACCAATCGCTGTTTGCCCGCCAAACTGAACGATTACCCCCTCGGGTTTTTCCCGTTCGAGAACTGCTGTCACATCTTCCAGAGTTAGCGGTTCAAAGTAGAGTCGATCTGACGTATCAAAATCTGTGGAGACCGTTTCCGGATTATTATTGATAATGATTGTTTCCACCCCGGCCGCACGCAAGGCCAGAACGGAATGGACCGAACAATAATCAAACTCAATGCCTTGGCCAATTCGGATGGGTCCGGAGCCTAAAACGACCACCTTGCGTCGTGCTGAGGGCTCGACCTCTTGTTCCTGGTCATAACTTGAATAGAAGTAGGGTGTTACGGCTTCAAATTCTCCGGCACAGGTATCCACCATTTTAAAGACCGGCTGAATTCCCTGCTTGATCCGGAATTGATAGACCGCCTCTTCGTCACTCTGCCAGCAGTCCGCTATGACGACATCGGAAAATCCTAACCTTTTGGCAGCTAACAAACTTTTTCTCTCCCAGGGGGCCTGGCGAAGTGTGTCTGACATTTTTGCAATTTTCTCCAGGGCTCGTAGAAAATAAGGATTCCACCGGCTGAGCGTCTGAAGTTTTGCTACCTCCCAGCCCCTTCTCAAGCCCTCTGCCATAATGAAAAGCAATTGGTCATCCGGCTTTTGGCACCGCCTGCTCAGTTCTTCTTCACTTAACTCCACGAATTCCGGTAATAACACTCCGAACGTTTTAATTTCCAAAGAACGTACCGCTTTCAGCAAAGCCGTTTCCAGATTTCGCCCCAGGCCCATCACTTCGCCTGTTGCTTTCATCTGGGTCCCTAGGCTCCGATCGGCTTCCGAGAATTTGTCGAAAGGCCAGCGTGGAATTTTGACAACCACATAATCGAGCGCAGGTTCAAAACAAGCCGAAGTCTTACCTGTCACCGCATTGGGAATCTCAGGTAAAGTTTGCCCGAGGGCTATTTTAGTAGCAACCTTGGCTATCGGATAACCGGTTGCCTTCGAAGCCAGGGCGCTTGACCGACTGAGCCGAGGATTAACTTCGATCACTACATATTCTAAGCGTTCAGGATGCAAGGCATATTGGACATTACACCCGCCTTCAATTCCTAAGGCATCAACAATCCGACGGGCGGAGGTTCTTAGCGTTTGGACCTCCCGATCTGTTAAGGTTTGGCAGGGAGCAACGACGATACTATCCCCGGTATGCACCCCGACCGGATCCATATTTTCCATATGACAGACCGTTATGCAGTTTCCTGCACTATCCCGCAACACTTCATATTCAATTTCTTTCCAACCAGCGACGCTTCGTTCCACCAGAATCTGACCGATCATGCTCGCTTGAAGTCCGCCTTGGGCAATCTTCTCTAAAGTTTCTCGATCCTGGGCGATTCCTCCACCCGTCCCGCCTAACGTGTAGGCCGGACGCACAATCACGGGATAGCCAATCGACTCAGCAAACTCGACTGCAGCATCAACTTCAGCAACGATAACACTGGGCGGAACAGGCTCACCTAGCTCTTGCATGAGCGAGCGAAACTCTTCCCGATCCTCGGCCCGCTCAATACTTTGCAGAGAGGTCCCCATCAGTTTAACCCCACAACGTTCCAGCACACCCTTTTTCGTCAGTTGAAAAGCAAGATTTAAGCCAGTCTGCCCGCCCATCGTTGCCAGCAGCCCGTCTGGCCTCTCTCGTTCGATAATGCGCTCGACAAATTCCACGGTCAAAGGTTCAATATACACCCTGTCCGCTACATCTGGGTCTGTCATAATTGTCGCGGGATTCGAATTCACCAGCACTACTTCTACTCCTTCTTCTCGTAACGCCCGGCAGGCTTGGGTCCCAGCATAGTCAAATTCGGCAGCTTGTCCAATCACAATCGGCCCTGAACCTAGAACCAATACTTTTTCCCACGTTGGTTTCTCCATGTGCTTACCCCGCTTCCCTAGCGCTCATGCGCGCGCTATCTTTCTATTCCGTCAAAACTTAGCCGATTAAGCCTATCTTATGAAAAAAATCTTCAAAGATCTTATGGTTTTCCTCTGGTCCGGGAGCGCTTTCAGGGTGATATTGAACTGAGAACACGGGGTAAGTCGTATGTTCCATCCCTTCCACTGTCCCATCATGAAGATTGCGTAGAATAACTTGAAATCCGGATTGAGCAAGAGATTCTTCGCGGACTGCATACCCATGGTTTTGAGCCGTCATCGTCGCTTTTTGGGTACGACTATCCTGGACAGGATGGTTTCCTCCCCGGTGTCCGAACGGAAGTTTATACGTTTCTCCTCCTGCCGCCAAAGCGAGAAGTTGATGTCCTAAACAAATTCCGAGAATGGGTAGTTTCGGCAGAAGTTCTCGTATAGTAGCCACTATTTCCGGCAATTCGCTGGGATCTCCTGGCCCATTACTAAGAACTAAGGCCTTTGGTCGAGCCCGCAAAATTTCTTCAGCAGGTGTTGTCACAGAGAAAACCCTGATCCGGAACCCATATTCCTGTAAGGATCTTAGGATGTTACGTTTAGCCCCGCAATCCAGAACAGCCACGAAGGGTCCTTTCCCCGGAATTTCATAACTTTCGGCCGTCGTGGTCTGGTAAACCCAATGTTGATGCGGATGCCAGTTCAGTTCTCTGTTTTCCACTCTTTTCCAATACTGAAGTCCATCTTCTTCGCCGACGACCAGAACACCCGGAATGGTTCCTTGTTGCCGAATATGTCGAGTTAGAGCTCGCGTATCGACTCCTTTGAGTCCCCAAATCCCGTGCTCTTGACAGAACTCCTTCAACGACCCGTCAGCATGCAAACTTCCTTCGCCTGACGCAAGTTCGCGAACAATCAAGCCTTTTAATAATATTTTATCAGCTTCATTTTCCTCATCATGCCAACCGTAATTTCCGATTTGGGGATGAGTTAAAACCAAAATCTGTCCGGCATAAGACAAATCCGTAATAATTTCTTGGTAACCACTCATAGACGTGTTAAATACAACTTCTCCTGCTTGTTCTCCTCGCTCTGCAGGCCACGCGCCAAAACCTTCTCCTTCAAACACAGTTCTATCTTGTAATACCAAAAATGGCATCTATTATTCCTCCTGTCTTTATGCCTCGATGAGTCCATTATTCTCCCAAGCCCCTAAACTTATTGCAGTTCCTGCCACGCTTTTTCTTCTCCAGCCTTCTGAAAACGAAGCTGTCCGCTGACCCAAACCATGGACGCAAACCCCTGTAGCTCCTGCCCAAGAAACGGCGTGTTTTGGGCTTTGGAAATGAACCAACCTGGCTCGATCTTCTCTTTTTGCTCGGGATCAAAGAGGACCAAATCAGCAATCTGGCCAGATTGCACTAAACCACCCGGCAGCTTAAAACGCCGAGCAGGGTTAAGGCTCCAGACTCGAAGCAAGGTTTCCACGGGTAACTTTCCAGGTTGGACAAGATAAGTCCAAATTGCCGCGAGAGCGGTTTCCAACCCGGCAATCCCAAAAGGAACCTCGGCAAAGGGTTTCATTTTTTCCTCCCACGTATGAGGAGCATGATCCGTAGCCAGCATATCCAACGTTCCATCCAAAATTCCTTCCAGGAGAGCCTGCCGGTCCTGAGCCGAACGCAGCGGTGGATTTACTTTATAGGAAGGGTTATATTTCGATTCAGCGATCGCTTCATCCGTAAAGATAAGATGATGGGGATTAACCTCTGCCGTCACATCCACGCCCCGTTGTTTAGCCGCCCGAATTAGATTCACACTTTCTTTAGCTGAGATGTGAGCGAGATGAAGTTTGCTGCCCGTCTCTTCGGCTAAAAGAATGTCGCGGGCGACCATCACTGTCTCTGCACTTGAAGGAATTCCTCTCAGTCCCAGTTTGGCACTGACCACACCTTTATGCATCGCGCCGCCGCGCGCCAGATTTTCATCTTCGCAATGGCTAATCAAGGGAAGACCGGTCAACTTAACATATTCCATAGCTAAGCGTAAGAGCTCCGCATTTTGAACTTCTTTGCCATCATCAGAGAAAGCCTTGGCCCCACCCGCAGCTAAGTCCACCATCTCTGTTAGTTCTTGGCCCTTTTGTCCTTTGGTAATCGCACCGATTGGATAAACGTTAGCTCCGCCTGCCCGTTCTCCCTGATTACAAACGAACTCGATTAAAGCTCTCTGATCGAGTACGGGTTTGGTATTGGGCATCGCGAGGATCGTCGTGAATCCACCCTTAAGTGCTGCTCGAGCTCCGGTTGCAATTTCCTCTTTTTCTTCTTGTCCTGGTTCACGTAAATGCGTATGCACATCAATGAGCCCGGGGAATAGGTATTTTCCGGTGCCATCGATGACTTGGATCCCTGTTTGAGATTTATTTTGTACCTCTTCCTTCGTTAACGAATCCCTAATCTCAAGAATTCGTTCCCCTTCAAGTAAAACATCCTTTACTTGAATCGATCCACTCTCGGGATCAACGATTTTGACGTTTTTAAGCCACCACATTACTATTCCCTCCCATCAACAAATACATTAGAGCCATCCGGATTGCGACTCCATTCGTCACCTGTTCTTCAATGACAGCGTTTGGAGAATTCGCAACTTCACTTGATATCTCGACACCGCGATTCATTGGGCCGGGATGCATCACTAAGGTATTCTTTCCCGTTTTCTCAAGTCGTTCACGATTCAGCCCGTAGAGCTGGCTGTACTCCCGCAAGCTGGGAAAAAGGCCCGCCTGTTGGCGCTCAAGCTGTAAACGCAAAGCCATCACTACATCTGCTCCGGGCAACTCTAAATCCAGTTGATAGCTCATCTTGACACCGAGAATTCTCATCTCCGGTGGAAGAAGGGTCGGCGGCCCGACAAGAACCACCTCAGCACCCATTTTCGTTAAAGCATACACGTTACTCCGCGCCACGCGGGAATGGAGCACATCCCCAACGATTAAGACTTTTTTTCCGGTGAGGTCAGCTAGGTGTTCCCTCATCGTAAAAAGGTCAAGAAGGGCTTGGGTCGGGTGTTCATGCTGTCCATCTCCAGCATTGATCACTCCAGCCTTTAAGGTCTGAGCTAAGAACTGAGCGGCTCCAGAGCTTGCGTGCCGGATAACCACAAGATCAGGGTTCATCGCTTGCAGTGTACGTGCAGTATCATATAACGTTTCCCCTTTGTTCATACTGCTTTGCGCAACTGCCAAGCTCGAGGTGTCAGCCCCTAACACCTTGGCTGCAGTTTCGAAGGAGCTTCGCGTACGGGTACTTGATTCATAAAAAAGATTGATCACCGATTTACCGCGAAACGTTGGAAGCTTTTTGATCGGACGAAATAGAATTTCTTTCATTGGTTTAGCGGTTTGGATAATCAGTTCAATTTCTTCGCGTGTTAAATTTTCAATGTGTAAGACATCTTTACGGTTCCACTTCATGAGAGTTCCTCCTTTGTTCAATCAAGAATTAAAAAAATCCTCCTACCCAAAGGTAAGAGGATATAAGGATACACTAATCCTATTCTCTACCCTTAGCCAACTCACGGGAAAGCATCTTAAAGGGTTACTTTATGTTTCTTAGATTATCCATGTTCATTATGATGTCAGCTGAGATCTTTTGACCTTTCCTGAAGTAAAACTTGCTCAGCCTGGTCAATTTCCTGTAAACAAACGGAAACAATCTCACGGCTAGAGGTTGGAAGATTTTTACCAACATAGTCGGCACGAATCGGGAGCTCACGATGTCCGCGATCGACAAGAACGGCCAGTTGAATTTTCTCGGGGCGTCCCAAATCCATCGTTGCATCAAGTGCGGCCCGAGCCGTTCGTCCGGTATAAAGGACATCATCCACCAGAATGACCGTCTTTCCTTGGACACTAAACGGAACTTCCGATTCATGAACAATAGGTTGAACAGCGATCATGGTTAAATCATCCCGATAAAGCGTGATATCGAGAATCCCCAGCGGGAGTTTTACCCCTTCAAATTCCTCAACGCGTTGTTGTATCCGTTCAGCCAGTGGTACGCCCCGTCGACGAATTCCAATCAGGACCACGTTTTCTGTCCCTTTATTTTTCTCGACAATCTCATGGGCAATCCGGGTGATTGCACGTCGAATCCCATCTGCATCCATGATTTGGCTTTTGGTAATACCCTCCATCCCGCTCCACTTCCTTTCCTAAATAAAGAAAACCCAGCTTTCGCCGAGCATTAGCGATAAAGAAGACTTGGCCAGCGCCAAAGCGATGGCCTTAGTCGCCTTATCCTGCCGGACTTAACTACTTGCATCGTAGGAAAGCGAAAACCGCTGGTTGTACTTATGCTATCTGCCCAAAACTTATACTTTCTGTTAGTATAAAAAACTGCCTGCATTAGCAGACAGTTCACTCTTCATGTCGTCTGCCTTTGGTGTCTCTCTGGACGCGCGTTAAAGGCCTTAATTTCTTCTAAGTCTACCTTACAAAGTAATAAAAGTCAATTCAATTTATACTTCAATTCTTCATTAATATCTTAATTTCTTCATTGATCTTTTCTAAGCTGCTGAATAATCTTATCAAAAATCTCAGGGGGTTGAACCGTGAATTCCACCCATTCTCCAGTGCGAGGATGCACAAATCCAAGATGTTCAGCATGAAGCATTTGTCCTTTGAGTCCAAAAGGATTCCGCTTCGGACCATACAAAGGATCTCCTAAGACGGGATGCTTGAGATAGGCCATATGGACCCTAATTTGATGCGTCCGTCCGGTTTCCAGCTTTGCTCGGAGGTACGTAAATTCTCGGAACCGTTCTAGAACTTTGTAATGCGTCACAGCTGCTTTGGAATTATGGAACGTGACCGTCATTTTCTTCCGGTCTGGGATATCCCGACCCAATGGTGCATCCACTGTCCCCGTTGATTCTAAAATTACACCATGCACGAGCGCAATGTATCTCCGAGCCATACTATGTTCTTTAAGCTGTGCGGCCAGGCCCTGGTGGGCTTGATCGTTCTTTGCAACCACTAATAGTCCAGACGTATCCTTGTCAATCCGATGGACAATCCCCGGACGCAACACTCCATTAATGCCTGACAGATTGTGACAATGATAGAGAAGCGCATTAACTAGGGTTCCATTCCAGGATCCTGGAGCAGGGTGCACAACCATTCCCTGGGGTTTATTCACGACGAGAAGGTCCTCATCCTCATAAACGATATCCAAAGGGATATTCTCCGCTTCGACATTAAGTTCCTTCGGAGGAGGGATAACCACCTTCACCCTATCATCAGGACGAATCTTGTAATTGGATTTCTTAACTTCCCCGTTAACCTGGACAAATCCATCACCAATCAAGGATTGAACAAAGGAACGAGTTTTCCCGATAACCTCTGTCACCCCAACGTCAAGCCGTAATCCTTCTGGAAGTTCGAATTCCTGGATTTCTTTAAACTCTTGATCACCAGAACTGACTTCCTGTGACTCTAACCCTACCAATTCTTCATCTTCTAGTTCAAAATGATTTTCCTTCATTCCATTCTCCCACTTTTACGATCCTTGAGATACATGATGAGCAGCAGAAGCCCCACACCAATCACGATCATACTATCTGCAAAATTAAAGACAAAAGGCCAAATCCGAAAATCCAAATAATCCACAACTTTTCCAGTCATGATCCGATCATAGACATTTCCCAAAGCGCCGCCTCCGATTAACCCTAAAGCTAAGCGCAGAATTTTCTCCTCACGTGGAATTCTAAATTGGGCATAGACGACTCCAGCCACGACTAAAAGAGCCGTAAGAACAAAGACCCAAGTCCGGCCCGCCATTAAACCAAAGGCCGCTCCTGGATTTAAGACGTAGGTTATATGAAAAATATTAGGAATAACTGCGAACGTTTCATTGGGATAAAAATATCCCTGAATAAGGATCTTCAGTACGCGATCGATAATCCAAACTCCAATAATAGTGAGCCAAACCAACAACCTTTTACCTCCCCGCAGTTCTTTGAATTCATCTTAACACAACGCATCCCTGCAGGGCAATGTTTAAGCGTTTAGCAGGTAAAATCCACGCCCGCGGTGTTGGGAAAAGGCTTTGGTCGTGTAGCTGTTGGGTCTAATATATCTTCTTTGATAGTTTTTAGGGCTTTGCTCAAGATTCTTTAAAGGCAAGCCGCCTGCTCAAAAGGTTAATTCTCAACGGCGCAGGGTCGTAACTCGCCGACACTGAGCCAAGGTGGCACTTCAGGTATTGACCTGAGCCCTTACCTCAAAAGCAAGAGAGACAGCCCCGGAGCGGTAATAACGTAAGTCTCGGGGAGATTAAGACTCTCAGATGCCACAAAGATAGGCGAAACGATTTGCTGAGCGAAGACTTAAAGCAGAGGGGCGTAGTGAACCCAGGCAGCGAAGCGTGAAGCCGAGCTGTGGACTTGTCCATGGATGGACTGATGCCGCGGGCGCATGGACGCGCAGGAGCGGCGTACCTCTTTTATTACCCAGAGGTTTAGCGAGGTAGCGGAGTCGCCAAAGTGAATAGCCCCGGCGCCGTGATGAGCGGGCAAAGCGTTTCGCCGACGACCGAGCAGGCCTACAAATCTTAACTTGCGTAATTACGTGCGTCCATGCTGTTTATCATAGTAAACCGTATTCCCAAACCCAGGCTCCACCTCAACGTCGAGGGTCTCGATCGCATCTACCGCACCGATCACCTCATCCGCATCCTCATACATTTCATTCGGATCACTAATATCGCGATTCGTCCCGAGGTCCTGGGGAGAATCCGCAGTTCCATAGCGAGCCACAGCTTGCCAGGAATCTTCGCCATCAAACTCGACCCGGTCTGTCCCATCGTTAAAGGTTCGAGAAAACGGTCGATTCAAAATTTCATCTTCCACGGGTTCCCGATGAAGAGAATGTTGTTCTTCTTTTTCTTCTAGCCGACTACACTCTGTGCAAACCGTAGTGTAGGGAAGCACTTCAAGGCGTTCCAGGGGAATCTCCGTTCCACAATGTTCGCAAATGCCGTAGCTTCCCTCTTCCCATCGTTGCAACGCCGAGTCAATCGCATGAACCCGATGAATATAGCGATCATGAATAGCGACATCCCGTGAACGTTCGTACACCGCTGTACCAATATCCGCCGGATGATTATCAATTAAGGAAAGTTCACCTATCGATTCTCGCAAATCTTCAGTTATAAGCTTCCTTGCACTTTCGAGCGTTTCCTTTTTATCCCGTTCGAGTTGCTCAATTAGTTTCGCATACTTTTCATTTTCCATCCATTCTTTCCCCCTAATATCCATTATGGGCATTCACAATTTTTACAAGCTCAGCGATGACTCCACCGATGACAGGCAAATTTAAAAAGACAAGACGCCTCAACAAAACAAGGGCTATCCCTGCGAGGATTGATGCCCCGAGTGCCACTCCTAAGCCCCGTACTAAACCAGAAGCAAAATTGATCAGCAACATGCGCCGGGGACTATTCAGGTAAGAAATATATTCTGAAAGATTCATTTTCTCAAGGACCTGAGCCAAATCAGCAACCTGATTTTTAAAGTTCGGCCAATCCACTGGTATTGTGCTATCTACCTTCTTTTCTTGATCATCAGAGTTTGCCACCTAGAATCACCTCAAAATAGGAAACTCAACTTAACTCAAATTCATTGTTCCCAAGCCGTTATGAATTTACACCCTTAAAAAGGGAAAACGAGCAAACCTCAATATAAAAATAGAATAGCCCGCTTCTTGGTTAAATTTTTTCGAGGTGCAAAACCAAAAAATATCAGTGAAAAGCGCCATGAAATTATCCAGCTATTCCATGTAAACCCACAGATGTTTTCACATTCAGAATCTTGATTTAAAAATAGAGGTTATCGGGAGTTAACCCCCAATAACCTCTATTAGCAGTATCCAAACGGCAACGAAGTTTATCAGAAAATTGAAATTGATGTTATAATTGGAATAAAAATCAACTATGATTTAATACACAATTGTAGGATAACTAGAAGTTCATTAAATGGGAGTTTTGCGAACCCAGCTAAGCAAGGTTCATGAAATTACTTATAACATTTGAATAAGATAAAGGTAAACTTACCATTGGTATCGAATGATTTGAAGATGTTAATAAAAAATTTTTTATGCAAACAAGTTCGTATTAGTTTACGATATGGTACAGATAGCAAACGAAGTTCGCAAAAATGGGAAAGAAGAAGTTGATCCTAAAAAGTGTTTTTCGTTTGTTGAATATCAGTAAGAGGATGGTATACTTGGATAGAGTTACATATTTTAAAAACTTTGCTATGGGCACAGAAATAGATATTGCGGGAACATTTATTTACAATGGAATAAAGGAGTTCAACCGTTTAAAAAGTTTCCATTACGAAAGTGAAATATTTCATGTTTTATATCCGATTTCTGTGGGTATAGAGCGATTGCAAAAGGCTCTTATTGTCCTTTTAGAAGACATTCCCTTGGAACAAATAGAATCATTTGAGAAGAGTTTAATCTCTCATAGCCACCAAGAACTTCATGCCAGAATATTAGAGAGGTGTGATATTAAGTTTAATTCACACCAATATAGGTTTTTGCAAGTAATTACAAACTTTTACAACACCTGTAGATATGAAAGATTCAATATTAGTAATGACTATGCTAAAGAAAGAGATTTACTAACTGATTTTATCTGCACTAGCCTGGAAATTGATATTGATGTAAGTAATTTTTTCCCAACCTATAATGACGATAGGATTAAGGACTTTTTTGGAAGAGTTGTGGGCTCTATATCTAGAAAATATTATGAACAGATCACAGAGCAAGCCTTTAAACTAAATATCTATACTTACGAGCTTAGAAGCGGATCTCCCGCAAGCAAGATATTCTTGCCTGAATTTAAAAGGGATTCATTACAAGAACAATATATAAATGAACAAATATCTCTTAAAGAATTCATAGTTTTTTTGATGAATACTAAAGCTACTTCGGATTGTTATGAATTTATTAAAAGTATCGAACCACTTAATATTGAAATTGCATTTGTACAAGAATACCTAGCATCTATTTGTGAGGGTGAGGTACCACAGTCCCTTATAAATGAAGTTGATGCTTTATATCAAGAAGAAGTAGAAGATATTAAAGAAAGAATTAATATAATGAATGTTATTGGTAATGAACGTATTATCTTCAAGGACATGTACGAAGAAGACGAAGATAAATAGAATATTTGATTTTACGGATTTATATG
>Ga0255336_100901_pt1 | contig 30306 bp, 27 predicted proteins | sample MeOH1_35cm_T3_17_FD_189102 | JGI IMG/M metagenome (GOLD analysis project Ga0255336, IMG submission 189102) | Sandy soil microbial communities from University of British Columbia, Vancouver, Canada - MeOH1_35cm_T3_179 | ecosystem: Engineered > Artificial ecosystem > Sand microcosm > Unclassified ...
TCTCATTACTAGCAGTTCTATTGTTATTTGGACTCTACATTGTTAAAAGTGTGCGAATTTACTTCAAGAACAGTTATGAAGACTTTCTTTCTCAAGTTGGAGTCAGTGTATTTGTGGCTATCGTAGGTTATCTCGGCGCAGCCTTCTTCAATGACAGCATAGTATCTGTTGCACCCGTCTTCTGGGTTCTCTTAGGTTTGGGAGTGAGTATCAACCATATGATAAGTACAAGGGAAGCGAATAGAAAAGAGGGATCAAAACCAGGAAAAAATGTAAATACTCTCAAAGTCTGAACACATTCAGTGAAAATGATATTTAGGAATAAAAGGGATCTAGTGAAAGTTGTCGAAATAAAAAATAATAATGTAATGGCAGAGCGAAGAACCCTAGAAGAGATATAGTACCTCATTGTTAAAGCACAAGGTTTACGTGTACGCGTTCGGTTACTGCATCCAAGTGAGATGAGATATCGCCTGACGATGTTCCGTTTTAAAAGGACTTTAACTTTTGAACATATAACCTGCCATATGTTCATGAGATAAGGTCCCTAAGTGGTGCTTTTGATCGTCTTCCTTTTATACATTCCCATGTTTACAATATATGCCCAAATGGGTGTTAGCAAGTTTTGCGATTTCGACAGAAAAGACTAATAGCAAATTAGTCAGTGGAGAATTGTTGATGATAAGGGAGAACCAAAAAACACTCAATAACATACAGATTATCCTTGATTTAGCGATGGTGGTAGTAGCGTTAGTAGCATCCTATTGGTCAAGATTTTTGAATTATGAAGGAAGTCACTTAACTTTTAATAGTTACCTACCAACCCTTATTTTATTAGTCCCATTGCATTTCATACTGTATTATCTACTTGGACTTTATGAACCAAGGCGTCGTAAAAGTATATCCTTCGAGGTTGTGAAGATCCTTCAAGCAAATTTTCTGAGTATGATGATCCTCTTTAGCCTCCTTTATCTGACAAAAGAAATTCATTATTCTCGGCCAGTTATTATTCTGTTTGTGATACTAACAAGTCTCTTTACAACGCTTGAAAGGGTATTTTTAAGATCTTTTTTAAATCATATTCGTAAGCAAGGTTATAACAAGAAATACGTTCTTGTTATAGGTACAGGTAGACTGGCGAGGAGACTCATTTCCAAACTCAAAGATAATAGTTATTTAGGGTATGATATTGTCGGCATAATTGACGATGATACTGCAGTAGGTGAAAAGCTGGAAGGCGTCATGGTCGTTGGGGAAATCCGCGACCTTGAGGAAATCATTAGAAATCGGAAAATTGATGAAATCTTTATTACAACCTCTGCAAAGAATTATGATAAGTTTGGACAAATCATCACGGTCTGTGAGAAAAGCGGAGTTCGAACCCAAATAGTTCCTGACTATGCCCGATTTATTCCTGCGAAACCGGAAATCGATGAGATCGATGGGATTCCGCTGATAAATATTAGACATGTCCCTCTGGATAATTTTCTGAAGGCATTTTCGAAGAGAACTTTTGATTTCATAATATCTTCCATAGGCTTGGTAATTTGCCTGCCGTTATTTTTGTTAATAGGGGCTAGTATCAAACTGGATTCACCAGGACCAGTCTTTTTTACTCAAGAGCGTGTAGGCTTGAATAAAAAGGGTTTTATGATGTATAAATTCCGGACCATGAAGGTGCAGCCAACAGAAGAATCTGATCTGATATGGACTACCAAAGAAGATCCTCGGAAAACGAGATTGGGTAATTTTTTGCGCAGAACAAGCCTCGATGAATTGCCGCAGCTCTGGAATGTACTGATTGGAGAAATGAGTTTAGTTGGTCCTCGCCCTGAACGCCCCTTCTTTGTAAAAGATTTTAAGGAAAGAATTCCTCGATATATGATTAAGCATCTCGTCCGGCCGGGTATTACTGGCTGGGCACAGATCAATGGATGGCGGGGAGATACATCGATTCGCAAGAGAATTGAATGTGATATCTATTATATTGAGAATTGGACATTTATGTTAGATTTAAAGATACTCTTTTTAACGGTGTTCAATGGCTTGGTTAATAAAAATGCTTATTAATAAGCGATTGAATAAGATCCTATTCGAACAAGAATTTAAGGTATGGTACAAAATGAAAAAAGCTGTCGATTTATCGATTGTTATGATAAATTATAATGCAAAAGCACTCACTACCCAGGCAATGCAGTCTATCTTCGATTGTGAGCCGCAGATTTCCTTTGAAATCATTGTTGTGGATAACAGCAGTGATGCATCACGAGAGTATGACAATATGGTCGAGAACGTGGTTGTTATCAAGCATGTAAAGAACAAAGGCTTTGGCAATGCTTGTAATATCGGTGCGAAGCGCTCGTGTGGGGAATACATTCTGTTTCTGAATAATGACACGATCATGCACGAGGGCACGCTGGAAGCTTGTGTACTGTACTTACAGCAGAATCCACAGACCGGAGTGCTTGGCACACGTACTTTGCTGGAAAACGGCGCACTCGACCATGCTTGTAAACGCGGCTTTCCCACGCCAATGTCGTCACTTTACTACTTTTGCGGAATGGATAAAAGACACCCAGAAAGTAAAAAGTATGGAGTTTACCGCCAGACCTTTATCAGAGAAGATTCCATAAGTGAGGTGGATTCAGTAGCCGGTTCATTTCTTATGATGCCACGATCTGTTTTTGACAGACTCGGCGGCTATGATGAAACATTCTTTATGTATGGTGAAGATTTGGACTTGTGCTATCGTGTGAAAGAGTTAGATTTATCAGTGATCTATTATGGAAAGGTCAGCATTACCCATTTAAAGGGTCAGAGCGGCCTGCATACGAAATCACAAACGGTTATATACCACTTTTATAATGCGATGCTTTTATTCTATAAAAAACATTATCTGCACAGATACAATCTCTTCACGACAGCATTGGTTTATTGCGGTATCAAGGCGAAATATGCACTAACCCTTTTGAAAATGAAGTTGGAGAAATCATGATTACAATTTTGATGGCTGCCTTTAATGGTGAGAAGTATATTGCAGAGCAGATAGAATCAATTTTAAGCCAGACGGAAACGGATTGGCAACTTATCATTCAAGATGACTGTTCAATGGACAGCACAGCCAAAATTGCACAAGAATTTGCAAGAAAATACCCCGAAAAGATACAATTGATTGAGCGTGAGACACAGTCCGGCTCAGCTAAGAATAACTTTTCCAGTATGCTGCAATTAGTAGACACCGAATATATGATGACCTGTGACCAAGATGATGTTTGGCTGCCAAACAAGATAGAATTAACGGTGAGAAAAATGGATGAGTTAGAAACACTCGAGAATAAAGCGAAGCCGATTTTAGTGCATACAGATTTAAGAGTAGTTGATGAAAAACTGGAAGTTATAGAAGATTCTTTGTTCCAACGCTTGAATCTGGACAGCAGGAGAGATAAATTCAATAATCTATTGGCACAAAATATCGTAACGGGTTGTACCATGATGGTAAACCGTGCCTTGTTGTATAAGGTAAACGAAGTTCCAGAACAAGCCATCATGCATGACCGATGGTTTGCTCTAATAGCCGCAGCCTTTGGCAAAATTGCCTTTGTCAATGAGGTGACCGTACTTTATCGTCAGCATAGTAATAATGAAGTAGGCGCTAAAAGAACAAGAAGTTTCTGTTATAATCTAAAGAGAATGCTGAATAAGGAGCAGTCTAAGTTAGTTTTGAGAAATACCTATTTACAAGCTGAAACTTTTTTGGATATTTATGGAGAACAACTATCACCCCTACTTTTCAAAGTAGGGAAAGTCTATGCTTTAATTCCGACATACGGCAAGCTAAAGCGTATCCAAATAATTCATCATTACGATTTTTGGAAAACAGGGTTGTCTAGAAAATGCGGACAAGTTCTATTAACATAAAACGATGATATGTTCATAAGAGAAAAACTGATTTATTTACTCGCCTAGAATAATTGAGATTGGAGAAATCGCATTGAAAGGTATTGTACTCGCAGGAGGATCTGGCACAAGATTATATCCGTTGACATTGGTGACGTCAAAACAACTGCTACCGGTTTATGATAAGCCGATGATTTATTATCCGTTATCGACACTTATGCTGGCGGGAATTAAGGATATTCTCATTATCTCGACCCCTCAGGACTTGCCAAATTTTGAGCGGCTTTTGGGCAATGGCTCCAGTTTGGGCATCCATCTTTCCTATGAGGAACAGCCTTCTCCCGATGGACTTGCTCAAGCTTTTATAATTGGTGAAATATTTATCAACGGGGACAGCTGCGCCATGGTACTGGGTGACAATATCTTTTATGGTGGTGGTTTGATACACCATCTACGCAAGGCGGCGCAACAAATGGAGGGCGCGACCGTATTTGGCTATTATGTGGAGGATCCAGAAAAATTTGGTGTTGTAGAGTTTGATGAGAATGGAAAGGCGATTTCTTTAGAAGAGAAGCCTGTAAGTCCGAAGTCGAATTATGCCGTTACCGGTCTTTATTTTTATGATCATAGGGTATGCGAATATGCGAAGAACCTCAAACCATCCGCGCGAGGTGAGCTGGAAATTACGGACCTAAATCGCATTTACTTAGAGCAAGGCAACCTTGATGTTGTTACCTTGGGACGCGGTTACGCGTGGTTGGACACCGGCACGATTGATTCCTTAGCCGAAGCTTCAGAGTTTGTTAAGGTGCTTGAAACACGGCAGGGAATAAAAATTTCTGCTGTGGAAGAAATCGCCTATCGCAACGGCTGGATCACCAAAGAGAAACTGTTGGAGTCTGCCAAGAGATACGGAAAATCCTCTTATGGGACGCACCTAAAAACGGTCGCCGATGGGAAAATATTGTATTAAGAGGGGAAATCAATGAACGTAATAAAAACTAAAATTATAGATGTCTTTATTCTAGAGCCACAGGTATTTGGGGACAATCGCGGTTGGTTTATGGAAACGTGGTCTACGAGGAAAATGGAAGAGGCTAGCCTAAACTATAATTTTGTACAGGATAATCAGTCCTTTTCTGCCCAAAAAGGAACGCTTCGCGGCCTGCATTTTCAAAAAGGAGAGGCTGCCCAGGCAAAGCTAGTACGCTGCGGCAAAGGAGCAGTTTTAGATGTCGCTGTCGATTTAAGAAAAGGTTCACCGACTTATAAGAACTGGGTAGCGGTAGAATTATCGGCTGAAAATAAAAGACAACTGTTAATTCCGCGTGGCTTTGCCCATGCCTTTTTAACCCTTACTAATGATGTAGAATTTATATATAAAGCTGATAACTATTACTGCCCAGAGGCGGATCGAAATATCATTTGGAATGATGAAGAAATCAGGGTAGCTTGGGGAATAAAAAATCCTATCGTATCAGAAAAGGATGCAAAGGCTCCGAAATTATGCGAAAGCGATGTGGATTTTGTTTATGAGGAGAAAAAATAGGATGAAGATCATTGTAACTGGGGGAGCAGGCTTCATTGGCGGTAATTTTATTCATTACATGCTGAAAAAGTATACAGATTATGAAATAATCTGCCTGGATAAACTAACCTATGCAGGGAATATGGAAACCTTAGAACCAGTGATAAATAACCCTCATTTCAAATTTATTAAAGCGGATATTGCGGACCGAGAGGCAATTTACAAAATATTTGAAGAGGAAAAACCAAATATCCTTGTAAATTTTGCGGCAGAGAGCCATGTTGACCGTTCGATTGAAAATCCATCGATCTTTTTGCTGACCAATGTGCTGGGTACGCAGGTCCTGCTTGATGCCTGTCGAAAATATGGTATTGACCGCTATCATCAGGTGTCTACGGATGAGGTTTATGGGGATCTGCCGTTGGACAGACCTGATTTATTCTTTACTGAGGAAACTCCGATTCATACTTCAAGTCCGTACTCTGCCTCTAAAGCGTCAGCCGATCTTTTAGTACAGGCCTATTATCGTACTTTTAAGTTGCCTGCAACTATTTCACGTTGCTCCAATAATTATGGTTACTATCATTTTCCTGAGAAGCTGATTCCCTTGATGATTGCCAACACACTCGCTGAAAAACCGCTTCCGGTTTACGGAAAAGGTGAGAATGTGCGCGACTGGCTCTATGTGGAGGATCATTGTTCTGCCATCGATCTCATTATTCATAAGGGTCGTGAAGGCGAGATCTATAACATCGGCGGTCATAACGAGCGCAGCAATTTAGAAGTTGTCAAAACAATCCTCAAGGAACTCGACAAATCTGAGAGCCTCATCCACTATGTTACAGATCGACCCGGACATGATAGGCGTTATGCGATTGATCCGACTAAAATTCACAATGAACTCGGCTGGTTGCCTGTTACGAAGTTCGATGAAGGAATAAAAAAGACGGTCAAGTGGTATCTCGATAACAAACCGTGGTGGGAGCACATTCTTAACGGAGAGTATCAGGACTATTATAAGAAAATGTATGGGAATCGATAATTACCTCTTCCCTTAGCGGGGTTATAAAGGAGTTTAACTTTATGAAAGTCTTGGTTACTGGTGTCAAGGGTCAGCTAGGGTACGATCTGATGAAAGTGTTGCGAGCCCGCAATATTGATTGCCTCGGTACGGGTAGAGATGATTTTGATATTACAGATTTTGAAGCAGCTTCCAAGGTTATTACGAATTATCATCCAGACGCAGTGATTCATTGCGCGGCCTACACGGCTGTGGATAAGGCGGAGGATAATCGGGAACTCTGCACGGCGGTAAACGTGGAAGGTACGCGCAACATTGCCAAGGTCTGTAAGGCGATTGACGCGAAGATGGTTTATATCAGCACGGATTATGTGTTCCCCGGAACTGGAGACCAAGATTATGAGGTGAACGACGCAACGGGTCCGCTTGGCGCCTACGGAGAGACAAAGCTGGGTGGGGAACTTGCTGTGAAGGAGCAGCTTAGTAAATACTTTATTGTTCGCATTTCCTGGGTTTTTGGTAAAAACGGCAATAATTTTGTCAAAACCATGCTGAGGCTTGGTCAAACGCATGATGAAGTCAGTGTAGTGTGCAATCAGATCGGCTCACCGACTTACACGGCAGACCTTGCGTTGCTTCTGTGTGACATGGTAATGACGGAGCAATACGGTACCTACCACATTACTAACGAAGGGCTTTGCTCCTGGGCGGAGTTCACAGTTGAAATATTTAACCAGGCGGGGTATATGACGAAGGTCAACGCGATCATGACCTCAGAGTATCCAACCCGGGCCAAACGTCCACTCAATTCCAGAATGAGCAAAAGAAGTTTGGACGAAGCTGGATTTAAACGCTTGCCTGCGTGGCAGGATGCACTGAAACGATATTTGCAAGAAATCAAAGCGTGAGGTTTGAAAAATCAATGAAAAACAAATGGAAAATTACCTTGGCGCAGGGATGCGCACTTTTTATGGTCGCCTATGTTGTATTCGCTGTCGGCTTATATTTTATTGCTGGCGATGCATTTAAATATCGGGTTTCAGACCAAAGCATTGTAAGCGTAGAAGGCAATGCGCCAATAAAGGCGTTGCAAAAGGGAGATTCGGTGGAGCAGACCTTTGTGGCTCAAGCGGATACTATCGAAAGTTTCTCTTTGAAATTCGCAACCTTTGGTAGACAAAATACTGGTACTGTAAGGGTAAAGTTACTTAACGATGTAGATAAGAGCATTCTGCTGGATAACCAACTGGACATCTCAGAATTTCAAGATAACGCTAATGTGACAGTGAAGCCAGAAAAGCGGCTTGAATCGGTCAAAGGAAAAACACTCCGCATCACGATTGTTTCTGAAACGGGAACACCAGACAACGCTGTAACTTTGTGGTATAACAACACGGCCATGGATCCGAATCAGCAGCTCTATTTAGACGGTAAGCCAGTAAATGGTGTGTTGTGCTTTAACGTTTTAGAAAAAGACCTTCTTCTGTTTAGACAGTACTATTTTGAAGTCATGGGGGCAATTAGCGTTGCTCTTATTGTATATTGCATCAATTTAGTTTATCGGCGGAAAAAAGGAATTAAGAGCCTTGGGTTAAATATTATCAATGCGTTTACACGATATGAATTTTTGCTTTCTCAACTTGTCTCTCGAGACTTTAAAACGAAATATAAACGTTCCGTGCTAGGTGTGTTGTGGAGCTTTCTGAACCCCCTGCTCAGTATGATTGTACAATATATCGTTTTTTCTACGATTTTCAAAACGAATATTCCAAATTTTGCAGTCTATCTTTTAATTGGTATTGTATTTTTTAACTTTTTTTCCGAAGCGACAACAATGGGATTGATGGCTATTGTGGGTAATTCCTCTTTGATTACGAAAGTGTATATACCAAAGTATATTTTTCCTGTTTCTAGGACTTTATCTTCCACTATTAATTTATTGATATCGATGATTCCACTCCTTTTAGTAGTACTAATTACTCGTGCACCAATTACACCTGCACTATTGTTGCTGCCCTTCAGCATTATGTGTACTATTGTTTTTTGTATAGGTATGAGTTTTATTTTGTCGGCGGCAATGGTCTTCTTTCGTGATATGCAGTTTTTGTGGGGTGTGGTGAGTATGCTTTGGATGTATGCGACACCTATTTTTTATCCGGAAAGTATACTGCCACAAAATTTGATGTGGCTCTTTAAATTGAATCCCCTTTATCATTTTATCCGTTTCAGCAGAACGATTATTCTAGATGGTGTTTCTCCAGAGCCGAAGGCTTATCTATTTTGTCTAATAGCTGCATTTGTGACGTTGGCAATTGGCGCGGGTGTGTTTAAAAAAACGCAAGATAAATTCATATTGAATCTATAAGGAGTTATCATGATAAAAGTCGACCATGTTTCCATGGAATTTAAAATAGCCCATGACCATGTTAAAAGCTTGAAAGAATATGCCGTGGCCATGGTGAGTGGTAAATTGAAATATGAAGAGTTTTGGGCCCTAAAGGACGTCAGTTTCAAGGTGCAAAAGGGCGATGTGATGGGTATCATCGGACGCAATGGTGCGGGCAAAAGTACACTATTAAAAGTAATTTCAGGTATCTTAAAGCCGACAGGCGGGCAGGTCTCAGTGGGTGGCAATATTGTACCAATGCTGGAGCTTGGCTCTGGATTTGATACCGACCTTACCGGCCGGGAAAATATTTATTTAAATGGCTCTATTTTAGGATATTCTGAAGAGTTTTTGAAAGATAAATATGATGAAATCGTTGAATTTTCTGATCTGGAAAGATTTATCGATGTACCTATACGTAATTATTCCTCTGGTATGTTGATGCGTTTGGCTTTTTCGATTGCTACGGTGGTGAACCCGGAGATACTGATAGTTGATGAGATATTAGCGGTAGGCGATGAAAATTTCCAGGCAAAGAGTAAGGCGCGTATGCTAGAACTGATGGGTGGAGGAACTACAGTCCTGTTCGTTTCACACGGCCTTGATCAAATCCGTGAGATGTGCAACCGTGTTGTATGGCTTGATGGCGGTGCGGTCAAAATGATTGGCGATGCGCAGGAAGTTTGCGACCAATATAGTATCTAATAATAGATATTTCTATAAAGTGAGGCTAAATAATGTCTAAATATGATTTTCAAATTGATTTAGATGAGAATTCTTCAACGGGTAAGATATTACGTTATGTTACTTTTAACAGCAAGGTTCTTGAATTTGGACCGGCTACTGGTAGAATGACAAGATATATGAAGGAAGAATTAAATTGTGATGTTTATATTGTCGAAATTGATCAGGAAGCTTATGCTGAAGCTATAACTTATGCTAAAGATGGTGTTTGTAGTGATGCATCTAAATACACGTGGTGTGAAAAGTTTAAAGGAATTAAATTTGATTGTATTATATTTGCCGATGTATTAGAGCACTTATATAATCCAGAACAGGTACTAGAAAAAACTCAAGATTTTTTAAATGAGGATGGATTCGTGATTTTTTCCGTACCTAATATTGCTCACAATGATATCTTAATGAATTTATATAATAACAGATTCCAGTATACTCCTGTAGGTATATTAGATGAAACACATATTCGTTTCTTTGCTTATGATAGTTTAGTGCCTTTTACTGAAAAAGCGGGTTATGAAATAGTAGAAGAAGATGCGACTATAAGAGAGGCCTTTTCCACTGAGCAGAATTTTTCCACAACAGAAGATATGAAAACTTTCTTTTCGGAAGTTTCATTTGAACGGGAATTACGCAATGTATATCAATTTGTTTGTAAGCTCCAGAAAAAGTCATATATCTGTAAAAATGATATCTCAAAAACTACTAAAATATTACCTAATGCTTTTGGGGTAAAAAGTAATTTCTTTTTTGATAGAGGAGAAGGATTCAACGAAGAAAAAAAAATAGTCGTTTCTCCTAACAAACTTTCGATTCATTCCTACTTGTATCAGATACAGTTTGAGGCAACAGACAAATCCATTCGGTTTGACCCTGTTGAGGGAAAAGGTTGCATAGTTAAGAATATAGAAATCATATCAAATAATGGCCCTCTGAAAGCAATCAATCTAAACGGGTTTCAAGTAGATAATTACAATATATTTACAAACACTGATTCGCAGTTTTTGATTGATTTTGAGGAAAAAGAAATGTTTTGGATTAAAATAAAAGCTGACATTTTCACTTTCGAGGAAATGACTTGGTTTGATTTGCTTTCAAAGTTCAAGGGCTTTTATGCTAAAGAAGCCGAAATGGCGATTGCGCTAGAAGCCAAAATAAATGACATCATCGATTATAATGATAAAAACGAAAAAATACAGAGTGAGCTGGAACACTTTAAGACGCATTATACAGCAGCACTTAATCAGAGAGAGGATTTAAAACGTCAACTGGCAGAGGTTGCCGCGGCATATACAACTATAAGTACTTCTTCTTCCTGGAGAATGACTAAGCCGCTTCGTGTGACCTTGGATTTGATTAAGAAGCTATTGAAATTCAACCGAATGACCTGGATATTTTACAAGGGACTGAAATGTTTAAAGGAAAATGGTTTCAATTATACTTTACATAAAGTAAAATATAGACTTTCTTCTAAAGCCCAAATGAAAGAGTACTATAAAAGTCATATTTTATCTGAAGAAGAAAAAGAAGACCAAAAGAATACTGTCTTTGAAAAAAATATTAAATTTAGTATCTTGGTGCCGATCTATAACACACCTGAAAACTATTTAAAGGAAATGATTGACTCTGTTCTTGCTCAAACCTATAACAACTGGGAGCTTTGTTTGGTAGATGGTAGCGATAAAACCCATCGAAATGTACGAAAAATATGTGAAAAATATTCAAAGGTAGATAAAAGAATTTTATATCATAATTTAGGAAGAAATCTAGGAATTTCAGGAAATACAAACAAATGTGTTGAAATGGCCACAGGCGATTATATTGCTCTATTTGATCATGATGATTTATTACACCCTTCAGCCTTGTTTGAAAATATGAAGGTGATTTGTGAAAAAGATGCTGACTTTATTTATTCAGATGAAAACACATTTCATGATAATCCTGCAGATGCATACAATCCTCATTTCAAACCGGATTTTGCCATTGATAATTTAAGAGCTAATAATTATATTTGTCATTTTACGGTATTCAATAAAAATCTGCTTTCTAAAGCGGGTCTATTCCGTTCTGAATGTGATGGTAGCCAAGACTTTGATATGGTTCTTCGTTTAACGGAACAGGCGCAGCACATCGTCCACATTCCGAAGATCCTTTATTATTGGCGAGCACATAAAAACTCTGTTGCTTCGGATATTTCAGCAAAACCCTATGTAATAGAAGCAGCAAAGAAAGCTGTTTCTGATCATTTGAAAAGAGTGGGGTTAGAGGGTGAGGTTATAAATTCTTCGGTTATTTCAACCTATAAAATCAATTATGAAATAAAAGGAATACCACTTATTTCGATTTTGATACCCAATAAAGATCATGTCAGTGACTTGAAGAAATGCATAGGCTCAATCTTGGAAAAATCGACTTACAAGAATTTTGAAATCGTTATTATTGAAAATAATAGTATTGAAGAATCAACCTTCTCATTTTATAAGGATCTGAGCAAATATAATAATATTAATGTTGTTACTTGGGAAGGCGGATTTAATTATTCTGCAATTAATAATTTTGGATCTAAATTTGCAAATGGAGATTATCTTTTATTACTCAATAATGATGTTGAAGTTATTACGCCAAATTGGTTAGAAGAAATGTTAATGTATGCACAAAGGAAAGAAGTTGGGGCGGTAGGCTCAAAGCTATATTATCCTGACGATACCATTCAGCACGCTGGTATAGGTATAGGTTTACTTACACTTGCTGGACATTATCATAAGCACTTTCCAAGATCACACCCGGGGTATATGGCTCGCTTATCTTATGCGCAGGATGTATCCGCTGTAACAGGCGCTTGTATGATGGTTAGGAAATCATTGTATAAAGAGTTAAGTGGGTTGGATGAAACATTTGAGGTAGCTTTCAACGATGTGGATCTTTGTATGAGAATACGAAAGGCTGGCTATCTGATTGTTTTTACGCCTTATGCTGAGTTGTACCATTATGAGTCCAAATCAAGAGGGATAGAAGATACTCCTGAAAAAAGAAAACGATTTCAGGGAGAAGTTTTAAGGTTCCAACAGAGATGGAAAAAAGAGCTTCATCAGGGGGATCCATATTATAACCCGAATCTATCTGTTGATAGGGAAGATTTCGGATTGAGGTAGGAGAGCGTTATGAAAGAAAAATTGACTAAATTTATTAAAAGTCCATATTTCCCATTTGCACTGTTGCTTTTATCATTTATTTTAAGAACCATTAAAATAGATACTAATTTTGGTGACGATGTAGCATTAAAAACAGTGTACATGCAAAAGGATTTGTGGACCGTTCTCGTGGATAGTTATAATTCATGGAGTTCACCCAATTTAATTAATGCCATAATGTATGTTTTGGTTTTGCTACCATCTTCTGTATTTAAAATATTTAATATACTAATGATTATGCTGACAGCATTTTCAATTTCCCAAATAGCAAATCCTACGAATAATAGGACCGCTAATTGGATGATAACGATATTAATTATACTTTACCCATTTAAACAAATGTCAACGGCTGGTTGGATTGTAACTTCGGTTGCATATTTATTCCCTCTGGCTTTTGGATTATATTCCCTAATCCCAATTAGAAAAGTAATTGTTCATGAAAAAGTTCCGTATGTTACTGGAACAATTGCATTCATTTTAGGTGCTGGTTCACTGCAAATGGCATGCATATTAACTGGAATATATATCATCTTTAGTATTTATTTTGTTCTAATAAAAAAAGCAAGTAGATATTGTATGTTGCAAAGTGCATTTGGCATTGCATTTATTATTTACCATAGTACTTCTCCTGGAAATAGAAATCGTTATATTTCAGAGACAGCCACTTGGTTTCCTGACTTTAATATGATTTCAACATTAAATAAAGTAAAATTAGGCTTTACTAATACATTGGCTAATTTCTTATCTACTCCAAATCTGTTTTTTATAATATTTTGTGTTTTATTATTTATAGGTGTATATATAAAATATAAGGATATATTATATCGTTTGATTGCAGCTGTTCCGCTAGCAGCTACTTTATTGTTTGGATCGTTTAATAATGTTTTTTCTCCCATATTTCCAGAACTGATTAAACTAATGAATGTAAATAATTATGATTTTTTGCAGATAACGACTTATAATTTCATAAGTAAAATTAATTATATTCCTATTATTTTAGGAGTAATTATCGTTGGTTGCATACTTTTAGCAATTTATTTAATATTTGAAAATACTTCATCAGCACTGCTAGTTAATATAATTTTTTTGGCTGGCACTGCATCAAGAATGATAATGAGTTTTTCGCCTACTCTTTATGCATCATCTACTCGAACTTTTATTTTTATGTACTTTTCTATTATAGTTTGCGGAATATTCATTTTTGATGAAATTATTAAGTATATGGATGTTAATAAACAATCACAATTGTTAGGCTATTTTGGTGCAATAACACTACTATATTATATCGAATCATTTATAACAATTTAGATTAGGAAGAGGAACTTATGATGAACAAATTGATTCACAAAAAAGTCATAATTATTCTTTTGATATTGATAATATTATTGGGGTTTGGGTTCGCCAGTTTAATATATCTTGATAATTCTATAGTGAGAAAAGTAGATATTTCAGATATGAAGAAGAATGTGGCAGATGTTCAATTTACAATTGATTCTGTTAATAATGATGAAAATAGTAATTATATCAGTATAAGAGGTTGGGCATTAAAAAAAGGGGCTAATATCTCAACTGTTGAATGTTATGTAGGTCTAATTAATACGTCCACAAACGAATATTATAAATTAAATACGGTAAAAGAAGACAGACCTGATGTTACAAGCCATTTTAATGATGGATTTAACTATGACAAGAGTGGTCTTTATTCACAATTTTCAATGAAAAGAGTGGAGAAAGGAAAGTACGAAATAGTCTTACTATATCTAAGCGATAATAATAATATATTGGTACATACGGGGAAAACAATTTCTATTTTATAAATGGAGGTAAAAAAATGATTCCTTTTAACATTCCACCTTTCGTAGGTGGCGAATTAGATTATATAAGAGAAGCCATTAATGCCCATAAAATATGTGGTGATGGCCAGTTTACCAAAAAGTGTAGCAAATGGTTGGAAGGTAAAACAGGTACGTCTAAAGCACTTTTGACCACATCGTGTACCCATGCTCTGGAGATGGCAGCTATTCTTACAGGTGTCGAACCAGGAGACGAGGTAATTATGCCTGCCTATACTTTTGTTTCTACAGCAGACGCATTTGTGCTTCGTGGCGCCAAAATCGTTTTTGTGGATATTCGACCTGATACTATGAATATAGATGAAAATTTGATAGAAGATGCTATTACAGAGAGGACCAAACTAATAGTTCCTGTGCATTATGCTGGTGTGGCCTGTGAAATGGATACCATTAATTATGTTGCAAAGAAATATAATCTTAAGGTAGTAGAGGATGCTGCGCAAGGAATCATGTCTAAGTATAAAGGACAAGCCCTTGGAACACTGAGCGATTATGGTTGCTATTCTTTCCATGAGACAAAGAATTACAGCATGGGCGAGGGCGGTGCGATCCTTATAAAAGATGAAAAAAATATTGAACAGGCTGAAATCACACGTGAAAAGGGTACGAACCGTAGTAAGTTTTTCCGTGGACAGATTGATAAATATACGTGGATGGATTACGGTTCCTCCTATCTGCCAAGCGACTTGAATGCTGCCTATTTATGGGCACAGCTTGAAGAGGCAGATGAAATTAATCAGAATAGGTTGAGTACGTGGAATCTTTATCGCGAAGGTTTACACAATCTGGCTGACGCGGGTATAATAGAATTACCCTTTATCCCTAAGGAGTGCGCACATAATGCGCATATGTTTTATGTGAAGGTAAAAAATTTGGATGAACGAACAAAGCTAATTGCTTATTTGAAGGAAGAGGGCATTTTAACAGTGTTCCACTATATTCCGCTCCATGCTTCGCCAGCAGGGCAAAAATTTGGTCGCTTTCATGGGGAAGACAAGTTTACCACAAAAGAAAGCGAAAGACTCCTCCGCCTGCCCATGTACTATGGGTTGGAAGAGCAGCAAGCAGAATATATTATTGAAAAAATTCAATCTTTTTACAGATAGGATGATCAAATGAAAGTTGTGGACGCTGTTTGGGAACAACGAAATTTAGGGGTTAGCTGTAACGAGATGACCGTTGAAAAAGAAGATACTGCAGAATCGCTTAAGAAGCAGATTTCTCAGAATAAAGCACAATATATGGTGGTAAAAGTTCCGGCATGCAGAACCGATATCATGTTTGCATTGACTGAACTGCAATTTACATTTATTGAATGTGCTTTTCATGTAACCCATAATTTGAATAATTGTGAACTAAATGGAATGCAAAAAAGATTAGTAGATTCTGTACAATACACGTTGATGGATAAAATTGATTTAGACGTATTGTTCAGCGAGATTAGGGATGGGATGTTTACAACTGATCGTATTTGTTTAGATCCCTATTTTAGCTCAGCACAAGCCGCAAATCGTTATGTGGGTTGGATTTCTGATGAATTGGACCGTGGAACACAAGCATATAAGCTCACCTATAAAGATAATTCCATTGGATTTTTTGTGTTCAAAGAAATAGAAAAAGACGTATATTATCCATTCTTAGCAGGCATGTATAAGAGTGGTATTAAAACTGGCTTGGGGATTAACACAATTTATAAGCCAATTTGTGAAGCTATAGAGCGAAATGGTCGTATGATTTCAACGTATATTTCTTCAAACAATCTTAATGCTTTTCATGCCCACACATTCCTGAATTTTAAATTCAATGAAGTGAATTATGTCTATGTTAAGCACTTAGGTAACTAGAGGAGTGTTAATATGCTCTTGCAGGGTAAAACAGCGATTATCACAGGTTGCAATCGTGGAATCGGCCATACAATGGTCGAAGTATTCGCACGGGAAGGTGCGAATATATGGGCACATGCCCGCGAGGAAACGCTAGACTTTATTGAAGATATGAAGTCAATTGGACAGAGGTATGACGTAAAAATTATCCCCGTTTTTTTTGAATTAACTAATAAAGACGAAATAAAGTCGGCACTAAAAATAATTATGTCTTCAAAATCTAGTATTGATATCTTGGTGAATAATGCGGGTATAGTTGGTGAAAACCGATTGTTTCAGATGACATCTATTGAAGATATGAAAAAAGTTTTCGAAGTGAACTTTTTCGCTCCAACACTGATAACTCAATATATTTTTAGGTTTATGGTTCGACAAAATCAAGGCTGTATTATTAATATGGCTTCGATTGCGGGTATCGATGGTGATCCAGCTCAATATGAATATTCGGCCAGTAAAGCGGCACTGATTGGAGCAACCAAAAAGCTTGCAATAGAATTAGGGAAATCAGGAATACGGGTAAATGCAATAGCTCCAGGCTTGACCGAAACACGCATGGCTCAGAATATGAGAAATGATATGATGCAAGACACAATAGACAAGACGATTCTGAAGCGTTTAGCAAGACCTGAAGAAATAGCAAACGTTGTTGCTTTTATGGCCTCTGATTTTGCTAGCTATATGACGGGTCAGGTAGTACGTGTGGATGGAGGAAAATTATGATAGATAAAGAAACGGTTCTTAATCGCTGTCAGAATGCCGCTGAACAGATGCGGAGAGATGCGTTGAAAATGGCTTTGGCTGCTGGTAATGCACATCTAGGCGGTGGCCTATCTCTTATCGAGATCATGGCTGTTCTTTATCTGGGTATCATGCGTTATGATTTAGCAAATCCAAATATGGAGGAACGGGACAGACTGATTTTCAGTAAGGGACATGGCGTACTCGCGCTTTATACAGCATTAAATCAGGCAGGATTCGTTTCCAATGAGGATCTCCTTACCTTTAAGTCAAATCATACCTATTTATCTGGGCATCCTTCGATGAATTCTGAGAAGGGAATCGAATTCTCCAGCGGAAGTTTGGGACAAGGATTGTCTTTAGCAGTCGGATGTTCACTGGCAATGAAACGCAAAAAGAACGAAATTTCACGCGTTTTTGTTATTTTAGGTGACGGTGAGTGTGATGAAGGTTCAATTTGGGAAGCAGCCGCTTCAGCATCACACTTTGGACTTTCTAATATAGTTACAATTATTGATGAAAACGGTTTGCAATATGATGGAAAGACTGAAGAAGTGTTATCGATGGAAAGCCTAACCAAAAAATGGGAGAGCTTTGGCTGGAGTACTATTGACGTGGATGGACATAATGTTTCCGCTTTATATGATGCACTAACCGCTTCATCAGATAAGCCTTTAGCTGTGATTGCTCATACAGTGAAAGGGAAGGGCGTTTCATTTATGGAGAACAATCCGCTTTGGCACCATGCTCGATTTACAAGAGAACAGTATGACATGGCAATGGCAGAACTGGAGGGCAGAGCATGATATCCTATAAACCTGCAAATATCAGGACCTGGTCAAGGCTTGGCTCATGTGGAGCATTTGGCCTTGCTGCCCTGGAAATACCAGAGTTAGATAATAATATGGTTGCTATCACTTCTGATCTTTGTTTCTATTCGGGATTAGATCGTTTCAAAGCTAAGTATCCAGATAGACTCTATAACGTGGGAATTGCGGAACAAAATATGGTTGCCGTTGCAGCAGGAATGGCTAAAGAAGGTTTAAATCCATTTGCTACTACATATGCGACTTTTGCCAGCACGCGGAGCTGTGACCAGGTGCGTGTAAACATGGGCTATATGAAGTTAGGTGTGAAATTAGTTGGACTGACATCGGGTCTTTCTGTCGGAATTTTGGGTGCTACTCATATAAGTATAGAAGATATTGCAATTATGCGCTCCATACCGAATATCACCATACTGTCCCCAGCAGATTGTACGGAAACCGTTAAGGCGACTTTAGCAGCAGCAGCTTTTCCTGGACCGGTTTACTTGCGGTTGACTGGTGAAATGGGAAATTCGATTGTATATCACGAAGACTATGATTTTGTAATTGGCAAAGCAATTACGCTTAAAGAGGGCAAAGACGTTGCTATAATTGCAACAGGGACGATGGTATATCAATCACTGGAAGCATCTAAACTCTTAGAAGAAGAAGGTATTTCCTGTAGAGTGATTGATATGCATACTATCAAGCCGTTAGACACCGAGGTTGTTATAAAAGCGTGCAATACAAAGCTTATTGTAACAATTGAGGAACATAATACTATTGGTGGATTAGGCGGGGCGGTAGCAGAATATAAGGCTGCGATCAAGAATGCACCGCCACAAATGTTGATAGGCGTTCCCGATTCTTATGAAAAAGCAGGGGAATATTCCTATCTTCTTGAACAATGTGGTTTAACAATTGGCGATATCTATAAAAAAATTCGAAATAAATATAGTGAGGTAAATAACCATGACAAATTTAGAAAAATACACAAATGCTTTTACAGAAACTTTTGAAATTAGCGCAGAACAGGCTGAAAAACTGGAATACCAAAGCATTGACCAGTGGGATTCTATAGGACATATGACTTTAATCGCTGCCATTGAGGATGCTTTTGAAATTATGATGGATACGGACGATATTATTGATTTTAGCTCCTTTGAAAAAGGAAAAGAAATTTTAAAGAAGTATGACGTTACCGTTGAATGAAATTGGATGGTTAGGAATGTGGGTAAAATGAATTTTTATGATGATTTGGATCAATATCATGATAGAACGGCAATTATTACAGAAGCTGAGGAACATGTTACATATCTGGAGTTATTAGAAACAGCAGATAAGCTGACTGCGTTTATACCTGAGCGTAGTTTGATTTTTTTGGTATGTAAAAACTCGTTTGAGTCTGTTGCAGCTTATGTCGGTTTTTTGCGCAAGAGAATAGTACCCGTTCTTATTAACTCAGGAATGGATTCTGCTCTTTTCTCGACTCTACTAAAATGTTACCTTCCAAATTATATTTGTTGCCCTAAGGATTGGATGGCTGAGGGCGATGAACTTTATTGCTATCGGGAGTATCATTTACTCCAAACTGATTTCAACCAAAAGCATGAGCTATTTCCGGAACTGGCGTTACTATTAACAACATCGGGCAGCACCGGAAGTCCCAAATTGGTGCGTCAATCGTATCAGAATATAACCAGTAATGCAAACTCCATTGCACAATATTTGGAAATCACCTCAAAGGACAGGCCCATTACGACCTTACCGATGAATTATACATTTGGACTTTCTATTCTTAACAGTTATCTACTGATGGGTGCTTCTATTATTATGACTGAAGCGAGTTTAATGGACAAAAGATTTTGGAATTTGCTAAAAGCGCAAGAGGCAACAACATTTAGTGGGGTACCCTATATTTATGAAATGTTGAAAAAATTAAGGTTTGCTCGTATGGATTTACCTAGCATACGTTGTATGACACAAGCGGGGGGCAAGCTGTCAAAGGAGTTGTGTGCAGAGTTTTCAGATATTTGTGCACAAAAGGACATTAAGTTTATTGTTATGTATGGGCAAACAGAAGCTACTGCCCGTATGTCTTATCTACCATGGGAGTATGCCAAAGATAAAGCAGGTAGCATTGGTATTACTATTCCCGGCGGTGAATTTAGCTTATATGACATTGACGGAAATGTAATTAATGATAGCGAGGTTATGGGAGAACTTGTTTATAGCGGTGACAATGTAACCTTAGGATATGCTCAGAACTGGAGAGATTTGGGTAACAGCGATGAGAATGGTGGGGTGTTATATACCGGCGATATGGCAAAACGGGATAACGACGGGTTTTATTATATAGTTGGGAGAAAGAAACGCTTTTTAAAACTGTTTGGAAATCGCGTCAATCTCGACGAAGTGGAAAGCTTGCTGAAGTCAGCCGGTTATGAGTGTATATGTGCAGGAGTTGACGATCATTTAAAAATCTATCTAACCGACGAAAGTAAGAAAGAAGAAGCAAGAAGGTTCATTAGCGAAAAAACAGGACTGAATTTAGCGGGGTTTACTTCCATATTCATTAATGAAATTCCCCGTAATGAGGCTGGGAAGGTGCTTTATAGTAAGTTGGAGGAGCTTTATGGTTGATTATAATGTGATTTTATCTATCCCACCTTACTCTATGGAAAAAGAAGAAAAACATGTTTTTCTAACTCAGCAGTTAAGCATGCTGACACAGCATCATTATCAGTATTGCGAAAATTATAGGAAAATCATCGACGCGATTCAGTTTGATGTAAATAGTATAAAAAGTTATTACGATATTCCATTTCTTCCTGTACGAGTATTCAAAGAATATGATCTAATGAGTATCCCAAGAGAAAGTATCGCAAAGACCATGACTTCCTCTGGAACAACGGGACAGCAAGTATCAAAGATTTATTTAGATAAAGCGACTTCCGCAAACCAAACAAGAACCTTGATTAAAATTGTCTCTTCCTATATTGGCTCTAAAAGATTGCCGATGATAATATTAGACACATCAGCACTTTTGAAAAACAGGACCATGTTTTCTGCTCGTGGTGCAGGAATTCTGGGATTTTCTATTTTCGCGCGGGATCGCATTTTTGCATTGAATGAGGATATGGAGCTTGATATAGAGGGATTGACGAAGTTTTTAGAAAAACATCAAGGCGAAGATATCTTATTGTTCGGTTTTACGTTCATGATTTGGCAGCATTTTTATGAGCAGTTAAAAAAATCAGATTATCATCCTGATCTCTCCAAGGGCATCATGATCCATGGAGGAGGATGGAAAAAACTGGTTCAAAAATCGGTGTCTGCGGATAATTTCAAAGCATCACTACATGAGGTTTGTGGTATAAATCGAGTATATGACTATTATGGAATGGTAGAACAAACAGGTACAGTATATATGGAATGTGAATTTGGACACCTCCATTCGAGCATTTTTTCAGACGTAATTATTCGTTACCCGGGTGATTTTAGTGTTGCCAACATTGGGGAAAAAGGCTTAATAGAGGTAGTTTCTGTTTTGCCAAGGTCATACCCGGGGCATGCCCTTTTAACAGAGGATGAAGGTGTTTTACTGGGCGAAGATGACTGTCCTTGCGGGCGCAAGGGTAAGTATTTCAAAGTTCTTGGGCGTGTAAAAAATGCGGAAATTAGGGGGTGTAGTGATACTTATGCAGAAAAATTTAGATAAAATAAACAAACTTTGTCACGGAGAACAGCCGTTTGAGCTGATGCCTGACTTAAAGGCTTTAGCTCCGTTTTCAGACGAAGTTTGTGCATTTTTAGCTACACTTTCACAGATACTATTAGCTGATAAAGAGGCAAAAACATATTCGGATGTGGTTACTTTTGCTTTCTTTTGCCGTAAGGCAAATATTGAAAGGGAAAAAGAAAAATATGTTGGTTGTATAGAAACGCGAATAGGACGAGGTGTTACTTTTCACATTGCGCCCTCTAATGTCCCCATTAATTTTGCATATAGTATGGTGGCAGGATTACTCAGCGGAAATGCCTGCATTGTACGGGTTTCTACTAAGCCTTTTCCACAAACAGATATTATTTGTCGTGCAATTCAAAAGGCTTTTACGATGAAAATTCATGAGGCATTAAAAGAATATATTGCCATCGTAAGATATGAACGTGATGCGAAGATAAATGAATATTTTTCATCATTATGTGATATTCGTGTTATTTGGGGTGGCGATTCCGCTATTGTAGAAATTCGTAAAGCAGCTCTTCCAGCACGGTCATTTGACATAACTTTTGCTGATAGATATTCACTATGTATAGTTCAAGCAGATAAGTATTTGTTGGAGTTAAATCCACAAAAAATAGCGCAAGATTTTTATAATGACACGTATTTGTATGATCAAAATGCATGTTCAGCCCCCCGACTAATGATTTGGATTGGAAAGAAGGAAGCAATTACAGAGGCTAAAGATCGCTTTTGGTCAGCAATACATGATCATGCCTTGCAAAGATATCTGATTGAATCTGTTATTGCAGTGGATAAATTGATGACGGTTTGCCGTTGTGCAATTGACTTAGAAAATTCCAAGCAGATATCAATGCCGGATAACCTAATTAGCCGAATTAATGTAGATAAGCTGTCCAAAGATTTACCGGATTATCGCTGCGCTGGCGGAAGCTTTATTGAGTATGATGATCAAAGTTTAGATGCACTGAAAAACATCGTAACTAAGAAATACCAAACTGTGTCATATATTGGTTTTAAATCCAAAGAATTGCAGAATTGGGTTATCAATAATGGCCTGACAGGTATTGATCGAATTGTACCTGTTGGGAAAACAGCAGACTTTACGCTTGTTTGGGATGGCTATGATTTAATCTATACAATGTCTAGAATATGTAATGCTATTTAAGTGAAGTGGGTGCAGCTTTGAGGAAATTATCTTTTGTTATTCCCTGCTATCGATCAGAGCATACTCTTACTGGAGTGGTACAAGAAATTATTACCACAGTTAAAACACGTTCAGAATATACGTATGAAATTATATTAGTAAGCGACCATTCCCCAGATAATGTTTTCCAAGTGATTAAGGAGTTAGCAAGAGAAAATTCAAAAATTAAAGGGATAGAATTGACCAAAAACTTTGGACAGCATTCTGGATTAATGGCTGGCTATAGACAATGCACAGGGGATATTGTTATTTCTATGGATGATGATGGACAAACTCCCGCCAACGAGCTGTTTTCTTTGGTGGATAAACTTGACAAAGGATATGATGTTGTCTATGCATCATATTCGTCAATTCAACAAAACTCTTTTCGTGTATGGGGTTCTCATGTTAATCGCTTTATGATGGAAAAATTATTAGGGAAACCTAATGATTTGGAAACTACAAGTTACTTTGCTTGCAAAAACTATATTATTGAAGAAATAATTCGTTACCAAAACGCTTTCCCCTACATTAGTGGGCTGGTTCTTCGGACGACAAACAGTATTAGTAATGTACAGGTATGCCACCGTGAGCGTGCAGAAGGAACTTCTGGTTATAATCTAAAAAAATTGCTCTCACTATGGATGAATGGTTTTACTGCATTTTCAGTAAAACCTCTGCGTATTGCAACATATACTGGTGTCATTTGCGCCTTCGCAGGATTTGTTTATGGTGTATATGCCATTATCAATAAGTTGTTAAATCCGTCTATACCGGCTGGCTGGAGCTCTACCATGGCAGTTCTCCTCTTTATTGGTGGAATGATTATGCTGATACTGGGGCTAATAGGCGAGTATATTGGAAGGATTTATATCTGTATTAATGATTCTCCCCAGTTTGTGGTAAAGGAAACGGTAAACATAAAGATGGACGGAGAGTCAATGAGAAATGGAATTGAAACAATCAAGAGTTAAAGATTATTTTCTTCTACACCTTATTTTGCTGCTATACTCTGTTAATGGCGTGTTTTCCAAGTTGGCTGCTAAAAGTCTATTTTTAACTTCTGAGTTTTTCCTTTACTATGGCTTAGTACTTTTTAATTTGGTGATATATGCTATCCTTTGGCAACAGGTTTTAAAAAAGATGCCACTGACAACTGCATTTTCAAATAAGTCAGTTATCGTCATTTGGGGAATGATGTGGGGTGCACTGTTCTTTCAGGAACAAATTACACTGCAAATGATAATCGGTGGAGCAATTATTTCCTTCGGCGTTTATTTGGTGGTGACCGACCATGAATAAAATGTTGATATATACTGGAATTTTTATCTTTAGTGTATTTATTTCCTCTGTTTCACAAATCATGCTGAAAAAAAGTGCTTTAAAGCATTATGATAGTAAAATAAAAGAGTATCTAAATCCTATAGTTATTATAGCCTATGGGATATTCTTTATATCCAGTTTAGTGACCATGATTGCCTATAAATATGTGCCCCTTTCGATGGGCCCTATTTGGGAATCGTCAGGGTATATTTTCGTGGGCGTTTTGAGTTATATATTTCTACAAGAAAGGCTAAGCAAACGGAAATTGACGGGGATGGCTATCATACTTATTGGAATTCTAGTTTCTTCTATACATTAATAGGCAGAGTTATAAATCGCTGGGTTTAATTGGCTCAAATGATTACCTGAGATGAAGTCGAAGAAAAATATGCCTTTATGTTTTTCAGCGACCGAGGTAATGTCGCCAAACCGGTTCGCATCGCGCTGGGTTCGTTAATTATCCGAAAACGGTGTAACTACACGGATCGTGAAACCGTACAGCAGATTAAAGAAAACCCATACCTTCAATATTTTATCGATCTGAATGCATATTTCGGGAACATCCGGACACCTATTCCGGAAGTATCAGGTACTGGCCATAGACGATAACGATTTTGAAGATCCATATTTTAATGAAGGCCAATCCTTAAATATTGACGAATATAGACATAATTAATTTAAAAGGAACGTGAATTAGAATATGGATAATAGCATGGACGAGTTTAATCAACTCCTTACAAGGCTTAAGGAAGAACACAATAGTTATTCCCAGGACAATGTTTTTATTGGCGACTTTACTTATGGAAATCCCCTAGTATTGGACAAAGGGGTGAGCACAAGGCTCACAATAGGAAAGTTTTGTTCGATAGCAGCTGAGGTAACAATTTTTTTGGGTGGTGAGCATAGAAGCGAGTGGATGACTACCTATCCGTTTAATGTGTTTCTAAATGAATTTAACTACATTAAAGGTCATCCAAAGAGCAAAGGAGATGTCAAGATAGGAAATGATGTTTGGATAGGTAGGAGAGCAACAATATTATCAGGCGTAACTATTGGAGATGGAGCGATTATTGGAGCGAGTGCTCTAGTTACGAAGAGTGTTCCCCCATATGCTATCGTGGGAGGTAATCCAGTAAAATTCATAAAATACAGATTCAACAAATCGATGATTAAAAAATTACAAGAAATAAAATGGTGGGATTGGGATCTTGAGAAGATCAAAGAAGCCGTGCCTATTTTGCAGAGTAAAGATTATAAAGGATTGGTAAAATACTATCGACAGAATTTCATTCCAAAAAGGAAGAAATGGTTTAATCGATAAATGAAGTGATAAGGTGCATTTCTTTATTTTAATTAAGTTACAGGGAGAATTAGAAAATGAACCGTTTATACTTGCATATAGGGATGCCTAAGACAGGTAGTAGCGCAATACAAGCGCTTCTGACTTTGAACAACCAAATATTGGCCAAAAATGGAGTTGCCTTCCCCAACCCGCCTGAATTTAGCCAACCTTACCAGACGAGTGCCGGAAATGCCAATTTCTTGAGTACGTTGTTCCTCAATAATGAAATGGAAAACATTGAAGAATACCTGGACTCTTTTGATGGTGAAGATGTTGTAATATTGTCTTCTGAATCCTTATTCCATATCCTTATCCCTTACTCACAACGTTTTTTTCAAGTACTGGAAAACTATGATTATAAAATCATCTGTTATGTTAGAAGACAAGATAGTTTACTTTCCAGTAGCTATAATCAAACGATAAAAAATCATGATGAAACTAGTCCGCGGATTACGGATAAAATCGCATCATTGTGTGACTTTTCCCTGGCGCTATCAGAAAGTTTAAAATACTGCAAAGCAAATCGATTTATGATTCGACCTTATGAAAAACAGCAATTTTATGGGGGCAATATATACACCGATTTTTTACATTGTATCGGGCTAGAACTTACTGAAGAATATGTTTTTCCAGAAGACATTGTTAATCCTTCTCTGAGTTGGGAGGCACTGGAGTTTAGGCGAATACTAAATATCTTAGGCATCGATCGCAATGATTACGAAAAGAAAAATTATTTGAACGGATTATTGGGAAAATACACTGTCGAACATAACCAGGGAAGGCCATTTCAAGATGACACCAATATTTTTACGACAGAAGAAAGAATCCAGATCATAAAGGACTATGAAGAAAGAAATGCACAAATTGCAAGGATTTTTTTAAACAGAGAAGACGGAAAGATGTTTCTTGATCCATTGCCTGAACCTAATGAAGGGGATGTGCGCAAACAGGCTCATTTAACAGTGGATAAGACGTTAGATATTTGCCAATTTCTATTGAAAAGTAAGGTTAAAGAAAATCTGGAAGAAGAAATGATAAAGAGTATAGCCAAAGGAACGATTGAAAGATTATTTTCTAATGAAACCATTAATGAAATAGAAGAAATGCCAGTCATTTATCGTTTGGAAGATGATCCTTTAGATTGCTCACGGGATATAGTCAAGTTTGAAAGAAAATTTGGATTTTGGCTTATAGAATCATCGGGCATCGATCCATATTTTACGATTCCTCACTTTGAAGAAATTAAAAATGAAGGGAAACTGTACGTTGAGATCAAAATAACGGCATCATCGGATACGCTATTACAGTTGCTCTTTAGTTCAGATACTCCAGAGTTTGATCCAGATCATTGTTTCAGCCGAAAAATAAAAAAGGGTTATAATGAAATTATTATAAAAATCGAAGAGACAGTACCAATTAAATCACTCAGGGTTGATCCAGGCATAAATGAAGGAATATATCTTTTGCATGACTTGATTGTTAGAAAACCAATGAAAACTGTAATATCAGATAATCCTGCTATGATCTATCGACTTGAGAAAAATACTATGCATCACTCTTGTGATATTAAGGCTATAGAGAGAAAAAACAATTATTGGTATATTGAATCAACTGGTATAGATCCTTTTTTTATCATTCCTGACTTTGATTCTTTCAAAAACGAAGGAGAAATATGGGCTGAGATTAATATTACAGCACCTTGCGACACTATTATACAGATGTTTTGCCTATCAGATAATCAGGAATTTGATGAGTACCACTCAAAGAGTAGATTGATAAAAAAAGGTTACAATGTGATAACCATTTATTTTAACGAGAGTAAAGCAATTAAGGCACTCAGGTTAGATCCTGGTAACAGTGAGGGAATATATCTTCTTCATTGCTTTACTGTGAGAAGAGTATAGAAAAATTTACTAAACTGGATAAATTATCTATGTGGGCTAATATAAAACGGCCATAACAAGTATCGGTCTATTTTTTTATTACAACTTTTATAATCACCTGAAACTGGGTTAATGAAGTTTAATATTTAGGTAATCAATGCACAGATAAATCAAAGTACGTAAATGCATAAGGCGGGATATTAATGGATCATTTAGATCGCTTAGAAAATAAAAGTATTCATATAATTCGCGAAGCCTATAGCGAGTTTAGAAATCTCTGCATGCTCTGGTCGATTGGCAAGGATAGTACAGTCCTTCTTTGCCTTGCGCGTAAAGCGTTTTTGGGACATGTTCCAATTCCCCTCATTCATATTGATACGCATTATAAAATTCCGGAAATGATAACCCATCGGGATCGCTTGGCGCTTGATTGGAACCTAGATATGATTTATGGCGAGAATCGTGAAGCCTTGGAACGTGGAGAAACCTTTCCTCAAGGTCGAGCTACGCATTTAGAATGCTGCCAAAGTCTTAAAACGGAAGCTCTAAAACGCACGATTGATGGGACGTGGCCGCGTTATCGCCTGAATCATCAAACTAAGAACTATGAACTCGATTCTAATTCTGAACCATATACTGGAGTTATCGTTGGGGCTCGTGCAGATGAGGAAGGAAGCCGCTCCAAGGAACGTTATTTTTCTCCTCGTGATAAAACAAATGAATGGAAGATCGCTGAGCAACCACCAGAATTTTGGAATCAATATAAGACCGACTTCGCTCCGGATACGCATGTGCGGATTCATCCCCTCTTAGATTGGACTGAGTTAAATATTTGGGAGTATATTGAACGGGAGAAAGTACCGGTCGTGTCGCTGTACTTTGATCAAGGGAAGGGCCAGCGCTATCGATCCTTGGGGTGCGCACAGTGTACAACACCGGTTGAATCAACAGCTAAGACGGTTGAAGAAATCATTGAGGAACTGAGAACCGGAAAATTTGCGAAGATTGCGGAACGTTCTGGACGGGCGCAAGATAAAGAAGATGGCGGCGGCTTGGAAGAATTACGGAAAGCCGGCTATATGTAGGAGAAGAAGCATGAGTTATTCACGCGAGGAAATGAAGATTGTCATCGTTGGTCATGTCGATCATGGAAAAAGTACGATTATTGGCCGTTTGATGGCCGATACAGGAGCACTGCCTGACGGCAAATTAGAGCAAGTTCGGGAAAACTGCCGTAGGAATTCTAAACCTTTTGAATACGCGTTTTTATTAGATGCGCTCAAGGAAGAACAAGCCCAAGGGATTACCATTGATGTGGCTCGCTGCTTTTTCAAAAGTGAAAAACGGGATTATATTATTATGGATGCGCCAGGACATGTGGAATTTATTAAAAATATGGTGACAGGTGCCTCTCAAGCAGAAGCCGCTTTATTAGTGATTGATGCCCAAGAGGGAATCCAACTTAATTCTTTGCGCCATGGCTATCTTTTGAGCATGCTGGGCGTTCGCCAGATTATTGTGCTTATTAATAAAATGGACCTTGTCGATTTTAATGAATCCGCTTATCGGGATGTAGTTAAGCCTTACCTTGCGTTTTTACAGAAGATCGGAATTAGTCCTTTAGCCTTTATTCCAGTGAGTGGTCGGTTTGGGGATAATATCGCCCAAGCTTCAGAGCAGATGCCTTGGTATGAGGGTTCAACGGTATTGGAAACGTTAGATCAGCTTCAACCGAAAGAGGGGCGTGCTGACCAACCTTTGCGTCTGCCTGTGCAGGGGGTCTATAAATTTACGGATCAGGGAGACCAACGCCGAATTATTGCTGGCACGATCGAAACGGGGATGATTCGGGTTGGCGATGAAGTCTTGTTTTCTCCTTCGGGTAAAAGGGGACGGGTGCATTCACTCGAAGTTTTCCCCGAACGTCCTTTAATAGAAATGGAAGCAGGCTATGCCATCGGTTTTACCTTGACCGAGCAGATCTATGTGAGCCGTGGTGAACTGGTGACGAAAGTCGGAGAACCAGACCCGAAGGTGACCTCTCGCTTGCGAGTTAATCTTTTTTGGCTGGGTAAAAATCCCCTCAGTCCTGAGAAAAGTTATTTCATCAAAATCGGAACTTTAAAAACCTCAGTGAAGTTGGAGAAAATCTTACGGCTCATGGATGCCTCGACATTGGATCCAAAGGAAGAGAGTCAATCTGTTCAAACGTACCAGGTTGCCGAATGTATTCTCCGCTGTGATAAACGCATTGCCTTTGATTTAGGTGATGAGATTATTGAAACAGGGCGCTTTGTCATTGTGGATCAGTATGAGATCGCCGGAGGAGGGATCATCCAAGAATCCCTTAAGGATCACAATCTCCACTGGCAGCAGACGAGTATCCAACGATTGGACAGAGAACAGTTAAATGGGCATCGTGGCGGAGTGATTTGGTTTACAGGGTTATCCGGATCCGGTAAATCAACCTTAGCGAATGCTTTAGAAAAACGATTATATTCGATGGGAGTACGGACCTATATTCTCGATGGAGATAATATCCGTCAAGGTTTAAATAAGGACCTTGGCTTCCATAAGCACGATCGAACGGAAAATATCCGCCGGATTGCCGAGGTGGGTAAGCTGTTTGCGGATGCGGGTATTATGGTTCTAACTGCCTTTATCTCTCCCTATGAGGCGGATCGGCAAATTGCCCGGGATATTATTAGTGACCCAGATTTTTGTGAGATTTTCGTGGAGTGTTCTCTTGCGGAATGTGAGAAAAGGGATCCCAAGGGTTTATATGC
>Ga0255336_100902_pt1 | contig 30232 bp, 34 predicted proteins | sample MeOH1_35cm_T3_17_FD_189102 | JGI IMG/M metagenome (GOLD analysis project Ga0255336, IMG submission 189102) | Sandy soil microbial communities from University of British Columbia, Vancouver, Canada - MeOH1_35cm_T3_179 | ecosystem: Engineered > Artificial ecosystem > Sand microcosm > Unclassified ...
AATCATTTTTGGGTCGAGGCATGACATAAAAGACAAGTACTCGGCTGCTAAAGCATCTCGCTGCTGGATTTGCTCAAATGAAATAAGCCATGTTGTTGCCACAGGATTCTTCTGATTCGGATATCTCCCCTCATCTTCAAAGTCTTCGCTAAGAACTTCGATAATGTTCTCCTCAGTATCATCCCACAAGGACAAGTATTCCCGAAGCGAGATATCATTCTCGTTGATGTAAGCGGCTGCCTGGACGATTGCAAGAGGGAGAAAAGCCAGCTTGCTTAGGAAGTCCCACACGGCCGGATCGTCATTCAAGATCTCCTGGTTATTTAACGAATTCTTCAGGATATGGGTGGCGACATCTTCGTCTTTCTCGGGCACCTGAAGGATGGCAGGGGCAAATTTGACGGCAGCTTTCCGATTCCGGGTGGTGAAGACAATAGATCCTTTGTTGCTCCTTGGAAGACAGTCGATGAGGCGAGTGGACCTGGTGCCAATGTCAATAGTATTCAACCACATGTCGACATCGTCAGCATTGTCCAGTATCATCAGCCACTGCCCAGCGCTTTCCTGGCTCAAGGTGTCTTGCACAAGTTTGATCATGTCTTCCTTTTTCCCCTCTATCCGCAGCTGTCGACTTATTTCAAAATAGGCTTGCTGTATGTTCTCAACACTGGCGGCAGGTACCCAAAAGACTGAGCAGTCTGGACGATCGTCTCGTGTTCGATAGGCCAATTCCAGCACAATTTGGGTCTTGCCGACGCCTCCAAGACCAGTGATGGCAACTCTGGAGTGGTATCCATCAGAGACAAGCTTCCTTGTGAGTTCATCAAGTTGAAGGCTGCGGCCCACGAACCGCTGATTCCTTGTGAGAGGGACCGACCAGCATGGTTTGCGAGGTTCCACCTGTTGCTAGGGCTGTTGAGCGCTCATTCAAACAGGTCACGGGGGGCTTACCCTGACCTCTGGAATCGTCTTGCGTCCAGTATCGATGACATTTATAGCCTCTCCCATCTGGGCCACCTCGATGGGAGTCACCACACTAAGCAACTCTTTTGCATATGCAGCAGCCGTGGCTGCGGCATACCCTTGCCATTGGTCGTTCTTGTGGGTGTCAGAATAGTCGCAGATGCCGCGAATCACCAGGCAGCCAAAGTTATCCATTAAGCCGGCCGCCTCCATTTCAAAGCACAACACGCCTTCGGTCTGTGCGACACGATCCCGAACATGAGCATCTGTCATCAATCGGTCGGCCGAGGCGATAAGTCCATAGTGCACCACTGGGTCGTCTTGGCTGACATCACGCACCGGCCTTTGGACGACCTGGTCAGTCTGGCAGGCTTCCATACACGGCCGTTTGGAGTCAGCGTGAAGGTAGGACGATTGATACAGGACGTCCAGGGCAGGGTCAGGGTGCCGGTAGTTCTTCTTCAGGCGTGAATTATGGCTAATCATCTGATTCACAGTTTCGGCAATCCGGTGGCCACGTCGTTCATGTAGACTGCTCAGCTTTTGCAAGGCATTTAGTAAGACAGTGGGCGGTGGACTGAGTGATCCTGTCCGTTCAAATGTCTTGTCTTGGATCGTCTTTCCGAACTCGTAATGGATGACTCCTCCGGTCCTGCCCGTGGGTGAGCTCACCACCACATCACCAAGCCGGATGTCATGTATTGCGCTCGGTGCACCTCCTCCAATACCCACCATCAGGCCGAATCGAATCGCCGGAAAGCTGCGCTGCAAATCTTTGGCCACGGTCGCCGCCGAGGCCAATCCGTACTTGCCTTGAGGAAGGCAGGCCACCACAACTTTGTGGTCCCCCATCCGACCGCAGGTGTAGGCATTGTCATCGTGGTGTTGTGAAGGGAGCGGCGGTGTGGGGAATTCTTGATCGAGGAGTTCGCAGGCGACAACGTACTCGGTGCGGACGGCACAGATCCACCCGACCTGGTAGGACGAGGCCATCAAAGTCTAACATGGAGGTTTCAGACCCTCAAAGGAGTCTATGGTGGAGAGAGTGGCATATCAGCGGAGGAGGCATGAGGCTGAGGCAGTGGGATACCAGGCATGTGTTTGACGCGCCAAGTCCAGCCAAGCAGGGTGCCCAGATTGTGGCTGCAAGGTTAGACCATCTGTGTAAGGGTTAAACCTGGAGTCTTGGAGTACCTCCATGATCGTCTTCCCCTGCCTGAGTATCCAGGAAAAATCTCGCGAGTTGCCCTCCAGGGTGGCGAGCTGGCTGTGTCTGCTCTCAGTGCTGTAGTGACGTCAAAGTGTGTTTAATGTCGCGTGATTACTTCTATCACATTGAATTGAGGATATGGAGCAGGTCAAGAACCGGCATTACATCGCCATGGCCCATGGTCTTGCCTTTTCCCTGCGCTCCCTCGCTGCCACGTCGCCAGACCAGTCATGGTACGATGCTGCGGAAAGCTAGATGTTTGGAATGTTGAGGACGACGACTTCCTCTGGAATACAGAGGGTCAAGGAGTGGTGGTCATCAATTTGAGCCGGCAAAGATCCTGGAGAGGGGGTGACGAAAAGCGGACACGCTAGGGCAATCTTCGTGAATCAAAGATCCCAGAAGAAACGGAAGACGGAGGGAAAGTGAGGACCACAGGAGGAGCACGCTGTGCACACGAGAGATACCGTGTATGAGGTCGGACCCGTCTAGTGTATACAATAGATCAGACTGGGTCAGCGGGTCAGAATTGTTCTGTATGAAACGGTGTTGGATGAAAGTGGAGCTTGGAGCCAAGTCAGGGGCAACAAAAGCCCCATTTCTCACTCAAATCCTCTAAGCCAGAGACAATAGCGAGCTTCGCCGTCTCAGGTTATTTGCTACGTCCGATCTGTCCCTTTAGGATGCTGATGTTGATGCGATAGGCATCTGGTCCCCTTGTCTCCAACTCTGAAGCGTCTGTGCCGTTAGTTCCGATAACCCGAGATCATGAGAAATAGACCAAGTATGGGCGGCCGCTTTTCCCGATCGGACTTAAGAAGCGGAGTCAATTCCAGTGCCGTTTCTCCCGTTTATGACCCCAAAAATTCGGAAACATATTTGGACCACATCTCGGCTCATGGACATGGCCATAAGCACTCTGGAAGAACAGCAAGAAGTGGTACTGGCCGGTCGCGATGGAAAAGCAGTCTAGCACGTTGAATATCGCGCCGCCACGCGCTCCCTCGGCATCGTCGTCAACGTTGGGCCAGCGTCAAGGTGCTGGAAACCAGGAAATCCTGAGTGACATGGAGTACATTAACGTGGATATCGAGAAGGATGCCGAGACGCAAGCGCCAGGGCCGGTTGTATCACTGCAGCAAGGTCAAAGCGATCTGGTGGAGTTTGACGGCCCCGACGACCCTGGGAACCCGAGAAATTGGTCGCGACGCAAGCGGTGGTACATCACCATGTCGTTGGGGTCCATGACTTTTGTCGTCACCTTTGCGAGTTCCATTTTCAGCGTGGCCCTCAAGCCTGTTTCTGAAGAATATCACGTCTCAATGGTGGTGTCCACCCTCGGCGTGTCGCTCTTCTTGTTGGGGTTTGTTTTTGGCCCGATCGCCTTTGGTCCTGCATCAGAAGCATTTGGGCGACGGATTCCTCTCTTTACCGGATATGCTGCCTTTGCCATCTTCCAGATCCCAGTCGCGGTGGCACAGAATTTGGAAACCATCATGCTCGGACGATTCTTTGGCGGATTCTCCGCGGCGGCACCTCTCGCTGTCGTGGGGGGTGCCCTGGCCGACATCTGGGATCCCATTGAGAGAGCCTATGCGGTTTGCGTCTTCGCCGTTGGCGCCTTTGGGGGCCCAGTTGCCGGCCCCATCATGGGAGGCTTTGTCACGCAGTCTTACCTGGGCTGGCGCTGGACCGCCTGGCTGACGCTCATCATGGCGGGGCTCTTTGGTTGCATCGGCCTCATCTTGGTTCCCGAGACATCGGCGGCGAGGATTTTGCAAACACGAGCAAAAAACTTGCGATATGAGACGGGAAACTGGGCGCTGCACGCCAAAGCGGACGAGAATCGGATTGATGTGCACTCGCTTGTGCGGATTTACCTCATGCGGCCGTTTGTCATGATCGTCCAAGAGCCGATATTGTTACTCGTGACGGCGTACATGAGCTTTATCTATGGCATCGTCTATCTTTTTTTCGAGGCATTTCCAGTATCTTTTCAAGAGCAGCGCGGGTGGAGTTTAGGTGTCGCGTCACTGCCATTTGCCTCGTTCATCGCCGGGATCGGTCTGGGCACTGGGATCATCATCTTCTCTACCCGGACGAACTTCAAGAGGGCATACGAAAAGTACGGCAAACCTGTACCGGAAGAGAGATTACCACCCATGATTGCTGGTGCGATCATTCTTCCCATTGGATTATTTTTGTTTGGCTGGTAAGTCATTCGCCACCGTGCTCGGGCCCGACGAAAAGGATATCGGGTGTCGATATATTGACACGGTTCACAGGACATCATTTCCCTCGATCAGTTGGGTGCCACAAGTAATTTCGGTTGCCTTGCTCGGCGCGGGGACATTGGTCACGTTCTGGCAAGGCATGAACTATATCATTGACTGCTACGGCTTTTATTCGAACAGCGCCATTGCGATCAACACATTTATTCGGTCTATTGCCGGAGCGGGGTTTCCCCTTTTCGCTCCGCAGATGTACCACAACCTGGGTGTCCCCTGGGCGTCGTCCTTGCTGGGATTTCTCTGCATCGCATTCCTCCCGGTACCGATTCTATTTTATCTCTATGGTGCAAAGATAAGACAAAAGTCGAAATTCGTCCCTACAGGCTAGGAGCTCTGGCAGCATCCCACTCAACGGCCTCTTCCCGCGGTCACGCAAGAATTATAGAATACCGTCTTGAAGTCGTCTTTTGTCCAACTACACGGTGTCACATGAAAGATAGAACAAGTCGACGGACGAAACGACGGAGAGAATTCAACTAGATGGAGGGAGAAAAGCGCATAATCGGAATCAAGACATATTCACGGTGCTATAATATCTATGATATTGTACAGAGTGAAGTGAACAAACTTACAAGTATGAAGATTATGCCATTTAGCGTTACTCTCGGTCTGTTCAGTTCAGAACGCTAATTCATCGGCTTGCACTTCCTGCCACATGCATCGAATGGAAACGTCAGACTTGCAGATCAGTTCTCAATTCTGACCTGGGTGTCTATTTCAGTTCCGCCCTTACTTTCAGCAGACTTGTCTTCAAACCCAGCAGCCATTTGTCGTGGCGCTTCTCGGCCGCTGTGTATTCTGAATTACAGACCAAGCTGCGGTCTGAACTCTTGCTCTGCGAACTATGCTCGTGGCGGTCCAGACAGGCCTCTATAGATGGGCACTCGTCCTATGCCTCGACGCCACCGATTTTCTTAGAAGCTAACTGGGCAGCTACAGAGCAACTAATGATATATTCGAGAATCGGCAAGGGACAACATCTGCGGAAGACATATAGAGGGGAAACGTATAAAAAGAGAGAGGTGCTAGTAACTGTCCTGGTTTGAGAAGCAATTATCCGACACCTTCTTTGAGCCGACTCGCCGATGTCAGGGTAAAAAACACCAACATCTTCCAGCGTGGGAAGACGACGCGAGCCATTTTGCCCGGACGGAGCTTCTCCTCCTTTACCACCTTCGGGTGGCAAAGAATCAGAGTGCGTGGTTGATGACGGTACCGTGGTTGTCGGACGACTAACCAAAGACTTTATACTTCTGGATAGACATCTGTCCTCCGAAGCAACGGTATGCCCTTTCTGATATTCTTTACAGATGCCAGATCGATGTCAACAGTCAGAATGCGAGGCTCCCGTCCGTGTTCAGTCTCGTCTTCTAAATTGTCGACATGGTCCAAGCGTCCAATTATCCTCCCGTTGGGATCTATCGCAACGGCATCGCCGTAGCTAACGCGTTTGTCATTATGCCTCCCACACTGGGCGGCGGCAAGCAACCAGCACTGCGTTTCAATCGCTCGTGATCTCAACAGCACCTCCCAATGTAATTTCCCCGTTGGCACGGTAAATGCAGAAGGATAGACGAGTACTTCAGCCCCCCTGCGACGAAGGGCTAGTGATGGCTCGGGAAAGCGCAAATCGAAGCAGATCAGGCTGCCGACCGCGCCCACCGGACTGTGAAACGGGTCCATGATCTCATGGCCCGGCTCGGTGGAATCACTTTCTCTGATCAGAGGTCCATTTGGCCGTAAGTCGACATCAAAGACATGCAACTTCTGGTATCGATGGACTATTTTGCCCTCGTCGTCAATCCATATCAGGGTATTCTTGATCCTTTTCGACGGCGGGTCCGTTGGTTCGTGTATACCGACGTTGATCGGTAACGAGTGGTCTTTGGCTTCCTTCTGCAGCCCAAGAACAAAAGGACTCTTGGTCACATGCTGGCACAGGGTGACCGATTCGGCTGGGGAAGAAGCAATGTAGTCAGACGCTTCGGGAAGGAAGAGGGCCTAGAATATTGGGCTTCTAGGTAAGGATGTGGTCAACGCGGCGGCCAACGGGTTCCCATGGCAGAGCCCCGACGGCAGTAGGGTACATCGGACACTTACCTTGGCTCCGGCAGCCACCGCTTTGCGAATGAGGGTTTGGCATTGCGCAAGGTTGTGGCTCATCGATGCCGTCGAGCATATCTGTCCAATTGCCTGTAGCACCCAGCTTAGCAGGCATCTGGTCCAGTGCCAGCGCACAACTTACCGCAAGCACCATATTGAGAGGTGATCAGCCCTATAGTTAGTCAATGTGATGTATCTGTGTGAGATGAGACACGGCACCCAAATCTCTCTGGATTGGAAATATTTCGGCGCACCTTCCCTCTGTGGATCCGCACAGATGTCCGGCATTGGCTTGTTGGGCTGAATCTGATCAGCCTTGATCTCGCCAAATATACTTAGTTTGAAAGCACTCGCTACAAAAATGAGGAGCCACAGCCTTGTGGGCGATACTCAAGCCTAGTGGGGTACTTCCCCGCCTCTACATCGCGGCAAAACTCCTTCTGCATAGGAGCCTCGGCTGTACGCATGTACCCTATGACGTTGACGCCTGCGCACGGTTTGTGAACTGCCGCTCCAACAGGCCGATCCGTCAGTCGTGTGATGCGTGTATCTTTGGGTTTTACACCCCATGAGAGCACGCGACGTGGTGAGCCTATGAGAGAACGATGCTGGCCATGCTCGTCTCCACCACCCGTCGTTTCATCCAAGGATAGCACGACCGCGACGGTTCCGCAGATTGTGGAACTGTATACCCCGCCTTTTTTGGCCTTCATCCGATTCGGTTCGGAACAGAGGATGTTGCGGGGTCCAAGTAATTCGCATCCGTACGTACCAGCTCATAGATATAGCTGCCGGATCCCTCGGAGTGGGGAAGGACCGTGGACGGTACCGTTGTATATGCGTGACTTGAGCACTTCGGACGACTCCTTTTTGAAACTTGCACATTGAAATCTCAAGCTTCATCAACCATGGCCAGCGTAGACATCCCCAAGCATCAGAAAGCGGCAGTCAGAGTTGGAAATGGCCCCAGTGCCAAAGCACCAGTGCAGACGATTGATGTTCCCACACCTGGCCCAGACGAAATTCTCGTCAAGATTAATTGGTACAGCCATCGTCTCTTTGCGATCAGAGTGGCCATTCTAAACACAAAAACAGGACTGGCCTGTGTGCGTCTGACAAATCCCTGATTCATGATGAATGGAAAGACTTTGGCGTTGATATGCAGCCTGCGACGAAAGGGATTGCCGGCCACGAGGGTGCCGGTGTCGTTGTTGCCGTAGGCGATGCAATGCACCATAAGTGGAAGGTCGGTGACCGTGCTGGAATCAAGTGGGTTTGGGGCACGTGTGGCGAGTGTGAGTTCTGTACAAATGGCGTGGATGAACTGCATTGTGTGAATCAGAAGAATGCGGGCTTCAGTGTCCCGGGCACTTTCCAACAGTATGCCTTGAGCGATGGGAGATACACCACTCGTCTCCCTGACGGAGTCAAGGATGAGGAGGCCGGCCCAATCATGTGTGGTGGCGTCACTGCATATACCGCATGCAAGAGGAGTGCCGTACGGCCAGGCCAATGGATTGTCCTCCCGGGTGCGGGCGGCGGGCTCGGACACTTTGCTGTGCAATATGCGAGGGCGATGGTACGATACCACACCATTCAAGACGAGTCCTCACTGATTCTTTTAGGGCATGCGAGTCATTGCCGTTGACGGAGGCGACGAGAAGCGGGACCTTTGCAAGAAACTCGGCGCCGAGGAATTCATCGACTTTCAGAAAGTCAAAGATATCCCCGCCGAGGTTCAGCGGATCACCACGTATGGCGCCCATGGAGTGATTGTCACAGCAGCCACACGCGAAGCATACGCTTCTGCGCCGATGATGCTCCGACCAGGCGGCACGGTTGTGGCTGTCGGCCTCCCAAAGGATCCTACCGTCATCGCCGGGGCCCCGCCCATCGTCCTATGCTTGAGGAAATTGAATGTGGTCGGTAGCGTCACAGGTACTCTCAAGGATGTCGACGAGGCGCTGGACTTTACTGCCAGAGGGTTGGTCCATGTAAGTGCTAACTCTTGCCCACTCTCCGACCGGGCAGACGTCATACTGACACCTGAGAAGCCTATCCTTACCAAAGGGACCATTGAAGATGTCGACAAATACTGCGAGTTGATGATCGCGGGTAAGCTGTCAGGCCGAGCGGTGCTGAAGCTGAGCTGAGCGAGCCCATCGATCATCGACAATTTGGTTCCTTAGTTCCAGTGGACTTCACCTTGATACCTTTAACCGCCATGCTGGTTGAATTCTGCTTGGCAAAGACTAAATGATCTCAAATACTGAATGTCAAGGCCATATTCTGCTGGACACTGTATCGACCGGCAGCAGATGGCGATGAAATAAACTGCTCTGGGAAGGCACTATCTAGTCTTTCGGTGACTCGATATCTTTCAGTCAATAGATCTTTGACAGCCGTACACACTGACGCGATTTTGGTAATGCGTTACAGTGAAGCAGTGATCGATCTTGGGAGGCGCCAAATGCTGCCAACACGCCTTTCGTATGCGGTGGCTGCAAAGGTTTATCGGGTGGAAAATCATTGGACAATACCGGCGCAGATCAAAGGTCTCAAATAGGGCGTGTCGACTTCCTTGCATCTTAACAAAATACAAAACTGCCCATTCATTCCGAACCATTCTCGCATAAGAGAGCCGACCGGTTGAACCAGGCCGGCTTCTAGAATATTAGTAGTCTCACCGACAACGGCGGCATGGACTCGCATATTGATGCAGAAGACGATCCAGATTCGGGAATTCTCTCTGGAATCCAGAAAAATCCGGTGCAGACGTGCGAGGCTGGCAAGCTGAAGTCTGGTCGCGGTGGATAAGACGGAAGGCGAAAGATCCTAGAAAGGCAAGTCGACCAGGCTTAACTCCGCCACCCAAGACCTGGTGCGGAGATCAGGCGCGGCTAGAACCTTTCTGTGGAATCAGAAACACCACAGCGCCAGAACAATTCCAGCAATCTTTTACGACTTGGAGAGTCCAGTGTACACCGAGAGACGAGAATACGACCAAGTCTGAACCCAGAATTCGCCATGTCTGATTCACATCCTGTCGACTCTCCGGTGCAAGCTCGCGAGTCGGAGTCGGAGACCGAGGATCAAGCACACGATGTCACGCCCTCCACACACGACTCCGTTGGTGCAGAGACTCCAAAGAAGAAGAAGAAGAGGTCGAAGCGTCCAAAGACATCCTCTGCCCTGAAAGACGAGAAGCCATCCGAGTCTTCGGAGCCCTCGAAGCCTGCAGTCAAGGTCTCAGACGTCTCCATAAAGCAAGCCCTCGAAATGAATCCTTCATTAAAAGGCGAACTCTCGCATTTACCACCCTCGAAGGCAGAGGAAATCCTGAAGAAGATGGATGTGTCACAGCTGTTGACGGGACTCTCCATCAACACCAAAAATCAGAAGGACATGTCATCGTACAAATTCTGGCAGACCCAACCCGTACCCCGATTTGACGAGAAGGCAGAACCGAAAGCGCAGCCTGACGGACCCATAAAAGAGGTCGTCCCCGAGCTGGTCCCTAAATCAGCGGCGCCTTTGCCCGAGGGCTATGAGTGGGTCGAGCTCGATCTCACCCGGGAGGAAGAACTGAAAGAAGTGTACACCCTGTTGACACACCACTTTGTGGAAGACGACAATGCCATGTTTCGCTTTAATTATTCACAGTCGTCCCTGAACTGGGCGCTGAAATCCCCCGAATGGAAGAAGTGCTGGCATGTCGGTGTGCGGGCAAAGGGACCCAACCGCTTGCTCGTGGCGAGCATATTCGGCATTCCGACAAAGCTCCGGGTACGAGAGACTGTGCTGGATGTCGTCGAGATCAATTTTCTCTGCATTCATAAGAAACTGAGGTCGAAACGGCTCGCCCCGGTGTTGATCAAGGAGATCACGCGGCGCTGTCATTTGGAGGGAATTTACCAGGCCATTTACACAGGCGGGGTCGTCCTGCCCACTCCGGTCGGGAGCTGTCGCTACTATCACCGGAGTCTGGACTGGTTAAAGCTGTACGAGGTTGGCTTCTCGCCGCTCCCACCACACAGCACCAAAGCGAGAATGATCAGCCGGAACCAGCTGCCGCCAAACACTAGCACCCCTGGTTGGCGTGCAATGCGGGAAACCGACATAGATGCTGTTCTGGATTTGCTGCAACGGTATCTGAAGCGCTTCCAGCTGGCCCAAGAATTCACCCGGGCCGAGGTTGACCATTGGTTCCTCAATCGGGAGACCGCACCGGACGATCGGGTGGTGTGGGCCTTTGTGGTTGAACAAGACGGCAAGATTACTGATTTTGTGAGCTTTTATCGTCTGGAAAGCAGTGTGATCGGAGAGCTCAGCAAGAAGCACGACAAAGTGAGGGCGGCCTACTTATTCTACTATGCTACCGAGCATGCCTTCAATGAGGCGGAGAAGGGACTGAAGGAAAGGTTGCAAGGACTCGTGGGCGATGCGCTGGTCGAGGCAAAGAAGGTGGGCATCATTCGTCTCTCATCAGGAGGATGTCACTGACATGGCCAGGCTAACTTCGACGTCTTCAATGCCCTCACCCTGCACGACAATCCGCTCTTCCTCGAGCAATTGAAGTTCGGGGCTGGCGACGGACAGTTGCATTACTATTTGTACAACTGGCGCACCCCGCCCATATCAGGCGGCCTGGACAAGCAAAATCTGCCCGACGAGAACAAGAGGGGAGGGATCGGTATCGTCTTGTTGTGATGGTGATTGGGCATCCACGGCGTTTGGACGTAATCGAATGCGGATCCATGGTGGCGGGGGATGAGGTGCATAGCATAGTGAGCATGGCCAGCCGAAAACAGAGCGATCCTTTGCATCGGATCTTCAACAAAACCATCGATAGAGAGATGCGCATTGCCCATGGATCGAGAAATCGTGTCCACTTACTCCCCAGATCCGAGTGTCTAATTCATGCGAGCCCGAATGTTCTTAACGCCGCCGCTATGCCCTGGTCTATTCTGGCCACCGCCTTCTCATGCATTTCTTTCCTTGCCATTTCATCTCCTGTCTTTTGGTTCAACTCGTGCCCAATTCACTTGCCCTGGCGCTGCTTGTGTTTTGGGTTTCGGTCGCAAATGATGTAGACGCGGTTCTTCCTTCGAACAGGCTGTCGAGGCGGAATAAATGCGTCAGTCAAAGTCCTATGCGTACAGGCAAAAAAAAGCGAACACAAAGGAGAGATGGAGAAGAGGCGTCATAAGAAAGGATTGTAGTAAAGGTGTGGGAAAAAGGTCAATCGGAAATGGATGGATGAAAGACGGAGCGCACCTTGCAGCCTTCACAGAGTCTTTTAACGGAAGATCGGGTTTTCATGCCACGAATTTGGCTCTGGGTTTGGGTTTGGGCGCGACTGACGGTGATGGCGGGTCGCGCAGTCCTTGTAAAGATTGACGTTGCGGCTGTTGCTAAAGAAGATATGTAGCGAGGGCGTGGAGTTACTGAGGCAAAGACCGGCTGTGTTTTGCGCAAGTAGATGGAGCTCAGTATGGACACTGGCTTGGTCAGGTGTTGAAGCCGCAAGGACCCGAAGGTGTGGAATCTCTGTTGGAGCATCTCTTCTGATTGTGTCCGCTGTTCTCGAAAGGCGGTTCAGACGGAACGACAGGTCAGCGGCTCTGGAAAGTATCTTGGACCCGCGCTATGAATCTGATTATTCTGTGGAGTGGTTGTCTTTGCAGTGAGCTTGGAGATTGGGGTGCACGCCAAGACCTCGGGAGAACTTCGGCACACGGATTGGCCCGACCTCAGTCTCTATGACAGTGTGGTGATGGAGAGGATCTGCTTCACCGTACCAACAAGTCTTTATTTGAGATGTTTGAGGTCCAAACCGGTCATGACTTGTGTCACAAGTGTAGACTGCCCATGAAAGAAGAATAAGAGCGGTTGCGTCGAAGGTGACTGATGACATACATATCTGGAAGCAGCACGGGTCACTATTTCTGGCAGGGCCCTCCTTATCGAAAGCCATATCTGTGGCTGGACCGGGAGTTGCTGATCATGTCGGATACCAGCAGGTGCGTGCCATCGAAGACGCCGCCTAATACTAGACCGTTGAGGTCATTGAGGTGAGAGTGTCAAGGAATTGACCGCCAGAGCTCAAAAATACATGCATATTGATCCAGCACCGGTCCAGCATCATGTACGACGCTTGTCCTGCGCATTCCCGGCGTGGAGGAACAGGGTGTGGTGTCAGCTTAGGCTCTATGACCTGGTCGAGCGAGGTGTTCGGTTCGGTAAAGTGAACGAGACGCCAATTACGAACCAGCACCGTGGTTCAGGTTCAAAGCTGAGAGGAATGGCCTGAGCCTTTCTATGCCTGTGTTGGTGCCATTTTATCATCTGGAGCCGGTGTATTACTTCCAATTGGACCGCTACACCGCATGAAGGACTGCTTTCCAGGCTCATAACCTTGTTCCTTGCATGATCATATACAGGCCAGATCGCCCATTGTTACTTTTGCAAGGCTATTCGTCAAAACAGCATTGTCTGCTGCGGCTGTGGCCACGCGGAATCCACGAAGCCACCATTTGAACTCGCCACTAACTGTGACAACCTCGACCGGTCGACATCGACTACGCTTACGGCGCCATACATGGCCGCTCAGACTCAATTTCAGACTTCAAACTGAAACCAACCGCCAGACACCGCTTGTCCTGTCGACCCTCTGCCATAACTCTCTCTCTTCCGCCACCACGTCTGAGCACATGCTTGCGTGGCCTTCCACAACGCACAATCCCAGATGATACGACCATAAAAATGACAACAGCATTGCTAGCAACAACATAATGCGAGTGTATCGATCTAGCAACCGCCCTCTGACCATCCCTGACGAGGAGTATTACCAACATCACCCACAGCGTCAACAAGTTCCGCGAGCAGTGACCAACACCCCAAATACCCCAAGTCGATGCCATAGAAGAGTAGCGGCGGTCGTTGGTATTGAATGGGTAGTGAACCAACCCGCTCTGGCGAAATAAATTCCGTGTTACAGCACTGATCGTCAGAAGGCAAGGCAAGAATCGCAGGCAGAAATTAATTAGACTTTGGAAGATCTTGCGATGTTGAATCTATGGCAGGTTCTATGACAACATCGACGTCTATTGATGTCTCCATTTATTTCCCGGTCCCGCTTTCTAATACCTCCAAGAAGCCTCCGACAAGATGTAGACTTCCCGTGATGAGGGCCGTAACTTCTTCACCGGCTGTCTCTCTTGTGGTGGCTCTCACCAGCTCCACCGCTTCCTCAATCGTCCTCACGACATGCACCTCCACGCTGGGATCGATTTGCGCCCACGTCTCGGCCAGCTGCTTTTGGACTTTCAACGACTCGACGTCGGCCGCATTAGCATTGACGCTGACGAGATCGGGTTTGAAACCGGTCTCTTTAAAGGTGGTGTTGGTACAGAATATCGCATGTGTAAACGGCTTCTCGTCTTTCAAGGCCGCCACCAACGTGTCGTACAAGGCCTGGGCCAGCGAATCTGCATTCCGAGTCTGTTGGTTGAAGATTAAGAATCGTTTCGGACGCGCTGGCGATTTCTCCTGAGCCTTAAGCAGCTCCGCGAACCATTTTCCGGCAAGCGCAATGCTTTCGAGGGTGTGTCCGCCGTCGATGCACCACCGGATGCCGGGCTCGTATCTGATCTCACAACGGCCGGGCCACTTCACCTGCTCGAGGCCTTGCCGAATTCGAATCTCGCTTTGTCGGTCTTGCTCATACCCTTGCCGCGAGAGCCATTCCTTGGCAATGGCAACGGCCAAGCTGGCATTGGACTTTTGAAAATCCGCCTGGAGGCCTAGTTTGATATCGCCAGCCGCAATTCGGGGGTCGACGTCCACGTAGACAAGATCAGCGCCCTTTTCCCGAGCCACTTGTTCCATCACCTGTTTGGCTTCTGGGTCCTGAGTGCTCAGGGTAAAGCACGGGACGCCATTCTTCATGATACCGGCTTTGTGCCACGCAATCTCGCGCAATGTGCTTCCCAGCACGGCAACGTGGTCGATCCCGAGACTCGTAATGCCGGTCACGACAGGAGAGAGGAGGATATTGGTGCTGTCGTATGCTCCACCAATCCCACATTCAATCACGGCCGCGTCCACCTTTTCGCTCATATATGTGTGAAAGGCCATGAGTGTCAGGAACCGGAAATAGACCGGTTTCGCCGCTGGGTTTTTCGGGTCCTCTCCGCATGCCCGCGCAGCATCTTCGAGTCTGTCCCATGTCTCAAAAAAGTATCTCGCGAATTGCTCTTCGCTCAACGGGTGTCCATTGATCTGGATGCGTTCTCGGACGAAACGAAGGTGTGGCGATACGTAGAGCCCGACCTTCGCGAGCGGCTCTCTTCTTCCAGAGGGCGATGTCCCAATGAACTGCGTCAATACAGATGATATGAAGGCGGCCGTGGATCCTTTCCCTTTGGTCCCGGTAATGTGAATCGCATTTAACCGATTGAGATCTGATGGCTTCAAGGCCGTTGTCAGTCCGGAGAAGGAGGTGCAGAATGGCAGGCTCACATGCGGCGTACTTCATATCCAATTCGACGGCACCATTCGATCATCTCAGGGATGGCCTGCTCATTCAATTTTCTTCCCGACTTTCGGATCGCGTCAACGATGGCAAAGTTAGACTGTAAGGTGTTCAGTGATGCCACAGCATCCTAAACTTCTTGTAAGTTTTTCCATTCTCAAAGACGATCCTTCCATGTGACTCACGGCATAGTTGCGCGCCATTACGGCACGACTAGTTGAAAGGTTGCGCGAAGGGCAAATACGAGGAACTATGGACGGAGTGATCCATTTCCGCATCATACGGTAGGCACAGACATGGTACAGTAGGGTGTGATTGTAGCCGCAAGTCTGACTATGTCTGCACCATTCACTCCGCAAAAACCAAATGGAGCAGTCTCGATGAGGCTTGGCATTCACGTCTATCCTAATTGGATCTCAACCTTCTGACTAACGTTCTTCTTTCTGCCTTGGATCAATCACGTCAAAATGGGTCAGTCTCAGTCGGCTGAACCGCCCAGGCATGTTCCTATCGGTAAGTGCTAGTTTTAACCTCGAATGGGATGCCCTCTGATGGTTCCGGCGTTATCAGAGCAGCTGAGCCACGAGCTGGCACTACGCTTTGCTTCCAAATGCTATACGCATCTGGAGATAGCACACTTCAAGGACAATTTCAAGTCGCTGGCTGATCATCAGGGAGATGTTGAGTATTGGAGAGAAGACACGCTGTGTCGATTCCTGGCACTGCCAGAGCCTCTGCGCGCCGGCCCGGTTATTTTCCACATGGCCACTTATCTTGGGGCTTTTCCATTTCCCAGCCTGGCGCCGTGTATCCTGACCCGAGAAGCAATGCTCAAGGTCGTCACCATCATGACTGGTAGGTACAAGAAGATCCTGAAAAGAGGCAACCAGGATAAGGTCAAGCTTCTTTTCCGAAGCCTCGCCGTCTACGATCGAAAAGCTGCCATGCCGTTGCCTCCAGAAAAAGCCAGCGTGCTACACGATGGCGCAACAGAACAGATACCAGAGGATGTGCTGGCACAGGATCGGTCCGAAAAAGATGTCCAGTCGCGCCCGTCCGGATTTGCCGTCGACGAACCGGCTAACGACGACGAAGATGAGGACGAAGACGACCTTGCTCTGGCGGCACTCGACGCTCTCGATGCCATCGAAGTCTTCAAACAGGATCAGAAAACTGATCACAAGGTTCATCGCGCCATGATACCCGTGCAGAATTTCAAGAGACTCTTGATGGTGCTGTTGTTGTTTGGAGGGCTGGAGCCTCAAAGTGCCATATTGAGTTTCGGAGAAGACCTCAACGAGGAACGAATGGGAGAAATAGATGCCTCTGCCACGGCCATGCTGGCCGCCTTCGATCCGGACCCGAACATTCAGGGCATTCGGTATACAAATTTCGTCAAAACAGCGTCGGTAACCATGCCGGATCTCTTTGAACCGTTCAGTCCCCTTTTTGAGCATTTTCTCTTCAGCAAGAACATCAACCTCTCTCGACATCGTGATGCGCCTAACATTCCTGCACTGCTCGAGACACCAAAGTCGTCGCCCATCTATCGATCACCTGAGGACACGAGCCCTTCAATCTTCACCGACACGATCCTCTCCCAGATGTCTACGTCCATCAGACTACTAACCCCGACGTCCACTCTTGCCAACATCTTCCAGTCCGGCGCACGATTCAACCAGCTCTACTCCACCGCATCCCACGGCACGTCGCTCAGCTCGTTTGGCCGCCATGTTCTCTCCTGGAAATCGGCCACCATTCTCCTGATCTCTGGCACATTACAAGAGAAGGATGCGCACAAACACAGTCATATCCAATCCATCGTACTCGGAGCCTACCTTCCCGATCACTGGCGCGACTCATCATATTCGTCCTCTTCCTCATCATCCTCGAATAGGCCCACACCGTCCACCGACCCTTCAACCCGCACAACGGCAACCCTCTTCCAGCTCCAGCCCCGCCACGCCATTTTTCCCGCTAACCCCTACAACCGCAGTACGCCAGTCTCCCACTTCTCCACCAAAACGGGCATCGCGCTTGGTTGTGTCGTACCTCAAGCGTCCAGGGCTCACTCGCAAAACTCCCAAGTTCCCATTCTCGGGCCCGTCAGTCTCCTCATTGACACCGACTTTTTGACCGCGACCTTTCAGCACGACCCGGACGCCGGATCAGGCGCCTTTCTGCCTGACCCCGGCCTCGAGGCGGCACAGCTCGCCATGAAACCTTCGTCATCGTCGTCGTCGTCTTCTTCCGCCCAGCCCAAGAAACTCACCCTAGACATTGACGCTCTCGAAGTCTGGGGTGTCAGCTTTCCCCTCTTGACGACCTCCGGTAATGCTGGCCAGGCCGGCGAACCCGAGGACGAACTGACCAGGCAAAAGAAGAGACTTGCGTGGGAGGATGCGGAAGCCGCCCGGCGACGGGGGGTGAATTTCGGTGGCGACAAGGATGGTGCTAGAGCGCTGCTCGAAATGGCCGGGCTGGTGGGCGATAAGGCTGGGAACCGAAGTGGAGGGTCTGTATGATTATGTTTATGTTTGCGTTTATGCTTCTGGTTATTATTGTACTTATGATGGCGATGATGACGAGACGAGGCGAGACAAGAGATGAGATGGGAACGTATTAATAACAGGGCGCGGCAGAGACAGGTTCACCATTAATGAATAGACAGAGAGCCCGATGAAACTAGGCCATCCAAACCGAAGCTTTTTAGTTCCCCCGACAGGAACCTATAATCTATCCACAGAAGATAGGTCACAGAATTTCACGATTAAACGCCCTTCTTCACCCCACCTCCACAAAGCTGTCTACCTGGCACACCGCATTTTGCCATTCCTTTATCTTCTAGCTCTCTAGGCTTACTTATTGCCATAGATGACCTTTTCCAATTCCGCATGCTCACCACTCCTCTCCACCATGCCGCGAAACTCGCCGTCTTCTTTCTCCATCAGATTCCGTGGCGTGTCGTACTCGACCACTCTGCCATCGCCCATGACGAGGATGCGGTCAAAGTCGGCAATCGTGCTCAGGCGGTGTGCGATCACGATCAATGTGCTGTCGCTGAACTCCTCCCGGATACTACGCTGGATGAGCGCGTCAGTCTCCATGTCGACGGCACTGGTGGCCTCATCCAGGACCATGATCTTGGGCCGCGACACGATGGCACGCGCTAGGCACAGCAGCTGTCGTTGGCCCTGAGACAGATTGAGGCCACCTTCGCTGATCTTGGACGACAGGGAGCGGAAGATGTTGGTATTTGCCTCCGGATCGGGGATGGGCGTGGCACTCCCACTTGGACCGGATGACTCGGACGAAGAGATCAAGTGCACACGAGCAAGAGCCTCGCGAAGTTCTCCATCTTCGTGCTGGTCGAAGGCGTCGAGATTGCTGCGGACAGTCCCCGAGAACAAGACCGGGTCTTGCGGGATGATGGCCAGGCGTGATCGTAGATCGTACAGTTTGATCTTCGAGATGTCAATCCCGTCAATATAGATAGAGCCTGATCGGGCCTCGAGAAAGCGGAAGAGGGCCAATGTCAGCGAGCTCTTGCCGGCACCAGTGCGGCCGACGACACCAACTCTTTGATTGGGAGTCACGCGGAAGGTCAGACCTTTGAGCACGGGGGGTAAATCCGGTGCATAACTCACGACAAGATCAGACACCTCGAGTTGGCCTTCGGTTGGCCAGGCAGCGGGCGCATCTTGCCCCCCTTGATTTTCGATCGTGATGTTAGAGTATTCGATGATTCTCTCCGTGGCATTCATCTCGAGCTCGACATTCGAATACTGGCGCAGCACCCAGATCACACCTTCGGCGAGGCCGAGGGCAAAGCTGAGCGCAAACCCGGCCAGCGAAGAGTCAATGCGCTTGATGCTGACAATAAGGGCGGCAGTGATGGCGGCAAAAATGGCACCGACCAAGTTCAATCTCCATCCCATCCAGCGGTTGAAAAGCCAAAGGTGCCAGTACGCACGACAATGCTGGTCGATCTTGCGATACATGAGCGTGAGGTACGCGTCGGCCTTGTCAAAAGCTCGGATGGTGCCAATCCCCATCAGCACGGAGCCAAATTGCTCGAAGACAGGACTCTTCGCGTTGCTCTCGAGTCGTTTGACCTCTCGGGCCCCCGTTAAGTATCTCAGGGCGAAAAATGTTGAGATGCCTATCAGGGCCAGGGCGAAGATGATCATGAATGGTGAGACGAACAGTCCGGCAACGATGATCGACGAGACGTGCATGATATTGTGCAGCAAGAAGGCCAGATCCATCGATAGGCGAGAATCAAGCATATTAAAGTCGGCCGTAAAGCGGTTCAGGATGCGACCCAGCGGGACCGTGTCTAACCAGCGGAGTGGAGCTCTCAGCACTGCAAAGGCCAGATTCTCGAACAGGACTTTGGAAGCTCGGATGGAAGCGAGAAAGACAAAGAAGTACCTGACCGTGCCGATGAGCCATGCGACGAGCGAGATGGCAAGATAAATGCCGAGGTAATAGACGAGGTTCTCATCAATCTCTATCGTTTGGAGCCGCGATCGAGCTCGCGCATAGATGTCCATGGACTGTTGCACAAGGCGGCCACCGTAGAAGACGGATTCCGTGCGGTACGACCTGGTCCACACAGTGATCCAGTATGAACGAGCAAGGTAAACGGCGACCCAGACAGCAAACAGGCACATGATGAAAGCCCAATAGGAGAATCCGCCAGACGCTCGAATGTAGGCAGCATAGATCTTGAACTTGACCGCGCCCGTTTCTCGTTTCTCCTCCTCGGTGAACTTCTTAGGCGGAGCCCTCTGCTTGGCGTCGTCGACTCCCGGGCGGGATCTACCACGTATGAGGTCGGTTCCGATCTGGCTCAAGGCCGACGTGCGACGTGAGCGCCGTGACTGATTGGTAAGGATTTTCAAGAGACCGCCGCCATCATCGATGGCAACGGCTTCCTGCCAATCGGCCTCTTCGTCCTCCTTCTTTTGTTCTTCGACGTCCTGAGCGAGGATGGATTTGAGATGTCCGGTTTTGCGGAGTTCTTCCGTCCTGCCCGCTTGTTCGACGGTACCGTCGGCCAGGAGGACGCTGTAGGATGTTTTCGGCAAGCAGAGCGCGACATGGTGCGTGACCAGGATCCTGGTTCGGCCCTGTCCGAGTTCGCCGGTCAAAGCTTCCTCAAACAAATGCCTTCCGACGTGGGCGTCAACCGCGGAGAAAATGTCATCCAGCACGAGAATGCCGGCGCGGGAATAGAGAGCTCGAGCAAACGATACCCGCCACTTTTGGCCGCCGCTGAGGTTGATGCCATTGGCGCCAATATCAGTGAGTTCTCCATCCTGCAGCATCTCCAGGTCCTTGGTCAGGGCACAAGCATGCAGCACCTTCTGATATCGTTCATTGTCCAGGGGAAGTCCAAAGAGGATATTGTCCCGAATGGTGGCGTTCTCGATCCATGGAATCTGGGCCACAAATGCAATCGAGGAGTCGATAATCCAGTTACTTCGGTTAGCCATCGAGTCATACCGCTCGGCGGGTTGGGGGGGGGTTGGCACGGTCACAATGCCTTCCACCACGTCTGCTTCGCCAATGATTGAAGCCAAGAGCAAGCTTTTTCCGGATCCGGTTCTGCCTGAAATCACGCTCAACTCGTTCTTGGGGAAGTCGAGGTTGAGTTTGCGCAATCTGAATTGGTCTTCTTCTTGTTCTCCTCCCTCCTTGTTGGTTTCATCAGATGGCCACGCGATGGTCGCGTCTTGGAAGGAGACCGTCTTTCCGGGTCGGGTGGTCTCTTCCCGTTCAGGTGCATCCAGATACGCTTGCACCCGTCGAGCAGACACCATGGCATCGAGAAGGTCTGTTACCATTTCGGGGATGATGGCCAGCGTCATCTCGATGGCTTCGAAGATAGATATCGTGGTAAAAGCGATGGATGCCGTCAGCTGCTTGTGGATGAGTGCGTACGTGGTCAACGAGATGGCCGCGAGCATGACCGGTCCGAAGATCCAGATGGAAATCAGCGTTGTGTCGTAGAGAAAAACGTGCCACTGGGTGTGGAGTTCCTTCCTCCTCGTCTCGAGGATTTTCTCGTACCAATCTCTCTCCAGAGCGCTGAATTTGATCTGGCGAATGCCCTGTAAGGCTTCCGTCACCACGGCCATCTTTTGATCGCGATGCTTCATCAGATTGTCTTGGGCGATGGCATACCTCCTGGCTGTGACGACGTTGAGTGGGGTGATGATGGCCGGAGCAACGAAGCCTGCGAGGAGCGGGATCCACCCGATCAATCGAGACAAGAAGCCAATGGCGAAAGCGAGCTTGACCGCAGATCCGAGGAAGATGTAGTTAAACGTGGCAAAGTCGGCAATCCGCTTCGAGTCGACCCCGACCAAATTGATCGTGCTCTGCCTGGTCTTGACCACATCTTCATCCTCTTCGCCGTCGTCACCGGCCTCGGCGCCAGTGCTACCCTTGTTGGCCAGGGCCTCACCAATCGCCAACTTTTCTTCTCGTTTCGCGCCCGTTCCCTTGACGTCCTTCCTTCGAATGGCCTTACCAAAGACCACGGCGGACAGCTGCTCATAAATGGGAATTCCGATCTTCATAAATATAACAAAGAACATCCAGGCCTCCAGCCACGACGAGACTGTGGTCGCTACTCCGAGACCGATCACCAGGAACCATGACCGTAATACCACATTTTCACCTGCGTCACGCGCTTCCAATGCCCGGAGGATGTAGAAGAGGGCAATCTGAGGCAAGAAATTCGTCAAGGAACAGATGACCTGAAAGGTCCATTGCTGAATAAAGGCCCACTTGTGTGACCAGAACAGCGCCTTCCATAACTGGCGCTTTCGACCCACAACTTCAAACTTTTTTCGCAGATTCTGAGAACGCATTTCATGGTCAATCTCCGGCAAGTCATCATAATCCAGACCTCCGTTCTTAGCGGCAAAGAGCAAGATGGCCGTCGGCCAGGAGAAGGTGAATTTTCCAAGCACCGACGTCGTATTCTGGCGGTCCACGACCTTCCCGTTCCAGTAGACATCGGGCCGCCGAGGAATGGACAGGTGGGCCAGCACGAGAAGAAAAGCCGCGACAAATTGAACAATCGACAGAGTGATATCGGCCTTATGTGGACGCGGTGAAATGATTCCGGACTGCCACCGGCATATGGCCTCCACCACTCCTGCGAGAGCGATGAGAAGGCAAGATGAACCACCATAGATTCCAAGATTGTATCGCTGTTTGGACGAAGGGGCGACAAAGAGCGACGTGGCTTGGAACAGAGCGAGTAGCTGTTGTGATCAGTGACCCTTGAAATGCCAGCCAGCCCACAGGATTGACGTACCCAAGTGCCAAATTGCAACCATCTCTCCACGGTCAAAGACGCCTGTGGTGGTCGTGTGGTGGTTAGAATGGCCGTGGCCAGAGCGTCGAGAGTGCCGACGACGGAAAGCAGCAGCACAGTCAATCGTGGGATCAAGTCGGAATACGCTTCTTGAGACTCGTGAGTGGCAACGCCATCCTCGTCCTCATACTGGACTCCCGATCGATCCTGCTCCGGGCTTTTTCTTTCCCATACACGCGTCCAGGACTGGTGTAGCGCTGGCAGAGACAGTAATGCCACGCCAATGAAACAAGCTATGGCAATGGCCAATGAAATTATCGTATATTGGGCCATCATCGTCCTCAGAGCTCAACTCTCTATTGCCCACACCGACACCGAGACGTCGTCATTCTCAAGGGCAATCCGCTCGGCGAGTTCTGTGATATTTAATCCGCGGTCCCGAGTCACACCAGAAATGTGCTGGTGGCGGAACTATGACGAGGTGCTCAAAGCTCGGCTCTGTTGGTGACTTCAAAACGGGTGCTGTAGCCTCCTTCCGTTGAAATCACACCCCAAAACCCGCACAATTCCACGGACGGCATGAGATCGACGGCGACCACGCATTTGGCAGGTGCATAGAGGCAGCCGGCCTGTGGCTGCGGAGATTACAGGCTTGACGTGCGATGCGATTGGCCGCTATGGCAGCACCTGGGCCATCAACTCCACCGTTGACTCAGCACTCGCCAAGGGAGACAGAGACGGCCGCGAGCATGAGTCACGTCCAGTCTCGCCAGGGTCCGATAAAGCAAGAAGGTGGAGAATAAAAGGCGCAAAGAGCATGGATATGGGGGCTTTGTTGGTTGGTCATTGAGTGTGAAGATAATTCATTGGTGCGCCGTGAGCTGTTCGTATTCTATACTACATGATCCGTCCCTGGGTCGATTTTAATCCGAATCAATGACCACGACCTCGGCTTCGGCCTCGCCGATACTCTCAACCTGGAGCACGTCATTCACATTGACCTGGCTCACGTAGGCGCCGTCTCCTTCTTTCAATATCGCGTCTGTTCGGCCGTCCAATCTGATCTGGGCCTTTCCCCCCTTGGTCTCGGGGAGATGGATGTACACTTTGCGGTCGGTCTTGTTGGACACCACATCGCCGCCACCGACCGTGTACTCGAATGTGCTGCCTTGAGGGATGATGCCGGCGCTGAAGACCAGGTCGGCGTGGATCGGGATGGTACCTTCCTTCGCGGGGACGGCATCCTTTTCCTCCTGCGGCGTCGCCTTGGGTCCAGCTTTCAATGGCGTGATAATGGTGACAAATCCCTTTCGCTTGTCTTCCTCGGAGAATGTGTTGGTGTGATATATCGGTGGGAGACCTCTCTTCCAGGGCATGGCCCATATCTGCAGGAAATGGACCCAGTCCTTATTGTGTTCGTTGTATTCGCTGTGGGAAATGCCTTTTCCTCCCGTGGTAAACTGAACATCTCCTCGATGCAGACGGAAGAACTTGTCTTTGTCGTCGCTCTCATGTCCCTTCTTCTGCATGGAATCGCGGTGTGTGAGCTCGCCACTCAGGACGTACGAGAAGATTTCGGCGTTCTGGTGGAAGTGTGTCGGAAAGCCTTCCCCCGGTTGCACTCGGTCTTCGTTCAATACGCGGAGAGCGCCAAACGACATGTAGCGGGGATCATACCACCCCGCAAAGGAGAAGGTGTGCTTGGTGTCCAACCAGCCATGGTTGGCAGCCCCTCTGGTCTTGGACGGCCGAGGGACAATCTTTGCGTGCGACAAGTTCGTCATGGTCGTCTTGAGTGCGTTTGTGGGTCTCATAGAAGGTTGTGTGGTGGTGCTATCAAGCATGCGTATTGCGGTGAGTGCTGTGATGACTGCTGTTGTGGTGAGTAGGATAGTTTGCAGGGGAGAAGGCGGGAACATAGAACGACCAACAGGATTTAAATACTTAGACCTCGAACTCTGGGAGAGCGCGGTAGAGTGGCCGAGAAGGAACCAGCCACATTAAAGAAACTTTCGTCAGGATGGCCCAAGCCCTCAATAATCATCATCAATATCCCTAGCGGAAGTTGGGCCATCGGGAAGTGCGACGGGAAGAGAAGATGTGTGTATGTGTAAGCAATTGGAAATGGTGGCCCGTGGTCTGTGGTGACGTCATCAACCAATCCCAGCGAGCCTGCACTTAACCGCATCCGTCTTCGGTCGGTCTTCCACAACAGCACCAGGTGGAAGAACACGTTTTTGGCTGACCAAGTAGTCGATGAAGAGAAGAAGACCTCCAGAGACAGTGGAGAATCCATTCGTCAAGCCCGAAAACAAGACCTGGGAGGTCGCTGCGCCCGTCTCACTCCGACGATCTATATCTCCCCCACCGAGAAGGCACAGAGCAGGCGGTGCAAAGTCGGCCACTGCTGCCGTCGAAGCGGGGGAGCTCTGCGTCGAGGATCATGTCCCCTTTTTTGCGGAGAAACTGCTGACAGCGAGAAGGCCAGAGGTCGAAGGTCAGCCTCGGCTTCGACATGACGCCTGGCTGGAGCTGTATCAGAGGAACCTGAATGGCCGAGGTCATCACTTTGTGGTGCACCAACATGACCACCCTGTAGCTGGCACTCATTATGACCTGCGCTTGCAGTGTAACGCGACCAGCTCCATCAGTTTCGCCATCATGTATGGCCTGCCCGGCGATCCCAATAGCCAACGACTCAACCGAAACGCCACAGAGACCAGAGTTCACAGCCTCTGGGTAAGTTCACGGGAGGCTGCTGATACCACTACCTTTTTTCTTTTTCTCCTCTGATCTTCTCTTCCATTAGAATCACCTAATCGAGACAGCATCGCTCGACACCGGCACCATGCTCATCTGGGACACAGGAGAGTACACTGTGCTGCCATACCATGAATCGGCATCCGAGACGAGTACCGATTCTGAAGACAATAACGGGGCTCTCCCAAAGGAGGATATGGAGCAAGAGCCAGAGCCCGTCAAGCTGCACCGCGCATTTCAGCAACGCAAAATCAAACTCCGTCTCAAAGGAACCCGTCTTCCCAAAGGGTACACTCTGAATCTCCGACTGACACGGGAAAACGATCGGAACGAGCAGCCCAAGCGACCGGCCTACCGCCGCAAACGCAAGCAGTCCTCAAAATCTAGACATATACGGGTTCCCAGCCCGGACACATCCGATTCCTCGCGGCAGTCGCTCTCGATCGAAGAGCCAACGGTGCCCGTGCGATCACCGGCCAGGCTCCATCGCGGCGTGTCTTCCCTCCAACGGACGGCCTCACCACCCATGACGACCGAAGGGGAAGACGCCATGGCCGTTGCATCGGCTTCGGATGACAACGAAATCATCCGGCTCCACAACGCATACCCGGGGGCCACCAACAGCATTAACTCTATCCACCAACGACGGTGGTTTCTCTCCCTGGACCGCCGCGCCTCGGGCTTCATCCCCTCACCGTCGGGCCAGAAAGTCTTTGGTCGCCCTCTCTGGACGCGCGCTGTTGTCCCAGACCGAACGATCGCGACCACCATATCCTCATCTTCGTCCTCACCGACGGGTTTCCCGAAATTTGCCGTGCTCGGCCGCGACCACGAAATCAGCGTGGTCACCGGTCGAATGGCCAGCGACATCCTAGCCGATGAAGGCGTGCAAGGGTACGTCCCACGTCCCCACTGGAGGCCCGTCACCGAGTAGAGGCAGAATCGGAGCAAGGGAAGACAACATTCATGGAACGAGATCTGACCGTCACATGCACGATGGGGAACAGGAGATGTAATGACTATGTCAAAGATGTTTACCTCACTCCTTCTGACCTGACCTACAGTCACCATGCTTGCTTCGAGTCTGTGTCCATCCAAGTTGAACTCCAAAAGCGAAGAAACAGGGTAAAGCAAAAGAAACTAAAGGTGCAAGAGCAGCACGACAATCGTGTCAATCACACGGTTGATTTGATTTACCCCGACTTGGTCTGACTTGATCACATCGGATCTGCTCACTCGTGACACGCGCTGTGCTGCAACACGCCCGACACCTCAGCAGCCTGCTCTCACCACCTCAACCAACTCTGTACTGCTTGCTTCGTCTTCCTCCGAAGGCGAGCTGTACCACTGCGCTCAATCTCATCGTGACGCCAATACATTGTCAGGTCGGGCTCCTGACATATAACCTCGACAGAACGCCACCCTCCCATGTACGCCGATGCTGAGGCTCATGCTGATGTTGTGCTCTTCATTCCCTGCCGTCCCAAAGTTTTCCGATTCTCGCCATTGGCTGGTAGCCCAAACTTCAATCGCAACCGACTGGAATCAGATGTGAAAGAGATTTCAACCCAATGAACCCCGTCGCGCTTCGTATCATACATGCTGCGGTCTAAACGGCTCATACGCCGTCTCTCTTCCGCCCACATGCGGCGGTGCATATCCCGGGCTCTGATTGAACGTGTTCAACGGGACGGCCTGGTGATTGCTGGGGCCCAGATACGGACTCCCCACCCTCTCATAGGTATACGGCGTCTTTTCGGCCCGTGTTCTCCTCGCCTCTCTCCCGCCGGGGTGATATGGACTCCGGCCACTGCAACAGCAGATGCTGAGGAGCCAGAAGAAGGCTGCGCCCAGAGCGAAAGCGACGCCAATCCAGGTGACGGCCAGCACTTTGGTCCCGATGGCAGAGTTGATGCCGTAGTCCTTTTTCAGCGTGTCATTTAGTGCCGCTTTCAGGATGAAGAAGAGCGCGGTCGCGACGGCCGAGGCCGCGGTCATGGTCAGGCCCATGGCCGCGGCGAAGAAGGTCGTGAAGAAACTGCCCCAACGGGAGAAGATGGCGAAAAAGCCAATGACGAGGGTGGCCGCGGCCGACGCCAACGCGGCACAGTAGAGGACGAAGACGGCCTTGGAGACGGCGTGGTAGGTGTTCAGACCATCTCGGAAAGATTTGGGGAGGTATGAGTCGACGGGGACGCCGGTGTTGTTCAAGCCCCAAACTTGGATCGGATTGAACCAAAAGTACGACTTCGGGGACGTGCAGTTGGCGTACACGTCGTTGCCATTCCACGAGCAATACGAGCGGAGGTAGATTGTGTAGTAGTCCTTCATGCCGAGCGATTGTTTGGCGGCTTCCAGGGCGCCCGTCAGGATCGTCAGGTTCTCGTTGGTTTCACCCGCCAGGAGGTTGGCCGACGAACTCAGCGTGAGATTGGTGAGGTCAATCTGAGGTGGTAGAAGCGTGAGCCGGCCGGACATGTCCACGGGTCAATTCTTGCTTACCTTGAGGAAGTACATGTCGTCGAGGGTGTCATTGCGTTTGACGGTCCCGGCCAGGAAGATGAGGACCAGGCAGATGAGGACAGCGACCGAGAGAAGGAATGGAGTGGTAATGCAGGCAACACGACCGGCACTGACCATGATGAATGAGCGGGGACGAGTCAATGGAGATCAATGAAAGACGCGAACCGCAGAGGGGAAACGATGTGATGCAATCAAGTTTTGTGTTGGGACCCCGAGAAAGGGTGACGCCAAGGGGGAGCTGATTTATGGCCGTGAGAGATTGCAGCGTCAGCACAAGATATAGAGGCGCAGATTGAGGTTGAGGACTATGTTGGACGACCAGGGACGTGGTCAGCACCACCTGAGCTGAAGGATCGCTGCGTCCTTTTTTGGCTGCAAGTCTAGTAGATCTGCGGCGCAGTCGTAGTCGTAGGCGCAGGCGCAGGTGCAGGCGCAGGCGAGAGGCTGAAGTGTGCACACCAGTGGCCGTCTTTGGGGCAGCACCTAGTGGAGTCTGCTTACTCCCACTGCCGAGCACTGGACGTTTCACGAGTGGACAGCGAGGCATACTGGGGCATATTGGAGCATATTGTGATGTGGAAGGATTAATAGAAAGAGCCTAAACGATTAGTGCGCCATGAGACTCTGTGATTGATACACGGACTCTCTACCAGCCTGATCTCGGTCCCGCAACAATTGCCGGAGGTGCCATATCCACGCAATCGGCCATCATAGACTGGGTCTGGGCAGCCGTGTGCCTCCGAATCCCATTATCCTGTTGCTGGTCATGCTCAGTCCGCGCGGCAGTGATCGAGACACGTCGACAAAGTGACAGGGTTGCAAGGCATGATGGCGACTGCGACAGCCACAGCCACGGCACGGCAAAGTGAGCGAACAAGGAACAATCATATGATGAATACGGAATGAACTACGACAGCGCGGTATGGGGCTGGCACGCTGGATGGGGACCAGAAGTCTCCTATCACGGGCAACGGCCACTCTCGCTAAAGTTAAGCCCGCGTTGGCACAGGGCCATCTATTTTTGGGCCAACTTACGTTGCTTCACCACAGCCCGACTTGGAGAAGGCAGACTTGGAGAAGACAGACCTGGGACAAGCATGTGCCATTGGAGAATTGAGAGATCAGTGGAGCAAACATGACAACGGACTGTATTACCTCATTACGTGACTTGGAGTACTATCTGATCTGCTTTGGTCTTTTTTTCCCAGGCATTGGTCCACCTCGACCCGACATGATCATCTTCTGCATGGGATTGGTTAGGTATGGTTCCTCTGCTTCAAATCCATCTCCAGTGTCTGTCCCCGTCGAAATCTGTCGAAATCTGTCGAAATCAAACCGCGCGTCGTATACACCCAAGACGACAGACATCAAGCATTGCATGACGCCAACTGTTCCGGGGTATTTGTGTTGTTGTAGCACATCCACGTCCGTCCGGCCTTCCCTTCCTCCCGTTCCTCCCTCCCGTTCCTCCTCCCTTCTCCCTCCCTTTCTCCTCCCCTTCTCCCTCCCTTCCTCCCTCCCTCCCCCCCTCAATTAGTTTCTGTCAGTCGTCGCGCCCTTCTTGCTGCTCGAGAGACCTCACGCCGGTACCGTGTGCTCTGCTGATCGATTAGCCTTCGCTCCTTCACGGACACCTGCTCAAGCAGCTGCAGGCTCTTCGGCAGCCCTACCCCTTGCCTCACCATTCGCACCCGTCGCGGCATGAGCGGCGGTATGGCCCTCCTGGTCGTCTTCTTCCTCCTCTTCCTCTTCCTCTTCCTCCTCGGCTCCGTACTCTCCGTGCTGGCTTGCTGGCACCCAGCTGTCGCGGTCGTTCTTCAGCGGTGGATCCTGGCTGGCCAGGTCGATGCCTTCAGCGTGCTTGGCCGCAGCGTTGCTTTTCCTTCTCTGGCTCAGGGTGCGTGCGCGTGTCGACAGCTTCGCGCTCACCTGTGCGTTGCCTTGGACCCAGTTGGTCAGAGCGTCCTCGCAATCCTGGATGATGGCCTTGGATGCCTCGTAACCGTCGTATGCCGCGCGCGTTTCGCCGGGGGTGACGGGCGTGTCGTCAATGAGCTCGAGCAGGTGCTTGCCATATCCCGCGATGATGGCCACCTTCTCCGAGTGTTCACGGACGGCGTCGAATTGATAGGTAAAGGCAGCCTTGAGTTTCTCACGCGTGATGTTGGACAGTTGCGCCTCGGCCACCAGGGACTCGGCCTCGGCACGGACAAGCTCTTGCTCCAGGACGACAATGCGCGGGCTGTTGGGCTCCTTGTACTTGAGCTGTGCAATGTGATCGGTGATCTTCTGCTTGCGGTCTCGTGACGGCTGGACGGAGGCTTCAATGTTACGGATCGACTTGATCGTCACACGATACTGGTCGTAGCGGTCGACAAACTGGTCCTCGAGCTCACCAATCTCGTAGATGAGCACGCCGAGTTTGTCGGTCACGTCGCTCACGTCGTCGTCGCATGATTCGCCCCAAATGGAGAGTTGTTGCTGTCAACAGCACCGTCAGTCGTCAGTCC
>Ga0255336_100903_pt1 | contig 30133 bp, 31 predicted proteins | sample MeOH1_35cm_T3_17_FD_189102 | JGI IMG/M metagenome (GOLD analysis project Ga0255336, IMG submission 189102) | Sandy soil microbial communities from University of British Columbia, Vancouver, Canada - MeOH1_35cm_T3_179 | ecosystem: Engineered > Artificial ecosystem > Sand microcosm > Unclassified ...
GTCGTCCCCCCAGGGACGCTGCCGCCGTCGTGCAGGGTCAGGCTCATCCCTCGCGGGACGCTGATGATCGTCCCCCAGGGGATGCCTAACCCGACCGCCCCCGGCCGTTTTGGCCCTAAGTATGACCAGTTGACCCAGTTGACCAGTTGACCCAGTTGACCAGTTGACCCAGTTGACCAGTTGACCCAGTTGACCAGTTGACCCAGTTGACCAGTTGACCCAGTTGACCATGCTGACCAGTTGACCTAGCCATTTATATTTGATCGTCAGCCAGTTGACCCTTAAGCTGACCAGTTGACCCAGTTAACCAATTGACCCTTAAGCTGACCAGTTGACCCAGTTAACCAATTGACCCCCCCAAATTGACCCAGTGAACCAGTTGACCCAGTGAACCAGTTGACCATATGCTGACCAGTTGACCCAGTTGAAATGCTGACCAGTTGACCCAGCGAACCAGTTACCAGTGAACCAGTTGACCAGTGAACCAGTTGACCAGTGAACCAGTTGACCTTCATATGCTGACCAGTTGACCAGGCATTTGATCAATCCTCAATTTGGAGCTCTCCCAATCAGTACCCTCAATCTGGACTCAATCAGGCTGTAAATGCGCAAACCATGGACCTCAGCCTGCTTATCCTCTCCTCCACTTTTCAGCCCCATATCCCTCGGAATGATGGAATAATTTTGATTTCTATCCTGCCCAGCCCAGGTGGGAATGACTGGGACCCCTATTCCATGGCAGAAAACGTACCTGGAATCCGGTCCAAATTGGTGTCGAAAGAGAGGAGATTGTGCCCTGATTTCTGGACAGGCCAAAAGTCTGCCCGAGCGAAGCTGCTCCAGTGTCTTGATTTGCCGCTCCAGTGTCTTGACTTTGCCACTCCAATACTTCCCATCCGTCCGTCTCTTACCTCGGCCATCCGGAAAATATGAGGTCTGCTCAGCGACTGCGAATGCTCGGCTGAGCGAGAACGAGATGTCTTGATACACAAGCCTCGTCAACAGGCGGCCCACGATAACAGCCCTGGTCCGTCAGACAGCCGGCGAGAAGGCAAACGGCGTCTTCTGAATTCGATCAAAGGTATGGCCAACCTGGTCAACCGGGCCAACCCGATCAACAAAAGCTCAACCCAACCCACCGCGGAACATCGCTGGTCGATGAGATGCCATCCAGATTGCACACCTCAGAATATCGCTCGGTCGTTGAGATGGCCATCCAGAATCTCGCTCGGTCGATGAGACGGCCATCCAAGACGATTCCACACCTCAGAATACCGCTCGGTTGATGATGGCCATCCAAGACTCCACAGCTCAGAATATCGCAGGTCGATGAGATGGTCATCCAAGATGCCACACCTCCGAACACCGCTCGGTCGATGAGAGGGCCATTCAAGACGATTCCATACCTCAGAATATCGCTCAGTCGACGAGATGGCCATCCAAGACGATTCCACACCTCAGAATATCGCTCGATCGATGAGATGGCCATCCAACAAGATCCCATACCTCAGAATATCGTCGGTCGGTAAGATGGCCATCCAAGAAGATTCCATACCTCAAAACACCGCTCGGTCGATGATGTGGCAGTCCAAGATCATTCCACACCTCAGAATATCGCCGGCCGATGAGAGCGCCACCCAAGAAGATTCCATACCTCAGAATATTGTCGGTCGATGAGATGGCCATCAAAGAAGATCCCACACCTCAGAACACTGCTCGATCGATGAGAGGGCCATCCAAGACGATTCCACACCTCGGAATACCGCAGGTCGATGATGTGGCCGTCCAAGATGATTCCACACCTCGGAATACCGCAGGTCGATGATGTGGCCATTCAAGACGATCCCACACCTCGGAATATTGCTCAATCAAAGATATGGCCCCCTCAACCCAAAACTATCTCAGAATAGGTCCTTTCTTGCTATGGAATCGGGCGGTCCCGAGCCATTCCTGCGGTAGGTGAGCAGGCCAAGTCGTGGGATCATCAAGGTCATTGTATGCGATCACCGTGGTCATCTCATGCAGATCATCATCATCCTCGTCGCCCTTGTGTTTACTTTTTTGTTTACCTCTTTGTTTACCGGTAGCGGGAAATATGTGGCGGGAAATTGGTGCCACCAACGGCAGGGACCATTCATTCAGACATTCTCCCCCCTCATCTTCAGAATTTTTCTCCTCCAGAATTACCATCTTGTTCAGAATGACCATCTTCTCCAGAATGACCATCTTCTCCAGAATTATCCCATCCAGACATGGCGAGCAACCGGAACACCACATCCAAAGCCTGTCTGATGGAGACCGCTCTGTCCTCCCTCCAAAACCCAACCAGATCTGATACAGACCGCTGTCCTCCTTCCAAAACCCAACCAGATCTGATGCAAACCGCTGTCCTCCCTCCAAGACCCAACCATCTCGTGGACGACCAAGAGAGCGCGACCAACCTGCTCCGTCCTCACTCCCAGAGCTACCTAGATCAAGCGAGGACAGAACAAGCGGAGAGGAAGGTCGGTTTCGGCTTCAAGACCTCATTCGGATCGATCGGACGCCCTCGACACCTTTCCGACCGGCTCACCCACGACGATCCGCGCAGGGTACACTCGTTGAACTTGTCTACTACAAGTCTAAGCACTGGTCTACAGCACGTTCAAGGACTTGTCTATCGCATGTGAGGAGTTTTTGAACTTGTACACGAGCTCAAGCTACGGACCGCTGATAGGATTGGCTGGTGCCACGACACCGGTGCAGGTTGAGGCCGAGACGGCCCATTTACCCAGCTTTCTCCGCCTCGCCTCACCATGGTTTCGTGGACATGGTCCACATATCTCCGCCTGGACATCCCCTCCCTGTCGGCCATTTTCTCCACAGCACACGGTGGATAGCGATAAATCGGGCCTGTTTCCTGGTGCAGCTGATTCAGGTCACAAACTTCACCGAGTCACCATGGAAGAGACCGAAACCGGACGGGGATATGCAATATTGGGGATATCCAAATCCGATTCGTATTGTTCTTCGCCCTAGGATCCTGGCGGATAAGTGACATTTCGCAGAGGTTATACTTCCATATCCTTGGTTAATAATGGTTGGGGAAGCGCATCTGATGCGGTCCAGCGGCCGCCTGGGGTCTTTTTGTGAGATTTTATTGCAGACGCTGCATGAACCACTGTTGACGCCTATGTTACCATGGTCCAAGGGACACTGATGCGTCTGCTGTCATAAATTCGGCTGAAGGAAGTTGAGAGAATATATTTGGTAATGCCAGGCTCCGTGCACCGTGTAATAATGATTGAAACCCGCGGAGTAAGTGTATCGACCGTTCGGATATGCGGTTCGCTGGAGTTGCGGAAGTTTGGATCCCAGTTGAACGAGGCTCGGATCATGTCTCGGGAATGATTCGCCCTGGAAGCTTTTCCCTGGTGGTTGACGAGAGGTCAACTAATGCAAGTCTGTTGAAGAGAGCTACGTGACCCAGCAAACTCGCTCACAATGCCTCACGCAATCGGCCTCGAAGTGACTCAGCTCGCTCGAACCTTTGCGGCAAAAGTCAAAGGACTGGCTTCAGCACCGACCTGTCGGATGAAACGGTGGACGAATTGAAACAACTGATGGGCAAATATGGCGTGATCAGTATTCGAAAGACCGGACCCAAAACCGATGATGACTCGCTTTGGGGAGCTGGACAGTATCAGACCACACAAACGAGCCGGGAGAAAAATGCGCATCCCGCAAGAAGAGATTTTTGATATCAGCAACCTGGACTATGAGGGAAAGATGGTCACATCGGCGGATGCAGAGCGAACAGCCACCACGTATGGCAACGCGTTATGGCATGTGGATGGATCTTTCAATCCTCGTCAGACACATCTATCGATGCTTCGCGCCGTCCAGCTCCCACCCCAGGCACAAGGGGGCAGACGGAATACTTCGATGCGTGTGCCGCTTACGACGGTCTTTCTGAGGAGACCAAGGACAAGATCAAGGACCTGATCGGGTGTCACTCTTTGTTCCACAATCGCAAGACTGCGAACCCGGAGTCACCTCTCTTCATGGACATCAATCCTCTGGACCACCCGATGGCCAACACAAGATTGTCCAACGTCATGACATAACGGGCCGACGGGTCCTATTCATCAATTCCTATACACACCATATCGATGAGATGCCTCTCGAGGAAGGGCAGAAGCTGATGCAGGAGTTGTTCGAACACATGAAACAGGACAAGTATCAATATGTCCATTACTGGGAGAGTCCCGGCGATTTTGTCATCTGGGATAATGCTGGTGTCCTGCATCAGGCCACAATTGGAACGTATTTGGACAAATATGTGAGAGACCTGCGGAGAGTGTCGACCTTGGACAGCGGTCCGGCCGCGTACGGCATGAATGACCTGGGACGTAGGGGCAACAGGATTGGGCAAAAGATTCAGGCAATTCCTGTAACTGTGGAAATCTCTAGCTATGATATTGCTTGCTCTATCACGTGAGAAGCGCAAATTAATAATTTCCCGTCAGGGTGCCCAGCCAAGTGTTGATTTGTACATAGCGTGCCAATACATACTTCTGCTCCTCGTCCCAAGAAATTAGAAAAGAGTTCCCCTCTCGTGTGCAAAGCGATTCAGTCGATGATGGTCCCATCATCTAGATCCAACCAGTTGACCCACGCGACATCCGCTGTTCTACAAAATCGTTTTCAGCCTCAGTGAGAGCAGGACTGGCATCAATGCTTTTGAGAAAATCAGAGGGAGAGAGATCCAAAATTTGATTCAACCACTCACTGCTGGCAATGTGTAGGGATCTTCATCCTTGGGCGGCCAGCGCGCTTCCTCCCTTGAATCGCGCAACCACGCCGACAATTGAGTAGCGCACACTTTTTCTCAAAAGCCATGGCCGCCTGAGGAGTGACAGGTGAAGAGCCATACGGTAATAAAGTTCGCTCGACAAATGACTGTCGTGGAATACTGAGCCGAAAGCATGTACACACAGAGTTGTCTCAACCGAGATGATGGCCAATGTGCGATCTTCGCAGGGAGTCCAGAGTGATTCTCATGAGGGCTCGCGTCGCTGAAATCATCCAGTGTGAGTGCCTCGATATCGTATTCACCGACTCTGAGCATGTTGAGCATCTTAACCCGACAGCGATGAGTGTTTCTCTCATGAAACAGCACCACCAAAGCCTTCGGAGTGTTTTGATCGGCCCGTCGTTTCCCGCTGAATTGATGATCATTCCATGGAGGTCGATGGCCTGGCACGGGAGATGGCTGCGAGAGTCCAATGCCACGGCCCTCTTTGGTCTTCCATTTCCACCCAATAGGTAAATAGGAGGAGGGCTTGGAGGAGGAGGATCGGATTTGGCTCGACTTCGAAATCGTACAGATGGCGGGCCCGCTGGTATAAATGTCTGGGTGCAGCTTGGCGAGATTCAAATCCCATCGCTCTGACAGTGTCCATGCCAACAAACTGGAGCCAGCCAGGGAAGAGTCAGCCACAAACGATAACATAAAACCACCGTGGAGCTGGACTTACGGCACTGCCGGCAAAGAGGATAGCTGTCCACATCCCTGTCGTCGGGCTTGGGATCGATAAATTTGCTCGTGAAATAGCTCTCGAACAACTCATTTCTGATGCTTTCTTCGGGAAGGCGGAAAGCACCTTGCTTTGTCAAATACTCCAAATCGACAGCGTCAAGAGTGGCCGGAATGGCGAATGAATGGCGCCAGGCTGACGGTATTTGGCTGGTGAACCTCGATGGGCTGGGGCAGAGTGCCTGGAGAAGGTGGAGAGCCTGTGTGTAACAAGAATGCAGAAGCTGGTCCATTCTTGTGTTGTTCTTGTTGTTGTCGGTGTCCTTTAATCAATCCAGATATTCTGTCAAAGGATGGTGTTAGATACCCTAACAATCACTAAAACAAGCCGAGCGCAGCTGACCTTCGCTTAGGCATAAGCGCTGTGCATTCAACTTGGTCCAAACGGCAGTTTGTACATGGAGGACCGTATTCCTGGAGGTTACACCTGACTTTCTCGCATTGCACGCTGGCACGCACGTGATGCCCGCTTTGACGGCATCCTCGAAATGACGTTTCGTGGGAGCTCAATGCGGCACGCGTGTAGCTGTTCGAGATATTGTAGGATCGTGATAATACATCCAAGACGGATGAAGGAGGGGTTGTGGCGTTGCCTTTCACCTCGGCTAGAGTCAAGACAAATGCGGGGCCCCGAGGGGTGCCCCAGGAACCCCAGCCACCCGGGTATATTCGGACACCCCGCAACAATCCGGGGACCCATTCCAATCTCCTCTTCTCTTCATGCCACCAATAACCGGGAAGATGGAACTTGATCCTAATACGGGGCAGGTCCTCCCTGAGCCAACAAGTATCCTCCATACCGGCACACCTTCCTGCTTGCAATTCCATCTCCGAGGGAGAAGTGGTGAGTGGGCAGTACCTCGTGGGTTGTCCCAAATGCGTTAATAGATGCCTGGAGGAAAAGGTTTCTTGAGTCGGTTCCGGAGAGAGTTCAAGAATGAAGCCGGCGGACATTGGTGGCGGAATTGGCAACGTGCTCCCGGTGTCTACTGGAACCCGAAAGAGGTCGGCCAAGTGCTATCAACGTTGCCAGACAAAGCTCATACGTGATCATCTCATCAGATGTAAAGAATGAATACCCACCTCATGAGGGCTGAGAGTACACCCTCGCGTCACGAACAATCTGGCCAAGAATGAAGCGACCAGTTCTTCCGAGTTATCTTGTCCCCTGACACCATCCTTGACCCCCCAACTGGCGAGAGAGGCGGCTGTTTCAGCGACTACTCCGATAATGTTGCACGGAATTCCCATCTTCTTCGACACTGCGGTGGGATACAGCCAGCTATGAGACCGACCCTACCTGACGAGATCCACTCTTGACTGATTACACAAGGCTTCGGAGGTGCAGCACATAAGGTGCACATTGCTGGGGATCTACCATGTCTGAAGCCACATAGTGTGGCATCATCGAGACGCCCAAATACCCTCCAATACTACCTCAATGAACATCAAGTGTTTTCACTAAAGCTCCTCTAACCCAACCATGATCATCTACCTAGAGCCCGAAATATTGGTCACTAAACTCGTGGATGCCGGCACGGGCGCAGACACATCCACCCGGCCAAATTTGGGAATTGCCGTGCCGAAAAGATCTAGTCACATGGGTAAAGAGAGCATTGCCGATGGCGACCATCTTCTCCCCACGGAGAGTCGCTCAGCTTCCTTTGAGCTTCTCTCGGTACCTCCCAAGCCATTCTGGTTTTCTGAACAAGACAAACAGTCGCCAAAGAAATACCGGAGCAACACCGGCAGACGCGGAAGCCAACGAATTCGTCGTGAATCCCGTGCCGCCAGCAGGCCCGTACGCTTGATACAAGGATAAGCATATGATGGCAATTTCAGCCGAGCCAAGAAGGTAGTAGGTGGATATTCGGCTCTCGATCGCACGGCGGGTGTTCGGGATAGCCAGGATGATAGGAACGGTGAGAGCGTAGACGAGGCCTCCATAATGTTGAACGCTGATCATGGCCGCCGGCGTCACGTCTGACGGCTTGGGCACGACCAGGCGGAGGAATTGTGCCGGCCAGAAGACCATCCATGTTCCGCCGACAATGTTGAGAAGTGCTTCGACTCCCAGAGCCCAACGGATAGGAGTACCCTTTGCATCCGGGTCGACCTCGACCGGCTCCGAGGCCAGAGTGGGTTGGGCATACTTTACAGGGCGGTTGGTAGAGGACTTGGACATGATGGTCAGAATGTGACAACGGCGTTGTGTAGCCCGACAAGCAAATGGTGGTCAGATTGCTGGAAGTGAGACCAAAATCAGCGGGCAATGGGTTGCTGCCGCATTTTATACATGGGAGGCACGTCATGCCACCACTGACCCCTCACTTCAATGAGTCCGGGTGTCGGAAACTCGAAATTCCGCAGGCATTGCGACGGTATGATACCATACGGCACAGGATACAGAACGGGATGCTTGATCTACTCGCAGATTCAGTGACAGCCACTCTCGGCGGCTTGGACGTGGAAATCCAAATGATGACGATCAAATTGTGCATCGGGCTTCTCCCCGCAAGGAACCAGCGGTGAGGCGTGCAAGGCTGAGAGGTGCCGTCGAACCTCACCCGGTTCCATGATATCAAAGGGTCAGTGTCTTTGCCGTTTTCCGGGACCAGTGACATCCTTCCTCTTGAGCTTTCTTCCACGACTCGTCGATGATTCGGGCGTGCTTCTCGCTTCTCGGCGTCAGATGACAGGGAAACTTCATCGGACTCACGACAAAGCCGGGCTCGCTCTTGGTCTCCGGCTCAATGACTTGACCGTCGGGACCAACCGACTTGGACACGTTAAAGCCCCACACGGTCCGCGCGAGGAGGATGAAGAGCGAATTCTGGGCGACATGGATGCCGGGACACGCTCTGCGGCCGGCACCGTATCCAAAATGGTCGCGGGCATCCGGATCAGCGAGGTTCATGGCCTCGGCGGTGGAGTAAGGGTCATGAAGATAGCGCGTAGGGTCATAGCGTTCGGGATCCTTCCAGCGGTCGGGATCGTACTGGATAGCCCTAAGCCGTGTCAATACCAACGTCGATTCGGAGACGGACAGAAAACGTACCACCAGCTCAGGATAATGGTCGATCCGCGGGGGATGAAAAAGCCGTCGAACCAGTCATCCTGCGTGGAGGCGTGCGGTGCGCCAACCTTGAGAATGGGCTTCCAACGAAGAACTTCCTTGACCATGGCACGGATATATGGTAAATGGGGTTCGTCTTCAAAATTGGGCATGCGGTCGCTTCCGATCACGCGGTCAATCTCCTCCTGGGCGGCCGTGACGACGTCGGGATAGAGAAGACAGGCCAATAACCATGTGTTATAGGCCGCCGAAGTGGACTCGGACCCTGCTTCCACCATCGAACCGGCCGTGTAGGCGGCCGTCTCCTCATCGATTCCGTGTTTCTCGGGTTCGGCGAGGTAGAAATCCTTGACAAAACAGTCCGGCGCGGTGCCAGTTCGGACTTGCTCGGCGAGGGTACGATACAGCCCGGTGTAGACCTTGATGTCGGAATCGTGAAATTCGCGGCCCTTTTTCCACCAATTTTGGACCATCCAGGGTGGTAACTTGGCCAGGATGGGGAAACTGTCCACCCACCACTTTCCAGGCTGCGCCATGATGAAGAAATGCCGGTTGATCGCGGTGATGGCATCCGTCAAGGGGTGATCCCAGCGGGGAATGCGCATGCCGTACGCGACGGTCAAGATCACGCTGGTGGCATAGCGACGGCTGAGGTCAAAAAATTGCCAGTCATTGTCTGCGTGAAGCAGATCCCTCATGGTCTGTTTGGACTCAAAGTCTTGCACCGGGACGTACGAGGTGGACGTCGTCAAATTCAAAGCGGCATGGCTGACCTTGCGGATGCTCCGCCACAACGGCCCGTAAGGCATGAAGAAATATCGACGTTGATTGGAGTAAGCGTCAAAGAACATGGGTTGATATGGGCGCGACGAATAGATGGCACCTCGTTTGTCCATCAGCTCCTTCACCACTCTCGGTGAGCTGAGGAAAATGAACCGCCGGGCCCCGACTTTGACATGTATGATTTCTCCATATTGCTTGGACCATTTCACGGCCGTCTTGTAGAAGCTTTCTGGATCTGCAAACGCAAAAGGACTGCCGATGATCGGTAAGCCCTTTGGTCCCGGTGGCAGGTGCTTGTATCGCTTGTCATGATTGATGAGAGCATAGACAACAATCACAGCCTACCCACATTCGGTGAGCTGAAGGTCTTTTGTTCAGAATTTTGAGCCATACCAGCACCAACCCACACAAAACGAGGGGGTTGCGAATGGAGATCTGTTGACTGAAACGAAGGATGTCCGTGACTCTCATGTTCGCAGTCGTGAGGATTCGCATATCCTCCCAATTCTTCTGACCATTCTTAAGATGAACTATTTTTGCCGGACCCGGACGGGCAAAAGATCCTTTGGAATCCCGAAACAAGCCAAGGTGGCGGAGTTATGGAACGCCCTTCGGGCCGCAGCAGTTGACACACAGTGGCCCAAGTTTGTCCCCTCGGGGCCGACTGTCAGTCGCAGGTCCGGAAAGTCACAGGTGGCCCTGCTCAGATGTGTCTGGTTACAAGGGTCCAAGTGATCGTGGGTGGCAACCATCCGACTGAAATGGTCAGAAGCTGAGAACAAGCGGAAAAAATGGCTGGTTTTGATGATGAGGTGAGTTTGAGTGGGAAATAACTCAGTGAGCTCACTCGCTGATGTTTTTGAACGACTTGATGAGTCGTGTGTTGTGCCCTTTTGTCAAAGGTGAAACCTTGGCTGTTTTATACAGCTAGAACCCCTCCCCACGTGTACTTAAGGGGTCCTCCTCTCATTCTTGACACGGCATCGTACAGTAGGTCATATCACGTGACTCACTCCTTGACAGGCTGGCTTTCTGTTGCATTTTGCCTGCCTACCTGTCATGTGCTGCTGTTTTATTTGCCTGTCTGCCTGATCGTCTTTGCTGCTTTTGCAAAAACCCCCCCCAAAGAGCGATGGTTAGCCCCCACCAGAGCATCAACCCCCCAACCCTAGTCCAAAGATCCATCCCCAGAGGCAGGATCGTGTATAGGGTCGACAGAACAGGCCGGCAACACACGAGCTTTTATCTAATATGGCATTCCGTTGACTAGAGTATCAATCCCGAGGTTGAGCTAGATAGTCTTCACATTCTCGTAAAGCTGGCAAAAACAGCCCTCGAGCGACAAGTCAAGAGATATTCAGTTCTGCTGGACCTCTAGTCATTGTCCTTTTCGACTACTACACTCCAAGGAGTAGAACCACGCATAGAGTCACGCCTATTCAGTCGACAAAAGCACGACGCGGCAATGGGCACATCGGCTGCCGCCATAGCCAGTTTCAGGTTCAGTGCCAGCGTCTGGGCTTCCGCGATCCGACCAAGCTTCATCAAACACTCGTGGTAGCCGTGCAGGGCCCAGACATTGTTTGGGTGTTGAAGCGCACGAGGGAGGGTATTGTCCATGCCCAAATCAGCACGATAGACGGCGGCGGCCGGTTCAATGTGTCCTTGCTCGAGAAGAAGTGCGCCGTAGGCGTGTCGGGACGGTTGCATCCAGCCCCATGGTTCGTCGTATGGCAAGGCATCTTCAAGGGCGATGGACTGTCGCAAGTGGGCAAAGGCGGCGTCGTGGTTTCCGCGGCGATATTCGAATTCGCCATTCAGCATCGAGTCGGCGATCGCCAGAATATCGAGGCACTTATTGTTGAAAAGGGTGCGGGTCGGTGGCACGGTGGATACGGCGGTCTGGAAGAGATGGCGTTCGTCGTCAGCACAGTCGACTTCTCCAGTGGCGGAGAAAGCGACGCCTTTGGCATAATGAATCATGGCGACCGTCACACAGTAGAGGTGTCGATCAGGGGGAAGTTGGAGGTCGAGAATATCAGTCCATCGGCCAAAGCGGATCAGGACATGCACGCGCATGGCGAGAAAGGCTTCGAGCCAGTCGGCCATGGGCGGAGACTCGATGCGCAGCAGCTCCTCCGGCAACGAGGCTTCGAGCTGCGCGACGGTCTCCAGAGCGACCCGGGACTGTCCGGCGAACATGGCGGCATAGATGCGGAAGTGGTAGTCGTGGCAGCGATAGAGCGAGTAGAACTTCATGGCGCCTGCTCGCCGGAAAAACTTCTCATCAGCACGAATGGCGTCCGAATTGGACGCGATGGCGCGTCGGTAATCGCCGCACAGGATGTCGAGGTGGGTGGGCATGTGCTGAAGGTGGCCGGCGTCGGGGACGAGGCCACGGAGGTGATCGGCCACGGTCAGGGCCAATTCGGGCGCGCTGGACATCTCCATGAGATGAATGTACAGGTGGAGCAGGCCTGGGTGATTCAGGGCACCCTCGTGAGTCAACGCGCGATCCAGGACGCTCTTTGCCTCCAAGGTGCGTGCGCCCGGCGAGGGCTGTCCAGTGTGGAGATCCCACAGGGTCCAAGGGGTCAAGTTCATCAAGGCATCCGCGTAGAGCGCGGCGACGTCCCAGTCGTCGGGGAATTCCTGATATACGGATCGCATGGCGTCCGCGTACGGTTCGTTCCAGATGGAGCAGTCCTGAACCGCGTGCTCTTGTGGGTATCGAAACCGGAGCGCGTCGATGAGGCCTCTCTCGACCGCCGAGGCAGTGGCCGCTCGGGCGTGAGCCTGTGACACGGCGCGGTGAGTCCGCTGCACCGTGGTGTCCAGGTCATGTCGGTCAAAAAAGTCCCACGGTTTGTTGTAGTTGGGGCCCAGGGCATATGCTAGTCCCCAGTACGCCATCACACAGTCGACGTCGTATGCGATGGCCTGCTCGAAGCACACGACCGACTCCTCGTGATTGAAGCCGTAGCTCCAGACCAGACCGCGATTGAACCATATCTGAGCGGCGGTGCTGGTGGTGGTGATGGGCCGGTGGTAGGTTCCCAGGTCATAGTATTCATTCTCGGGAGGGATAAGGTCCAATCCTGTGGTACTGTTCATCCTGAAGGATTAGGCTATCCAGGCGGCAACTCGGCTAATTGCTTATTGTAGGCGAGATGATGGCGGCGGGATCAGCCAAGGATGATGGTCACTTGATCATACCGGAGTGTCCACTTGAATAGCTCTATAAAAAGATACAGGGGAGGGGAATTCCAGATTTCGATGCTCAGGGTCATGCTAATTTGCGCCCCCAAGACTCTTGGCAGGCACGTGACCAGTGATGGCCGTAAGCAATGCTACGGCCACAAGGCTCATCTTGTTGTATTAGGCTTTGCACTTGCTCGTTTATGATATCTAGACTCAAATTGATACTATAATAAACTTATAACTACCATTCTAATACCTCCAGGCAATGGGGCGAGACATGTCTTGGCATTCCAGCAAAAAATAACGCCTAAGCTATAAGGAGTGTCTAGGCCGCCAAGTCCCATTTTCAGGGCTACCATGCCCCTAGCCCCAAAGATTACTGCCCCCGTAACATTAGGCTAACTAGCTGGTGGCAACAGCTACCACTTGTAAGGCGGTGTGCGGGGTGTCAGACTGCTAACTGAGGTAAGCAGTGCGCGATCAGGCAGGGTGAGGTCTCTCTGGCATATAGCATACAAGACTCTAAGCTTGCCTTCTCCAGCACCCAGGGCACAGGCGATGAGTATATAGAAGGGTTTGGCCTCGTGCCCCTCCTCCTGAAACACACTACTCCCGTCCCGCGACTGTCGCGGATTGTCGTCATGACAGGGGCTATGCCAGAACAACTCAGGGAGGATCATCCTGATACGTTGCCGTCGATGCAATTGCTTGCTTACGTCTTGGATATTGCCGAAGAATCACCAAGGTCAACGGCTGGCCACCGCTCACCGCATCGACTATGGAAGCTCTGGCGAGTTTCGTTCCTGAAGTAGATCTGTGGACTTTGTCGCTGATAGAATCTCCCTTTTAGACAGTTAAATATGAAATAGTAGTTGAGCTGGCCTCAACCAGTCTCTCTGATGTCAACCAGTTGATACTCGACTGGTTGACCCAGGGCTAGGACCCCGGAGCAGTTGATCCGGCCTTGACCAGTTGGCCCAGGACAAAGGTCTAGAGCCTCGACCAGTTAGTCCTTGACCAGTTGACCAGTTGAAAGGACGAGACCAGAGTTGATTAATTCAGCAAACACGCCAGTATAGTAGCAGCAGCAAGCACAGTAGGAAGCAAGCAGCCAGTATAGCACCAAACATAGTAGCAGCCAGCATGGCCATCACCACAACCACCACCAATACTACGATCACCAGCACTACTAGTTAGCACTGGCCAGTATTCATAACAACCTTGACCTTGCGGACATCGATGTCTCTTGTTGATCCGATCCTTGCAAATTGCCCAAATGTTCTCAATAGGGTTCAAATCTAGGGAATATGGCGACTAATCTAGGTATGCGACATCAGATTGCTCCAGCTAATTCATCATAATCTGTGCCTTGTGAATGGGACATTGTCTTGTATAAATTGTATGCCTGGTTGCCAACCGCTTGCACGACATGTGTCAGACTTTAGATATTGAAGAAAATTTCCGGCTGCCCCGTTGTCGATAACGCGGCCATCGGGTCATCTCAAGCTAAGGTGATACTTCCGCCTGGCTTTGATTGTCGAGAGGCCGGCTCCGACGGGCTGAAGCATCTTTTGGACATCTTTCATCTGCTGTTCAATTGGAAAACGAATAATGTCCTCTTTGGAGAGCAGTCATGTCGTCTCCTGGAGTCGCCGCTGTTCTTCGAGCTCCTCTGGCGACGGAGTGACGGTCACTTGGAAAAAGCTGCTACCCCGTCCGCGCGGAAAGAACTGTTGACAGTCAACTTCAATCCTCAGTTGTGGATCGGGAGGAATTGCAGTCTTGCCTTGGGCCCGGTTTTTGTCCCGAGGGATGTACCTTTGACATATGGACAGGGAGCGACGACTCAGCCCTGCGTACAGATTAACAGCGGGGATATCTTAGACCCGAAACATGGGAAGATGTCGGAAATGCGGCGTTCCAGCTTGTGGAAGACGTGCCGCCCGTTTCCGCGGATGGATCAAGGCTAGTTGTTTGAATTTATGAACCACTTCGAGCCGACTCTGTCGGGTGTTAGTGGTGGACCATGCTTGTCCTTCAGATGGTCGAGGAAGTTTGCGGGATAGATGGGTGTGGCCACTTGTTCAGACACAGATGTCGTAGTTGGAAAGTCAAGACGGGTTGGAAAGTTCAATTCTTCCATGCTCGAGACTAGACTGGAGATATGCTTCCCCGCCTAGATCCTTGTCGTCTGGACGCTCTTAAACGCTACCCTCCCATCCCGAATTTCCAACACATTCACCGGGGCCCGCACCCTCAGCGCCTCCTCCCCCGGCAGATTCATCGGGGCCGAAAAACCTGCCACGTATGATACCGGTGCTCGGCATGATGGGCATTGCCAGTTCCGGGCTTCTGACTCGGTGGGTGTTGTGCTTCGGCCGTGAGACTGGTCCATCTCCCGGATGCAGACATTACAGAGTTGGTGGCCGCAGGGGCGGATGCTATGTCAATCACCAAGTCAGATCCGCCCAAGATATACAGGTCGCAGAAATGAGCGTCAGGAATACATACACGCAATCGCAAAGGCGAACCCCACACTTGCACTGGGCTGGCTTGGAGGGATCCAGGGACGGCTCCGTTGCGACGCCTTTCTCCTTGTCCATTGAGGACACGGAAATCACATTTTCAAAATCACCGCCATCAACGCGGTTTTCGGGCTGTTCTTCTACGACGAAGAACGGCATGTTGGCCTCGACATAGCCCATGGCGTCGATGGGTGGAGGCTGCGGGACGACATGGATCACGACTTCGCAGGACGTGGGGTCAAGGATGTGGATATGAACGAGCTTAGAGGCCGCTATATTCCATATCCTCGCCGGATGCCCGTCGCGGTAGATGTCTTGCACTATAATGGTAGGACTGTTAGCGGCGTGACGCAATGTGGGAAGGAGGGGGATAGAGGCCGTATAGTAACCGACCTAGTTTTCCACCGGCCGCCAGTCCCATGGCTTTGAGATCCTTTGTTACAACTGTGACACGATTGTCGTCTGTCACGTCCGCCTCCTGGTCCAATTTCGGTAAACAGGGCTCACTCAGTTCAGGTCCGTCTCCAAAAACCGGTGTACTCAGGCTGTTTGTGCGCGCATCGTAAGGACTGAAAGGGCGACTTGCGCCGATCGGGGCGGATTGAAAGTTAATCCTTGAGTAAGCGGCCTAGAACAAAATTAGCCTGGCATTGCCGTCAAAGCCCGGTGATATATTAAAAGGTGAACTTGATGTCCGCTACCATCGACGAGATCTGATAGGTTGCAATTAACCTGTTGAATTGCGCGTGCAGGATATGACCTGACTTTAAGCCCAGCGCTCAGACCCAGTTCTGCCGGAGTCTTCGACTCTGGTAAGGTCTTTGATGGGAGGAAGAAGCCGAGGAGCTCGCCTGGGTCTGTCGGGACGTTGGATGCCATGGTCCACGTTCGGAGGTTGAGCTGATATGAAGGGATGATCTCGACTTGGAGACCGCCGTGCCTCTCCTCGCCGGTTTTTTGGCCTTCGACCGTGTGTCCGGAACCGACTATTCATTTGATTAGAATGAGAGTAGTTCAGGGTAGGCTGATGTAAACGCACGGGGCATGGCCACAAATTGCCGGACGATTCCAGGCGCCACGCAAATTCCGTCTAGCCATTCCTGACCTGGGACCACAACGTAATCTTGCACGCGGTCAACCGCTTCTCTCTCTGTACTTTCGTCCATCTTCAGCCCCGAGACGTCATTCAAATGCGCAACGCATAATTCTTGCCATAGGGGGCGTCAAAGCTCATCCAAAGGGCTTCCCTCTGCCACATGGGCAAAAACACCCCCCCCTCACCCACAATCTTCTTTGGCAGCGCCTCGGCGTACGCACTGACGTTGTACAGCGGGAATGCGCCCAGCGACCCGGGGAGTTGATGCAACTTGTCGTCATCTGGCATTCTCACCGTGCGGTGAAATATAATCTCCAACCCATCAGAGTCCTTCAAGCTGTCTATTTGCGTGCCGTGTTCGTTCGAGCTCTTCTCGGTGACGTGGAGCTCGATCTGCCTTCCGAATTGGCGGTTCGCGAAGGCGATGAGTGGTTCATCGATGTGGATGCATTTTCCGGCTTCAGAGGGTTTATCTTGGACCACCTCGATCTCTTCAAAGGGCTCAACTGCTACCTTGGTCGAAGTTCTCCTCCATTTCTTTTGTCCGCGAGATAAGAAGTCAGGGAGCGCATAGCCGAGTTCTATCAGTGCTCAGCACTAGATTCCTTGATCCTCACGAGGATTGGGCAGGAGTAATTGGAACGAACCATCTAATTTATCCCATAGTACTGAAATGGGGGCATCGCTGGGCAGGGAGATGCGTTCTTTGCCGGTGCCGACAGACATTCCATCCTGTGTGGCTTTTGTTTCCAGGTTCTCAACTAGGATATTTATAAGATTCGTATCCTCAGTAGCAGACATACCCGCTAAATGATTGCCCATGGCTGTCCGAGCTGAGTGGATGTCGGGCTTCACAGAGAGGCTGCTTGATCGACAGCGGTGAGGAAACAATTCAGACTTCCGTTCACCAAGGTGATTTTCTGCTGTCAGCCGCACGAGGCAACAAGGCGCCTGGCATATACGAACGGCGAGCGAATCGTTTTGCCGATGCAATGCATGCCAAGCAACCCCAGATCCCGGTCTTGGTAGCCTCACGTTGAATTCCACGCGAATCGGGCTGTTACCGGGAGGTAGAGAGGTCAAAAGTCTTCCAAGTCGAAGTCAGTCGAGGTCAGGCCGTGACAACTGACGCCTAACGGAGACGACTACCCAAGAAACATCAACGCAACGGTAAACCAAGGTTGGTGACATGTCTTTTGGTTTCAGCGTCGGCGATATTATCCTCCTCTCGCAACTTGCCTACAACCTGTATGGCACTGTAACATCCGGCCGGCGCAACGCGAGCCGTGACTTGAAGGAGCTGGAAGACGTTCTCTTCGGATTGAGGTGTGCTCTGGACCACCTCCGCCATGTCGCCAATGACATCGCGACGGCCACGGCAACATCCGAGCGGGGCAGTACTGCGATCGAGATGCGGAGGAAGCTGGATCAGATGGTACAGAACTGCGCGACGACGCTCGAAGAGCTGGATGCTCGGACAAAAAAGTACCGTGACGGAGCTAACCAGGGCGAGGCTGAGGATGGTGAGGTGGACGTCAGCCAGGCAGGAATCAGGCTCAAGCGTCGACTGGCCTCAAATTTCATCAAGGTGCGCTGGGACATGGATAAACAGGCACTGAAGGAATACCGAGACAAGCTGCAATCACACACAGATGCAATCAACGTCGTTTTGAATACATTCCTCTGGTGCGCTCCATTCTTCCAGTCATGAGCAGGATGATCTCACATGTTCCAGGTCAACCACGCACAAGATCCAGACCGATGGAAAGGCCAACACCGAGAAGATGCATAAGCTGCAGAACCGGGCCATGCAATCAAACGCGTCGCTCTTGCAGCTGGTTCAAGATATTCACTCGGTGGTGCTGGAGTCGAAGAATAGTCCTCTGTTTACTCCATCGACTCAATCTCCGTCAGAGGCACTGCCCCGACCACTCGCAAGCAACCCCGGATATGCCAACGTCTCCTTTGTGGATACCGTGTCCAGAGAGGGCCCCCAAGCAATGAAAATCAGGTCCATCGACGCTTACTACGGGACTGCAAGGATGAACCCGAAAGCATCTAAAAACAATCTCCCGTCGGCCATTGTCTCCCTCAATGTGAGGCGACAATCCATCGGGGCTAAGAAGTTCACCGAATACAAACAAAAGGACGCCCCCATTTCGCGGCCTTCCTTCCTGACCGCAGATGTACCTACGGTACCTCAGCTCCACCACGGTCTGGTCTATATTTTCCGTTCCTTCCCGCGAAGCACTCCACGCCAGATGGACATGGCGTGGGAGACGCGGAAGAGCGAGATGAGCCGGTGGACGCGCACACTTGACCACCTCCTTTACTCGCCGGGACCCACCTCATCTCTAAATCAGGAACTAGAGGGGCTGCAGCAGAGTGACCTGATCGACCTCCTGGTGCACCTGAACGAGGAGATTGAAAAGGCAGACGTCCAGATGCGAGGGCTCTTTTACCAAGCGTCTGCCACTGCGCAGATCGATCAGGTTCTCGACAACCTGCTGAGGGTGTCGAAGTCCGTGAGGGCGATGAAAGAGGCGGAAGAGTTTGCTGACGAGCGGGAGAACTGGAGGCAGAGCATGGGCGGGAATGAGTGATGCGTCTATCTCCATAGACTCAACCTTCACAGGAGTTTCCATCTCCATCTGCCGGTCGACAGATTCCTCCAGGCGGGTGAAGCCGCTGGTGGCGATGAAGCCGTCGAGTTGGTTGGGAGCATTGCTGGAAGAAGAAATGACGAGTTGACACGATTTCCAGGAAAGCTATTACTCCCGCGATATCTCCTCTGGAGCGATCAATACAAGAGTAATCTATAAGCACGCTCTTTCGGATATAGCTTTATTACACCACTTTGCGGTGATCAATTGGGGCTTTCAGTCTCTGGAAAGTTGCGCAATTTTAGACTTTTGTCTTGACAATGATTGACTGATCTTGTGAACGGCCGAAGCTCAGAGCCACTTTCGAGAATAATATTGGAGACACTCGTTGCCATCCTTCCGTGGTTCAAACGCGATGCGAGACGATCGTCTCTGGAATGAGGAGCATTGTAAAGATGCCGCAGAGCGTGAAGAGGGCGAAGATTTCCATGACATGATTGGGCCCGTTGTACTCCTCAGGGCCCAATCAACGCTTGAGCCAGGATCGCGCCAACCTTTCCTGCCGCTGCTGAGATGCCATGTGTGGTCGTGTGGAAATGGGTTGGATAAACTTTATCATGGACTTTATGTTAAGAGTTAGTGGGAAAGTCTAGGCCTTGGCAGTGATATCGGTCTTTCCAATGAACGTCGTGGAATTTACCCCAAAGTTGGAGATAAATTGGTACAATGCCAGGACGTCGATCGGCGCCACAGAAACCCAATATCCAGGTATGTTCCTAGCAACTGCCAGGATCAAGCCAACGGCCGTATCGTAGAGATTGTTGTAGGCGTTCTTCGAGCTGGCATACCAGATGGCGCCAAGGATGGCAGAGTTGTTCAATCCCAAGCCCCAGAAGGCGACATCAATGAAGAACTAGATCCGGTGGTGCCAGGCAAGATCTTTCTGTGCTTCCATTGCTTGACATCTGCCTTGGCTTTCTCAACATCCGTAGTGACATCTGCCGTGTACCGTGGCGTCTCGGGATCGTCAGGCGGAAGTAGAGAGCTGAGAGCGGAACGGTGCCGAACGCAACAATACTCCGCCACATCTTGTCGGCAGCAAGCTGACATCTCTAGTTGCACTGGCTGGCAGTCGCGGCGAGTAACCGAGCGTCTCGGGCAATCACAACGCAGATGAAAGATACCAAGCGACCGCGAGATTCCCAAAGTCTTGCTTGAGCCTGAGTTAGTATGTATTTGATCATATGCAACGTCAGACTGATTTGGCTCAGCCAGTGGTAAACAAAGTTGATGGTACCTACTTGCTTTTTTTCATAGGCGGCAAACTCCACCAATTCCCTTTACTGGTGCTCCATCTTGCCAACACTGACAATGACGATCCTCAACTTGCCGGGACAAAAAGGAGATGACTTCCACATTGAACCCATTTTGGGCAGGATTTGCAAGTTTTGGGAGTGCTGCTCATGTACCAATGTACCGCCCAATTTGCTATTATCCCATCTTGTCGTCCAGATGTTGAGTTGTGGCATGATCGCCGTGGTACAAGCTTCTGCAATGATGGATCCAGCTTATCGCCGGCCGGATTTTATAAAAGTGGGGGCCTAGACGTCTGGCGCTGAAATGGGAAGTGGAGTAGTCCTATCTTGCAGGATAACGGTCTGGTTATCGGTTTGAAAGTGGGTTCGAGGATCCTTGCATAAGCATGCCAAGCTCCGACAGCGTGGCAGTCTATCAGCGTGGCAGTTTCCCTCAGCGTTGTGGTCTCTATCAACGCTCCCAAGTGGTCATCTCTATCAACACTCCCAAGTTGTGATCTCATCAACGCTCACAAAGTTGTGGATATCACGAGGTGGTGGATATATCCATCACCGCTCAGAGATTTCACCCCGTTTCTTCCCACAAGATGAGTCACTCAGAAGTCACCGACGAGTTCATACTCCCCAAAGAGGCGGCCGAAAGCCATGTGGTCTCAGAAAAGACCCATGATCACGCGGCGCCTCACGACTATCTGTCTGCGGTGGAAAATGGCGAAGACGTCCCAGTCCCACCAAATCCTCTGCAGCGATGGGTGCTTACCCTGGAACGGCAGGCCGGTGTCGAAGCACGCGGCATTGAGCGGGTGCCGGAGTCACTGCGAGCAAAGAAGACCACGCTGATGGACTATGTCCAGATGTGTCTCATCTGGTTCTCAGCAAACCTGACGGCGAACAATCTCATGGTAGGTCTGCTCGGGCCGTTGCTCTTTGGCCTCGGACTCACCGATGGCATGCTTCTGGGAACGTTTGGCTCGCTGTTGGGATCCGCGGGGGCTGGCTACATCTCGACCTTTGGCCCGATCAGCGGGAACAGAACCTTGGTCAGTAGGACGTTCGCACTGACCGAGTATGCCACTAACACGCGGCTTCAGGTGATTGCCCGGTACACGATGGGGTGGTGGCCGTCGCGACTGTGCGTTCTTCTCAACATCGTCATCATGTTGGGCTATGGTCTCATCGACATCCTGATCGCGGGGCAAATCCTGTCGGCTGTCAACGGAGGTGGCCTGACGGTGATCGTGGGCGTCATTGTTGCCGCCATCATCTCCCTCGTCATCGTCGTCTTCGGAATCCGGGTCTTCCACACGTACGAGCGGTACGCATTCCTGCCTCAGCTCATCGTCCTCTTTATCCTCGTCGGTGTGGCCGGCCCCTACTTCGACACCTCCTCCAGCACCGTGGGCGACTCCGAAGTCAAAGCGGCCGACCGAATGAGCTTTTTTTTCTTGTGCGTCTCCGGCCCGCTGGCATGGTCTCCGGCGGCGGCAGACTTTTATGTATACTTTCCCCCGGACGCCAAGCGCTGGAAGGTTTTCCTCTCGACGACCATCGGACTGGGCCTGTCATGTGTCATGGCAAACGTACTCGGGGTGGGTATCGCCTCGGGTGTCCCGCTGAAGCCAGAATGGAATGATGCCTACCAAGTTTCAACGGGCGCTCTTTTTGTCCAATGTTTCCAACCTCTCGGCACGTTCGGTCATTTTTGTTCTGTGATTATGGCCCTCGGCCTCATTGCCAACAATGTTCCCGGGACGTACTCGGCCGCACTCAGTTTCCAGCTCCTGGGGCGTTGGCTCATGGCTATCCCACGACTGTTTTGGACCTTTGTGGGTGTCATCATTTACACCGTGTGTGCCTGTGCCGGACGAAACAAACTATACGAGGTGTTCCAAAACTTTCTGGCTCTCATGGGCTACTGGACCGCGATTTGGGTGGCCATCACTCTTGAGGAGGAATTCATCTTCCGACGAAGAAGAGGCGGTTACAATTGGGAAGTGTGGAATGATCCCAAAAAGTTGCCCATTGGCTTGGCTGCTCTGGTTGCCTTTTGTGTGGGATGGGTTGGAGCAGTCCTCGGCATGTGGCAGACCTATTTCACGGGGCCTCTGGCAAGGCAAGTGGGTGATGGTATTGACCTCGGTATGCCTGTTGCAGCTAGCTGGGGGGCATTGACGTACCCGCCACTTCGATGGCTGGAATTGAAATACTTTGGGAGATGAGAGGATGGGTTTTGATCTGCAGGAAGATGGACAATTTTCGTTGGTCGTGATGTGACATTTCCGTTAATAGATGAGTATAATGGTTCGGGGCAATTCCTGTTTGAGCCATCCAAAAGTGTTCCAAGTCTAGTGATGAAGAATCAACATGAGATATGGCTAAAACTTCTCGTTCGCCGTGAACGTTTCCCAGTCCTTTGCGTACTGAGTACTCCTCATCCCTTCTGGATATTGACTCAGGAGCTCTTTGGCATGGTCCAGGCCTTGATCACCTTTACCGTTCGAGCGGGATCTCTCTCGACCAACCTGAGTGAAAAGGGTTTGGGCCGACACACAATGCCTTGCGTCACGGCCTCGGTGCTGACGGGAATCTCCTTCCCATTCTCATCGACTGCGTGCTCAAACGAAAAGGTCCACAGCATGTAGGCAATTCCGAGAAACAGAGACCGCTCGGCAATGTTTAATCTCGGACAGACGCGACGGCCGGCGCCAAACGAAAAGTGATCACGCTGGTAGGGGTCGTTGAGCGAGGCGCTTTCCTGGGCGCGTAAAAAGTCATCCTTGTATCGATCGGGATCGAAATTCCGAGGATGGGGATATCTCTCTGGATCATTGTTCAACGCCCAGACATTAATCATCATCCTTGTCTTTGCCGGGAATGACTACTCCCCATAGGCATCGGCATTGGTGGTCGCGTGTGGCACAATGCCGAGAATACTGGACGGAAGGAAGCGTAAGGACTCTTTGACCCCTCGGATATATTGGAGCCGTGGCTGTGATACATTAGGTCTGGCAGAGACAGAGGCCTCCGGCTCTTACCTCATCAGCCATGGTGGGAAGACGGTCAGAGCCCACTCGGTCGATTTCGGCTTGTGCTGTGGAACCGAATGAGTAAGACTTTTGGCCTCAGGTCGGCGGCCTAACGTTCTTCTGAGTGTCAGGAAAGTTAAATGTCGACCGCGACTGACAGAAAGATCGACGCGGTAGTATCCGAACCCGCCTCCAGTAACGTGCCACTCACGTAGCAGGCCCAGTCGTCGCTGAATCCGTCGTTGTCCTGCTGTTTGAACATATCTTCACAGAAGTTTTTGACACGGATGCCTTTCGCGATCCGGTCCTTCACCTTGAGCATGTACGATTTGTACAAAGCCAGTTCCTCTTTGTGCAACTGTTTCCCCTTTCTTTTACTGGGGTTTATCAAGTCTGGACGCCTCAGAATGGGAAAATAGTCGAGCATGGACGCTGAGACTTGTTAGGCGACCGCGAACTCCTCAAATCCCTATCAGATCATCAGCGTCATGAGAAAAGAGGTGTCGTGTGTCGCAGACCTCATATATTTGTTTGACGTCTGGGTCATGAAATGCCAGACTTCGCCACCCAAAAGTGATGCTCGTCACGAGAGATGTGCTGTATCGGCGAACATGATCATGGTACGTATGTGGTCGTTGGACCATATCGGCCAACATTTGGCAAAGTTCCAGCTCCTGGAAAGGGATGTACTCCACGGCGGTCTTGATGTTGAGCAGGTGATGGATCATTTTCCGTGCCAGACGCCAGCCTGATTGTACTGCATCAACACCAGGCGGTAGCCGCCCGAAATCAGCGTTTGTCCCACATACGTCTCCGGTCGAGAAGAGTAGTTGTTGGAACGTTGATCGATCAGGTCCTTGACCACGCGAGGCGAGTTGAACACCACCATGCGTTGGTTTCCCAGCATGATCGAGTAGATCTCGCCGTACTCGGCGGCCCATCCCTGGAGCTTGGGAGATCTTCTTTGGGAAGTTGATGTAAATTGCCTAGGATGGGAATCGTTGGAGGGCCAGGAGGCATGCCCTTGGGGCGGCGCCCAACCTGCAAAAGTCGGTAAATGGCCACCAAAATAATGCCCACAATAGCCACGTCGACCGCTGGAGAGATCAATGCCATTTCGAACTCGGAGAATGAACAGGGACGAGTTTCCAACGCGATGCAGGTGGACGATCAGGGCACTTCAATAGAGACGCCCATTCACCATCCGTGTCCACGGCCAGGCCATTGGCCGGCGGATATCAGCGGTGGACAAGAGTGGTGGAGTTTATCACCATGACCTCCTCGGTTTCAGTCTTTTTGGTGTTGTGCTGAGCTAATCTGGATTCCAATGTCCTTCCTTGACATTGTTGTTTTTTCATTGGTCGAATGCCTTGATTGCTGACCCGACTCTTCCGACGTGATGCTCTCCTCCACTTTTCCCAAGAGATGTGGCTCAATTGCCACCGGCGGCGACGGCGTTTACTTTTCTTCGCCGTACTCGAACCTGTGACTGACGTTGACAACGTACGAGAGCCCGTGAATTAACGTTCGCTACTCTGTCTCAGCAGGCTTCATGGCACGTTTTATTCCACAATCAACCCTCTTTCCATCGCTCAAGGGCAAAGTTGTTGTCATAACAGGTAACGTTTGCCCAATTTGGGTGCCGCTCCAATAGGTTAAACGTCTTGCAGGTGGCAGTGTGGAATAGGCCTCGCCACGGTCCAGCTTTTTGCGGACCACGGAGCCAATGTTGTATCAGGGAGATTACGGCGACCAATTTTGAGACACCAAATTTCGCAAACTGACGCGAGGATATATTCCTCACTGGTGTCACTCTTTCAATTCGAACCCTATGGAAAAGCGGATAGCCATCAGCAATGCATCCGCCCAACGTCTTTACTCCGGAGATCAATCTTGGCACCGTTCGGGAAGACCTCGATTGGACATTCTGGACGTTAGTATCAAGAAGATCTGTCACATCACGCTTTCAGGTATCTTTTCAAATATGGCGTGCTGCCACTGCTCCTGTAGTATGCTCCGTCATCTTGCTCTCTCTATTACGCTCTCAGATCCTGGACGCAAGGAAATTCCCATGACGTTGTGGCTTTCGACCAGGAGTGATGTACACATTATACGGCGTGGTAGACGGTCCCCCTTGTGGAAACGTAATGTCAGAATCCTCGACGTGCAACACCAGTCCCGCTTCCATACCAAGTTTCCTAACATCGGCGATGCCAAGTCTCCTCAGAAGTTCGACCAATCGGACGTTGGTGAGATCCATTTTTCGGCCATCTGCGCGTGAGCTAGAGAGTCTCGGATTGTGTAAAGACAAACGGACTTTGTGGTGGTCTCATTGCGTTCCAGTATGGTAGATTTCAGGCCATAATGCGCAAGGACGGTGGCCCGTAGGAGGCCTACAGGTCCTCCGCCCGCAATCAGGATGGTTCCCGTGTCGAGTCTTTCCACAACAGCATCTCCATTGGTGTAAATACAGTTCCTATTAAGTGAATCCTCTGCGTTTGTCATGTCAACGGCCCTGGTATGCTGAATGGTGTCCATGGGCTCTGGGGATTTCTGGGGTGCGGGATATAGGGACCGGAGTATTAACTATGATAATTGGAAGATAGCTTGCCAACGGCAGGGAATCGTCTCCAATGTGAGCAGTCATCAGTTCCTTGGACAACTGAAACGGTTGGCGATCCATGGCTCGCCAGCGGCCAGGAAAGGCCCCACATTGTCTCCGGGGCCGGTCAGTTTCGGGAGACGCCTCTCACAAAGCGCGTATATGCCGCCCGGGCGAGTTACGGGCCGAAAATTGAGACCAAATTCTCATCACTGTCATCAGCGGAAACTGCTCCCATAAATTAATATATCAATCAGGCTGTTAGCGCGCCCTGTCCTGATCTACCAGGTGTGAGATCGTCAACATCTCGTTTCCGCAAGAGCATCGACGATGGCGCTGGCAAACACCATCTGGGCACCGGATATTCCGGCGCCCTCTGCATTGAAAGATTGGCTTGCCCAACTCTTTGCCACCGTGGACTCGAAATCACCAGATTCTGGAGAGCAATTGGCCATGCTCTACTCAGCGAATGCTGTTGTATATGGTTTGCATGGAAAATCCGAGGGGAGCGAAGGTCAGAAATTCACTCATCATGGGTAATGGCCTACCAACTAACGAACCATTGACAAAGCTATCAAGCAAAGTCGCAAGTCGGCCTGGGACACCATCATCTCCCGCAAGCATGAGGTGTTGCAGGTCTATCCTGGCAAGAAGGACCACAGTGATCTCATCCTGATCGGTCGGCTCACTGCTGGGTTGAAGAATGGCAATGAGGTCGTGACAGAGTTCATTGCACAAATTCAGTTTGAAGGAGACATGCAGAAGGCACCCAAGGGAAGGCTTTATAAGGTCTGGGGAGTAAGTCATTGACTATGCCACGGACATGGATGTTGTGTGCAGCACTGACAATGACCAGGATAGTGCACCGTGGATCAAAGCGATGCAAAGCCCCAGCAAATGAACCGCATCCAACGAAAGATTCAGGGTCATTGACCTGTTCGAACATGCACAGCTGGTGTGACAGGTGGTGGGTGGGTGGGCGATATAACCCATCCATTTCCAGATGCCATCTCTCTTCCGGAGGAGGCCTGTATAACGGAGCTTGAAATAGAAATCATGGCCGTCCGAAATTTGGCTTCTACATTCAAGCCTGGAAGATAGAGTCGTGTAATAGTCCAGTCCCTCAACTCAGGCTGTCACCCGCTGTTGCTATTATACTGAGGTGCGATCCTCGGAAGCACTTCTCCGCGAAACTCCGGTGGAAGGACGCCAGGGCCACGGGTGTTGAGGACACCTCCGGCGAACAATCCTTCTTCCCCCCTCCCAGGTCAGCCCCACTCATGGTTAATATCGTGGTTTCCGAGGCTGACTTTTGAGTTGCCGACCACTACTATTGTACTTATTGAGGAATCTCGTCTACAGGTGAAATATCAGGCCATATTCACCATGCCTCCATTCAGCCGGTTAATACGATTTGAAAGCGACGACGGGAAAGAATACTACGGAGAACTCCCCGCTGACACCGCGGCAGCTGGTTTAGTCGGCACCGAACTGGCCGTATATGATGATCCGTTCGACGCGGCCGGCACTCTGACCTTTACAAAGAAAAAGGTGACCAAGATTCTGAGCCCGATCGCAAAGGCGGCGCATATCTATGGAGTTGGCCTGAACTACAAGGCTCATGCGGAAGAAGCGGGTGTACGTCTGGATTAAGTCCACATTGACACGCCATCGGTAACGAAAGATGTAGTTGCCAATACCCGCGTACCCCATGATCTTCTCGAAACCGGTGGATGCGTTAGCAGGTCCATATGACGACATCCCGGTTGACAAAGAATGTACTCTGATGGATTATGAGGTATGCGTGATGCCCTCCGTTTGGAAGCAGCAAGCCTTGACGACTTCTAGGGCGAACTTTGTGTCATCATCGGCAAAGACTGCAAGAACATCCCCGAGAACGAGGATCCGTTGGACTATGTACTGGGATACAGTGTAGCAAACGATGTCTCTTCTCGATATTGGCAAATGGCCGAGAGGGCCGGTCAGGCTGGCTACGCGAAAGGATTCGACAAATTTGCCCCGATCGGCCCAGTGCTTGTCTCACCGAAAATTCTGTCTGATATTGGCCGCTTGAGAATGACGACCAAAGTCAACGGTGAACAAAGGCAGACGACTCTTCTGAACGACCTGATCTTCGACGTTGGCACCATCGTGAGGCATCTGAGTCGAGCAATGACTCTGAGAAAATTCACGGTGATCCTGACGGGGACTCCAAGTGGTGTCGCCGCCTTGATGAAGCCGCCTGCGTGGCTCCAGGACGGGGACACTGTCACGATCGAGATTGAGAAGATTGGAACGATCAGCAACAAAATGAAATTCCTCTAAGATAGACCATGTAGAGTCGACCACGACCGCTATCTAGGCTTAGTATACCTACGTCTCTGCATCTCGACATTGTTGGGTACCCATATGGAAATTCAGGCACAGGCGTGATGTGGACGATTCTAGCTGTTTCGTTTCATTGCCGTTTATATGGCAACGAGACTCTGACGCGTCTTCTCTCACCACGTGCTCGGTATGCCAACCCTCTGAAGGGTTACGTGGTATGCTATGAGTCGCTCGACGAGGCGGCGTCATTCGAACGATTCATCATATACATGGCGTTGGCCATCAGGCCAAGGAGGAGTTGAAAGATCTGTCGTGCAACTACACGGCGGTGAACCGATTGCAAGTTGCTCCGTTGCTGGCCCATTATTCGTTGACCAATCCCGCGGCGGCCAATATGTGGTACTGTGTGGGAGACGCGGCGCGACACTCTGCATTCAATTTGGCTATCATCGTTAGCCAGCACCTGGGACCAACGTTGATTTGGTCGAGTTGGAGAATCGGCATCGGCTTTTCTGGACCACCTATGGCTTGGAAAGGTGCGTGTGAATGGATCACGATGAAGAACCTTGGATTGACAAGACAGAGCGCTTTCGTCGTATCTCCGGCTGCCGGTTTTAATTCATCGATGCGACATTGCAGGTCACACAAGACTACAGCGGCCAGAAGCGACGGGGGCGGCTGTACTATCCGTGGTATGGCATGCACATCTTGTTCGAGGCCACAGTCGTCCTCCTGGACACGGCCTGGCCATGTTCTGACTGACTTCCCGCCGAACTCGATATCAGGCCGATCATCAGTGGATCCAGGCTTTTCCAAAGTTTCTGATGGAAATGACCGTCTTTTGGCCGGCCGTCAGGCACGGTGCCAATGCCATCGAAGCGCTGTCAGAACCGGTCCCGACTCGACTGGAGACGATTATGATAGGGTTGGATCCCGGCCCACGAGACGAAGAGGTGCAATCGACCCTGGCAAGCTGCTTATTCCCCGACCCGGATCTGAAACCGACTGTGACGAGTGACGGCGATTTTATGGGGAATTTCAGTCAAGACGGTGCACTTACGGAAGTTGACTTTGACTAGACCTTTGGCCTGTCCATGGAGGATGTCCTTCCTCCAGATCTATTTGATCTAGAGGACCCAGCTCCATTTTGGCTGTCATGGAATACGTCCACAGGATGAGAGCCACCAAGTGACTTGAGAGTAGTCGGCGTATCTCTTTGTGCAATTCTGTTGACCAAAGGATGGACTGGTCACGTGATTGTTGAGCAGTTGACCTGGTGATGGTGGGGAACCCTTTGCGTTGCCACCCTTTTATTTTCCGTTGCCACCCTTTTATTTTCCGTTGCCACCCTTTTATTTTCCGTTGCCAAGACCGCCAAGAGTCACGTGTTTACTGAGGCCACTATGGGGTGGATAGCCTAATGTTACAGGGGCCATAGGCAGTAATCTTTGGGGCTGGCTGCCCGGAAAATAGGGGCTTTGTAGCCTAAGACGCCTCCACAATAGGGACTTAGCAGCCTAGAGAGTCCCTACAAAATAGGCGGCAAGAACTTTTGGTAGCGACCTCCCTATCCAGTGAGCTAGCCTAATGTTACGGGGGTCATAGGCATTAATCTTCGGGGCTTGCTGCCTGGAAAATAGGGGCTTGGTAGCCTAAGACGCCCCCAAAATAGGGGCTTGGTAGCCTAAGACACCCTGAAAATAGGGACTTAGCAGCCTAGATACTCCCTATAGGACAGGCCTTACTTTTTGACTTAATGCCAAGACATGCCAAGCCCCGACCAGTCACGTGAATGCCAAGGATATTGGCAACGCAAAATAAAAGGGTGGCAACGCAAAATAAGGGTTCCCGTGATGGTGCGATGGTCACGTGATGCAGAGCTGGACAATTGAGAAATAGCGCCAAGACTGCGCCAAGACAACGCCAAGACAGAGAGAAAGTATGAGTATGAGTGAGATGGATGATGTTGATGTCTGAGGGTGCCTGAGCAGCAGATATT
>Ga0255336_100904_pt1 | contig 30063 bp, 25 predicted proteins | sample MeOH1_35cm_T3_17_FD_189102 | JGI IMG/M metagenome (GOLD analysis project Ga0255336, IMG submission 189102) | Sandy soil microbial communities from University of British Columbia, Vancouver, Canada - MeOH1_35cm_T3_179 | ecosystem: Engineered > Artificial ecosystem > Sand microcosm > Unclassified ...
AACATCGAATGTGCATCGAAGGCGAAGAACATCGCCGATACAGGCAAGAAGACCCTGACTTATACCGGGGCGGACGGGCAGGGCTCGTGCCGCTACAACTACTCGGAGAACAAGAGCATTGCTCAGCTGACCGAGACGTTTCAGGCGATTGCTTTCACCATGGACGAGGGCAGAAAGCTCGAGTTCCTGCACCGGTTCGATCGTCTCGGCCTGTACTCGGAGATAGATGCTCTGAGCCACGAGGTGGAAGAGAAGCGAGCCCGGGAGCTGGGAAACATCGCCCCTGCGCTTCGTTCGATCATCGCGGATGAAGCCCTGATGCAGAGGGTTCGTGAGCGGGCGGCGAAGCTGCTCGCCCAGGCCGAAGAGGCCAGCATCGCCAGGTAGCTCAGGCTGAGGCGGGCTCTCTTGAGAGGGCGAGATAGAGCTCTGCCATGGCCTCAAGCCCAAGAGATTCGGCCCGTGCCTGACGCGGTATAGCTGCAGGCCACGCCTCGCTCAGCTCAGCTGAGGAATATCCTGCAGCGCGCAGATTGTTCTCGAGCGTCTTGCGCTTCTGCGCGAAGATTTTCCTGAGGAATGCATCAAAGCCGGAAGGATCGACGCCGAGCTCGGTGAAACGCGGAGCGAAGTGCAGCCGAAGCACCGTGGAGTAGACCTCCGGCGGCGGCGAAAAGGCCGAGGGCGGAAGCGTGAAGAGGTGTTCCACCTGGGCATTCATCTGAGCGGTGGCAGAGAGCAGGCCGTAGTCTCGCACGCCGGGTGATGCTGCAACCCGGTCGGCGACCTCACGCTGCATCATCACGACCGCTCGCGAGAGTAGCCCTGCGGCCCCCGCCGCGAAGAGCTTCAGGAGGATGTCGGAGGTGATGTAGTACGGAAGATTGCCGATGACGTCCGCCGTCTCCCCCGGAGGAATCAGGGCGGCGAAGTCGGCTTTGAGGACATCGATCTCCACAATCTTCACCTGCGGCTGGGCAGAGAAGCGCTGCGCCAGCGACGGTGCCAGCTCGCGGTCCAGCTCAAGCGCGATGAGATGGCCGCAGCGCGGGGCAAGAATCTCTGTGATAGCCCCCTGTCCCGGACCGATCTCGATCACGGTTCGCTGGCTTACGTTGCCGAGCGCGTCGGCGATGGCATGACGTGCTCGATCGTCGACAAGGAAGTTCTGTCCGAGTTTTGGCTTGCGTTTCATCGTCCGCGGAGCTACTTTCTGCATCTCTTTGTATAGACTAACGTTTTGGTCGGGAAGGACGAAGGAGAAGGCATGCATATTGTGTTTGCGGCATCGGAGTGCGCGCCCTGGGCGAAGACTGGAGGACTGGCGGATGTAATCAGCGCCCTCCCAAAAGAGTTGGTGAAGTTGGGACACAAGGTGCAGGTCTTCATCCCGTACTATCGCCAGGTCGCAAAGCTTGTCTCTAAGCCTCCGGTCATTCTGGAAAGCGTGACGGTTCCTTTTCCTTCCTACAACCGCTTTGCCCGCGTCCTCGACGGAGGAACCGTTGACGGGGTGCAGATGTACTTCGTCGACTGCCCCGAGCTGTTCGACCGGGAGAGCTTTTATGCGACTCCCTCGGGCGACTACCCCGACAACGCCGAGCGCTTTGGGGCCTTCTGCCGCGCGGTGATCGAGGCGACGAAGGTCATCGGTGTGCCCGATGTCTTCCACGTTCACGACTGGCAGGCAGCGATGGTCGCGGTCATGTTGCGATCGATCTACTACTTCGATCCGGTCTTCCGCCGCGTGCCTGCTGTGGTCACCATCCACAACGGCGGTTACCAGGGATGGTTCCCTCCGCGCACCATGGAGACTCTCCTTCTGCCGTGGGACATGTTCACTCTGGACAAGCTGGAGCACTACGACAAGGTGAACTTCCTGAAGGGTGGAGTCGTCTACGCCGATGCCATCACAACGGTCAGTCAGACCTACGCACACGAGCTCCAGACGCCGGAGTTCGGCAATGGACTTGAAGATGTTCTGCGACGACGTTCGGGCGATCTCTTCGGCATCCTCAACGGTGCCGATTACACGGAGTGGGATCCCGCCATCGACTCCCACATCGCCGCGCATTACACGATAAACAAGCTCGAGGGAAAGAAGGAGTGCCGGCGCGATCTTCTGCACGCATTCGGCCTTGAAGACGTCGGCGAAGAGACGGCGATCATCGGCGTCGTCTCGCGCTTTGCGACGCAGAAGGGAATCGACTTTATCGCCGATATCCTCGACCGGCTGATGCAGGAGGATGTCGCCCTGGTCATGCTCGGCAATGGCGAGGAATACTACGAGCGCATGCTCACCGAGATGGCCGAGCGCTATCCCTCGAAGATGCGGGTGCAGGTACGTTTCGACAACGTGATGGCGCACAAGATCGAGGCCGGTGCGGACATCTTCCTGATGCCCTCGCGCTACGAGCCCGGTGGTCTGAATCAGATCTACAGTCTGAAGTACGGAACCATCCCCGTGGTTCGTGCAACCGGCGGCTTGCAGGACACGATTGAGGAGCTGCCGAATGGCGGAGGCAATGGCTTCAAGTTCTGGGGCTACAGCCCCAACGCTCTGCTCGATGCCATGTATCGTGCCTTGACGACCTTCCGTAATAAAGAGGTTTGGACGGCAATGATGCGTCGCGCGATGGAGCAGGACTTCTCCTGGGAGAAGCCCGCGCAGGAGTATGTGCGTATCTACGAGCGCACGATCCTGAATCGAGGAAGCTAAGAGGCGCGTTTTCTGCTCTGGAAGAGGTAGTGCACCGGAATCCCGAGAAGGATGATGCCGGTTCCAATCATGGAGTTGCGCGGCTGATCGGCGAAGGAGAAGACCAGAAGCACGATGGCTGCGGCGATGAAGAGCAGTGGAAGCAGTGGATATCCCCAGACGCTGTAAGGACGCGCGGCGTCTGGCTCTCGACGGCGGAAGACAAAGATGGTGCTCGCCGTTAATGCGTAGAAGAACCACTCGGCGAAGATGGCCAGCGAGAAGAGCGCCTGGAAGCGGCCGATGGTTAACAGCAGAAGCGAGCTGAGCACAGCCTGCAGGATCAGCGCAGTCGACGGCGTCTGGAAGCGCGGATGCACATGAGCCAGCTGACGGAAGAAAAGTCCGTCGTGTGCCGCAGCGAAGGGGACTCTCGCGCCTGATAGAGATGAGCCCACGAAGGTGGCGCAGATACTTACAGCCATCCCGATGGAGACCAGCCCTGCTCCCCATCCCCCTGCGATCAGTCGTAAAGCGTCTGCGGCAGGACGGTCCGCCATCGCGATAGTGGCTGCGGGCATCACGTACTGAATGGCGGCATTGGTCAGCATGTAGAGGCCGCCGACGATAGCGACTCCGCCGACCAGAGCCAGCGGCAGGCTGCGTTGCGGCTGCTGGATCTCACCTGCCATCTGGGTGACGTCGCTCCATCCGTCATAGGCCCACAGAGCGGCGACCAGCGCGATCATAAATCCGGAGAAGCCTCCGCGAGCTCCCGTGAACTCGGTAGAAAAGTTGTGCCATGAGCCGTGGCCTCCTGCGGCTCCGAAGCAGAAGCCCGCGATCACCACGATCAGCAGAATCTTGAGCCACGTGAGGGCAAGCTGCACATTGCCGGATTTACGTGTGCCGAAGATATTCAGTGCAGTGATAAGCCACGTCATCGCGATGGCGAAGACCTGGCTCCAGAGCAGCGGACCGAAGGCCGGTCGCTCGAAGAAATGAAAGATGGGGAAGGTCGCAAGCACACGTGCGAGTCCTGCGGCGATAGTCGCGATGGACGCAGGCTTGGCGACGGTGATCCAGGTCCACATATAGAGGAAGCCGACAAGATCGCCGTAAGCTTCACGCAGAAAGGCATACTCTCCTCCGTACTTCGGACGGAGCGCAGCGATCTCGGCGTAAGTCATGGCGCCGAAGAGCGAGAGCAGACCGCCGACGATCCAGACGGCATAGACCATGCCCGAGGAGCCGACCGCGGCCATCATCTCGCGCGGGACGAGGAAGATTCCGCTGCCGATGATGATGCCCACCACGATGGAGGTGGCGTGCGATGCGTTCAGGACTCGCGGAAGTTCTGTCTGTGGCTGCTCCGTTGTCTGCATGAGTTGCTGGGAGAGTAGCACAGGAACGACGTGCGCTCGCAGACGAATCTTTAGATGTAATGCTTGAACCTCGCCCAGTTATGGTTGGGAGCCTGAGCCTGCTGGCAGTTATGCAGAAGGTAGATGTGCTTGTGTTCGTAGGGCATCGACAGCGGATGATTCATATCGCCGACGGTCTCCACTTTTTGGCACAGCCTTTGAAAATGCTGAGGAGCATCGCCGGAGATCACAATCAATACATCGGCTCCCACACCGCGGGGTCCCCAGAGCCAGTAGTTGTTGTGGCCGCTTACAATCGGCGGAAGGTCGTGTCCCAGGAACTCCAATGCACTCGCCTCGCCATAGTTGTCTGCGATGATGCCTGCGCGGGCGCGATCCTCGGGAGAGAGCTGTCGTACGGCGGCAGTAATCTGATCGACCTCCTCCTGCCAGCCGAAGCGGTCGGCGTAGAACTGCGGAAGCACGCCACTGGATAGGTTCTCGGTGTTGCCGGATTGTTCGTAGAGATGAATCGCCTTGGCATAAGCGACCCACTGAGTTGGCTGCATGACAGGAATTGCCATCGGCAGGAGAACGAGTCCGGTAACAATGAGGAGAGTCTGGTAGATGGGAAAGGCGTAGGCGCGGTTTCGGCGAACGGCTGCGCGATCGGCAAATCGCTGCTCCCATGCGATTCCTCCAGCCGCAAAGAGGATCGGATAGATGGGAACGACGTAGTAGTCCTTGGCGTGGAACGCCATCATGGCAGCAAGAAAGAGAAGGTAGGTATAAGCCAGCCAGCGAAAGCTCTTTGCGCCGGAGCTGAGAAGAAGCCAGACGAGTCCGGCGGCCCAGAGGAAGATTGCAATGGGGTTGAGATTGAGAACCTGCTTCGCGAGGAAGGGAAGCGGAGCCAGCGCGATGTTCTTGTTTTCGACGCGTCCGTTGTGGAGGAACTCGAGCGTAGGCCAGTGATGAGCGATCTGCCAGAGCAGGTTGGGCATAGCGATCAGGATGAGGAGCGCCACGCCCGCAGCCGCCCAGCGCGTGAAGAGGATTCGACGCTGCGGTGTAAGCAGCAGGCCGAAGAGAAGCGTGATCAGGAAGAACGTCATCGACGGCTTGTTGAGCAGGCCGACTCCTGCGGAGACTCCGAAGAAAATCCATAACCATCTCTGGCTGTAGCCGCGAACCAGAAGGATGAGCGCGAGCAGGCAGCTCATCCAGAAGGCGGACTCGAAGGAGTTCATTGAGAGGAAGCTGTCGATGCCGAGATACTGCGGCCCCAGAAGGATGCCGGTCATCGCGAGAGCCTGTGCGGGACGTCGGCCTCCAAGCGACCAGGCGAGAAGGCCGGTGAGCAGGACGCGCGTGGCCCCGGCGAGAGCGGAGAGCAAACGGATTCCGGCGAGCGAATGCCCGAAGAGCATCTCGGAGAGTCTTGCCTGCACGCCGACGATGGGGCCGTGATCGACATAACCCCACGCGAGATGGCGTCCGCAGGCGAGATAGTAGAACTCGTCGCGAAAGTAGCCGTAGCCGATATGTGCCTCCCAGAGATTGGTCGCGATGTGCAGGACCAGCTTGAGGGAAGCAAACAGAAGCGCAAGCCGAAGGGCCTCGCGAAAGGTCGTATCGACGGGACGCACAACAGTGCTTGGTGCAGTAGCCGTGGACATGCAGGTTTCTCCGGTGGGGAGTTCGATACTATCTCTCCAGAAGATTACGGGATGGGATCGTTTTTGTTCCTTGATCTAACATGGTTGTCGTTGGCTTTATCGGGGCCCGATTTTTCAACTTTTTTTGAGTGGGGTGTGTGATGGACTGGACTCCTGGCGGGCTCAGCAGAGACGTAGAGGATCGGCGTGGATCTTCAGGCGGCGGTTTCGGTGGCGGAGGACTGGGAATTATTGGCTTCATCTTCCTGGTCATCATCAGCCTGGTTACCGGGCGTAACTATATTGGCAGTTATCTTTCAGGCGGCGGACACGTTGCTACAACAAACAGCCGTCCGGCGGCTTCGTCCGCGGCTGAGGACCGGTCTGCGCAGCTGGTCTCTTATGTTCTGGACGACGTGCAGCAACAGTGGGAGACCCTGCTTCCGCAGCAGACTCATCAGGCTTATCGCCATGCGAAGCTGGTACTGTTTCGGGGCTACACCCGATCGGGCTGCGGCGCGGCGCAGTCGCAAACCGGACCGTTCTACTGCCCCGCGGATGAGAAGGTCTACATCGACCTGAGCTTCTGGGACGAGCTTCGCCGCATCGGGGGAAGCACCGCCGATTTTGCTCAGGCCTATGTGATCGCGCATGAGCTGGGCCATCATGTGCAGAACATTCTGGGCATCGATCAGCAGATGCGGCAGCTTCAGGAGCAGAACCCGAGGGCAAAGAATCAGCTTTCGGTGATGCTGGAGCTACAGGCCGATTGCCTCGCCGGAGTCTGGGCTCACACAGCGGCACAGCGCGGCAAGATCGATCAGTCGGACGTGAACGACGGCCTCAACGCGGCCGCAGCGGTCGGAGACGACCACATCCAGAAGATGTCCCGTGGAGCGGTCAGCCCGGAGAGCTTTACCCATGGATCGTCGGCGCAGCGCCAGAGCTGGTTTACGCGGGGGCTGCAGTCCGGCGAAGTGAACTCCTGCAACACATTCCAAAATGGCCGTTCAAGCGGGGGCAACTGACCCCCCTGTCTTGAACGGCAAAGTGTCTATTTTCATATATTTACGGGGTTTCCGCGCTGTAAAGTCATGGATTGAAATAACTTATACCTAAAGTATTGCATCCAAAAGAGAAAGCCCCGGCAAATGCCGGGGCTTCTTCCATCACCTGTTTTTATTATAGTGGTGAGCGAAAACTGATCGGCAATATATAACCTGCTTATTTTTATTGATTTGCGAGGATCTATGTTTGACAGCGCGAATTGAGATAGAGTCACGGTCGATGGAATATCTGGTTCTCTCCGAGAGTTTATGGCGGAGACCGGTTTATAACCGCTGGTAGGACATTACATAGAAAACCTTCCCTTGCGGAGATCGAAGATATCGCTTGAAGGAATACGGGACATTTTTGCGGTGAAAAGGGGCACGATGAAGAGATTTTTTGTCTTTCTGATGGTTGTCGGCTTATGCGGAGCCATGCAGGCTCAGGCTCCAATTGAGCGAATTTATGTCTTTGGGGACAGCTATTCGGACATCGGCAGGGGCTGGGTGGATGGCGATGGGCCCACGGCGGTAGCGTATCTGGCGCAGCGGTTGGGACTGAAGATGGTGGCTTCGAATACTCCTGACTCTGCTGAGGAGAGCCTCAATTTTGCGGTAAGCGGCGCGCCCACGGGCGAGAACGCGGGTCGTGTCGTCTCTAAAGGATGCCTGGGACTGGGAATGAAGAACCAGGTGGCCGAGTTTGTGGCCAGGGTGCGTGATGGTTCGATCGCGTTCGATCCGGTGGAGACGGTCTTCTTCATCGCCGGAGGTCTGAACGACAAGCGAATTACGACGGAACAGACGATTGCGAACCTGGAAGGCGAGATGAAGACGCTGTACGACGCCGGGGCTCGTCGTTTTCGTGTGGCCGTGCTCCCGGAGAAGATTCCGGCATTCAGCGATGTGGCGATACGGCTGAACCCGGCAATTCGGAATATTCCGGCGGATATGCAGCCCAAGTTGAAGGGAGCTGATGTGAAGCTTAGCCAGTGGGGTGCATTCTTCGACGAGGTGATAACGAATCCCACAAAGTATGGGATTACCGATACGACAAACCAGTGCGCCGGACGAGCGATCTTCGATGAAGATGCCACACCGTGTGCCTCACCCGCGACCCACTTCTACTACCACAAAGGACATCCTTCGACGGCAGTTCACAAGGTGGTGGGGGAGATGCTGTATGCGGAGCTAACCAGCAAAGAGGGACATGCCGGACAGATGACCAATGTGAAGACAGCAGAGACAAAGGGAGCTAAGGCAGCACATTAAGGACAGGACCTGAGGCCGTGGCTTCGTCAACGAAGTAGCGGCGAATCTTATCGGCGGTAGCTTTGTTGACGACGGCGGTAAGGGCGTCAGGTGTCTTTTCGGCGGTCTGCCGGATGGCGCGGATAGAGCCGAAGTGCTCCAGGAGACGCTGGCGTGTGCGTGGTCCTACGCCGGGGATCTCAAGCAGCTCGGAGCTGCGGTCGCGCATCTCGCGACGCTTGCGGTGGTAGGTGATGGCGAATCGGTGGGACTCGTCACGAATCTTCTGAACAAGGTGCAGGACAGGTGAGCGGCGGTCGAGGACGACGGGGTCGTTCTCCTGCCCATAGACGTAGATGACCTCCTCGCGCTTGGCGATGGAGGCGAGGGGCTGCAGGGTGACGCCGATCTCGTTGAGCGCGTCGGCGGCGGCGTGAAGCTGGCCGAGACCTCCGTCGATCAGGATGAGCGAAGGGAAGGGCTTTTTCTCTTCGAGCAGGCGCTTGTAGCGGCGGTGGATGATCTCGCGCATGGAGGCGAAGTCGTCGACGCCGGTGACGGTGCGGACCTGAAACTTGCGGTAGTCGGACTTCTTCATTGCGCCGTCCTCCCATACCACCATGGAGGCGACGGTCTCGGCTCCCTGGATGTGGGAGATGTCGAAGCACTCGATGCGGCGGGGTGTTTCTTCGAGCATGAGGGCGTCCTGCAGGGCCTCGGCGATGGCCTTCTGGCTCGGTTGCAGGACGCGGAAGCGCTGGTCGAAGGAGTTCTTTGCATTTTGGCCGACGAGGTCGACAAGGGACCTCTTTTCGCCGCGCTGGGGGGCGAGGAGCTCGATGCGGTGGCCCGTGCGCTCGGAGAGGAGGTCGGCGAGGATGGCGCGGTCGGGGAAGTCGACGGGGACGAGGATGGAGCGGGGGACGTAACCGTGGTCGAGGTAGAGCTGCTTGAGCAGGGCGGAGAAGAAGGCCGCGGGACTGAAGGTGGAGCCGGGCTCTGCAAGTGCGGCTCGCTGGGTAATCGGTGCGCCTTCGCCGATCTCTGGGGCGGGGCAGGCGGGGTCGGGCTCGAGCGAGGGGAGGGACTCGGTGGAGGAGAGAGGGTGTGGTGGTTCGAGAGGAACCACAGGTCCCTCGACTTCGCTGCGCTCCGCTCGGGATGACACTTCTGTGGGTCGCCGGGAGGATGCATCGATGGGTTGTCGGGAGGATGTCTCGGTGGAGGGTGATGGCGAGTCTGAGATGTCGTCTTCGTCGGTGGAGGCTTCCATGAACTCCGGCAGGTCTTCCCAGAAGAAGTCGCGTCGGTCGACGATCTTGCCGGAGCGCATGTGAAAGAGGTTCACTGCGAGCATCTCGTTCTCGTAGTGGAAGCCGAAGACGTCGGCGTCCTCGTTGTCGGTGGTCGCGATGCGCTGCTTGTCGAGCATCTGGTGGACAGTGGTGAGCTGATCGCGGAGGCGCGCGGCCAGCTCGTAGTGCTCGGATGCGGCGGCCTGCTGCATGCGGGCGGTGAGGCGCTGCTCGAGCTCGCCGGGGCGTCCTTCGAGGAAGAGCTGAACGTCGCGAATGGCCTGACGGTAGTCGTCGGGCGTGGTGAAGCCCTCGACACAGGGGCCAAGGCAGCGCTTGATGTAGTACTGCAGGCAGGCGCGCGGGTGGTAGCGGGAGAGATCGACCTTGCAGGAGGGAATCAGAAAGCTGCGGTGGATGAGGTCGACGAGTCGATAGGCGAGGTTGCCGGGGAAGTAAGGGCCGAAGTAGGCGCTGCCGTCCTTGCGCAGGCGGCGAGTGACGAAGACTTTGGGATAGCGGTCGCCTAGAGTGAGCTTGATGTAGGGGTAGGTCTTGTCGTCGCGGAGAAGGATGTTGAAACGCGGCTTGCGCTGCTTGATGAGGTTATTTTCAAGCGCAAGAGCCTCGTGCTCGTTGGCGACGGTAATGTATTCGATGTCGACCGCCTCTCGCATGAGAGTGCCGGTCTTGGCGTTGGCCTGCGAGGCTTCAAGAAAATAAGAGCGGACACGCGCACGGAGATTTTTGGCCTTGCCGACATAGATGACCTCACCCTCGGCGTTCTTGTAGAGGTAACAGCCGGGAGAGGTTGGGAGGGTTCGGATTTTTTGAAAAAGATCCATTCCAATCAGCGGGCCGCGCCGCAAATGTTGGCGGGAAGAGGCTTAGCTTTCTAGTTTAGTCGTGTTCGAGGTGAAAGGTTGCCTGAGTAGATTTGACGCAGATATCCAACAAAAGTTCCAGATGTGAGGGCTGAAAGCGCCGGGCGAGAACGAAGGGTTTAGCGTACATGTATTTTAGTATCAATCACTTGATCGCGTTAAAGGTTTGGCATGGGGATTGCTGTTGACATCAGGGTAACTGCTGCGGCTTTGACTGCAGCGAAGGAGATGACTCGAATGGACTCCCTGATGCGATCCGACCTTGGCAAGAAAGAAAAGGCAAGTTCTGTAGGAGTTGTTGTTCTCACCAGTGCGCTGTTGCTTACCTTTACCGTTGGCTGCTCAAGCAAGAACTATGTGCGGTCGCAGACGCAACCGCTGGTCGATCAGACGAACAATCTGGATGCGAAGACCGCGAGCGACCACAGGACTATTGTTGACACCGACGAGCGTGCGAAGTCGGGCATTGCGAAGGCGCAGGGAGCGGCGGATACAGCCGATCAGCACGCCATGGCTGCGGGGCAGTCGGCGAGTACGGCGGGACAGGCTGCACAGGAGGCCTACAACCGTGTCGATACTCTCAATGGCGTGATTGCAAATCTGGATAACTACAAGTCGATCGCGGATGTAAATGTAACCTTCGGGTTCGACAAGTCGGTGTTGACCGCAGAGGATCGCAAGATGTTGGACGACTTCGCGGCCGGGTTGGCGGATAAGCGCAGCTACATTCTTGCCGTGACAGGCGGCACCGACTCCACTGGCGATGCGAACTACAACTATGGCCTGAGTCAGCGCAGAGCGGATGCTGTGGTTAATTATCTTGCGACCAAATACAACATTGCACCGCATAAGTTCTATCTCATAGGTATCGGTAAGGATCAGCAGGTAGCCAGCGACAATACGGCTGCAGGCCGAGCCAAGAATCGCCGAGTCGAGGTGAAGCTGATGACGAATATGGATCAGCAGGCTTCGAGGTAGATTTTCCGCAGTATCAATCTGCACGACCCACACACCGTAAGGCGACGAGTACGTATGCTGCGGCTCGGCGCCTTCTCCTCTCCCAGCGGCGGCAGGGCAGCATAAGAAAGACCCTGTCGGCCACCCTCCTCTTCCGTTCTCGAACGGAAGTTTCTTTTTAAAGAGATAGGTCGAGGCAGCTAATCTTTCAGCTTGCGATACACGATCACCAGCAGGATGGAGGTAAGGACGACCCATCCGAACTGGTACCAGTAGAAGAAGGGGAATCCGAACAGCGATGGCATAGCGCGCGCGTACAGCTGGGGAAAGCAGAGCGCGAGATAAGGCGCGGCCAGCAGAGCCCAGATCAGGGGGCTCTTTTTTCTTGTGGATGGTGTCTGGCGGGTCTCGCTCGTCATGGCTTCTGGTCAGGATGCTATCACGCTGGTGCCGGTGCCGATCAGGTAAAGTAAAGTGGAGCTATGGAATCTCCTGTAAGCGAAGAGACCGCCCGAAATCTGCTGGAGGCTGTACGGATCATGGCGCGGCTTCGCGGTCCGGATGGTTGTCCCTGGGACCGGGAGCAGACCTTCGACACCATCAAGCGATACACGCTGGAGGAGACCTACGAGGTCTTCGATGCGATTGAACGGCGAGCCTGGCCTGAGCTGAAAGATGAGCTGGGCGATCTGCTGCTGCAGGTGCTGTTCTATTCGCAGATGGCAGCCGAGGCAGGTTACTTCACCATCAGCGATGTGGCAGCGAATCTGAACGCGAAGCTGATCCGTCGTCATCCACACATCTTCGGCGATGTGGAGGCGAAGGACGCCGCGACCGTGCTGAAGAACTGGGAAGAGATCAAGCGCGAAGAGAAGCGCTCCGCAGGGGTGCGTAAAGAGGCTTCGCTGCTGGATGAGGTTCCCCGGTCGATGCCGGCGCTGATGGAAGCGGGAAAGCTGGGATCGCGCGCTGCGAAGGTGGGTTTCGACTGGCCGGATGCGGACGGCTTGTTTGCAAAGCTCGATGAAGAGGCCGAAGAGCTTCGAGTCGAGGTGCGCCGTGGCGAAGGCGATTCCGCAGAGGTGGAAGAAGAGCTGGGCGATCTGATGTTCACCGTGGTGAACCTGGCGCGTCATCTGAAGGTTGATTCCGAATCGGCACTGCGCCGTGCCAATAAAAAGTTTCGCAGCCGCTTTGCCGCGATGGAGCAGGAGGCCGGTGGGCGCGAGAGTTTGGCATCGCTGGGACCCGAGGAACTGGATGCGCTGTGGCGAAGAGCAAAGAATGCAGAGAAGATCGCGCAGGGAAATGATCTTGCGTAGGACGTGTAGAAACCGTACGAGCGAATTAGGACAATGAGCACGAGAAAAGACGGCGAAATTCAGATTCGATCTTTAACAACGCTGGAGCAGTTTGAGCGCTGCGTAGTTCTGCAGCTGGAAGTATGGGGATACAGCGATGGAGACCTGATTCCGCGCAGGGTCTTTCTTGTCGCTCAGCGCATCGGCGGCCAGGTGCTGGGAGCCTTCGACGGCGAGACGATCATAGGCTTTGCCATGGCGCTGCCCGGATATCGCAACGGACACCCGTACCTGCACTCGCACATGCTGGCGGTGCTGCCGGACTACCGCAACGCCGGTCTTGGCCGTAAGTTGAAGCTGGCGCAGAGGGAAGATGCGATTGCGCGGGGATTCGACCTGATGGAGTGGACCTTCGACCCGCTCGAGATCAAGAACGCCCACCTGAACATCGCCCGGCTGGGGGCAATCTCGCGGCGCTATAAGGCTGATTTCTACGGCCCTTCCTCTTCACCCTTGCAGGGGGGGCTTCCGACAGATAGGCTATACGCCGAATGGTGGTTGAAATCTCCCAGGGTAATGAAGACTCTGCACGGGGAGGCCGATGTGAACGAAATCATCGAACGCATCACTGTTCCCCACACTATCTACGAGTGGAAGCAGGACCCGCAGCGGCGATCTTTAGCAGAACAGGTGCAGACGTCGAATCGCGAAGCACTGCAGTCGGCATTTGATCGCGGTCTCAGCGTCATCGGCTACGAACGCGACGCTGAAGGCAACGGAGCATTTCTTCTAGGACGATGGAATGACGCGGAGCAGGGAGCCTGGACTTAAAGGCAGGCGAGAGAGCCGTTAGAGCTAATCTGAGAAACTGGAAGGACGGGATTCAAGATGCTGAACATTGATGCGATACACATGCGCGAGATCAATATGCCGCTGGCTCATCCGTTTGAGACGAGCTTTGGTCTGACGACAGGCAGGCGCATTCTCCTGATCGAGCTGGAGAGCGAGGGGCTGACGGCATGGGGAGAGTGCGTCGCAGGCGAACACCCTTACTTCAGTGACGAGATGATCGACACGGCGTGGATCATTACGGAGACTGAGCTTGCTCCCAAGTTGCTCGATGCCCAGATCGAGCGTGGTGGAGACGTTCCCGATGTGCTGAAGCAGGTTCGCGGGCACAGAATGGCGAAGGCTGCTCTCGAAAACGCAGTGTGGGATCTTGAGGCTCAGGTCAAGAAGGCTTCGCTGTCCGATCTGCTGGGAGGCACACGGGATATCATCCCGTGTGGGGTGTCCATCGGGATTCAGCCCAGCCTGGAGAAGTTGCTGGAGAAGATCTCCATGGAACTGGAGGCCGGGTACCAGCGCATCAAGCTGAAGTGCAAGCCCGGCTGGGACAACCATATCTTTGAGGCCGTGCGCGAGCGCTGGCCCGAGATCCTGTTGAGCTGCGACGCCAACTCCGCCTATCGGATGAGAGACTTCGATCACATCGCATCGTGGGACCAGTTCAATCTGTTGATGATCGAACAGCCGCTCTGGTACGACGACTTCTACTTCCACTCCATGCTGCAGAAGCGACTCGATACGGCGATCTGCCTGGATGAGTCGATCCGCAATCGGCGTGATGCTCTGGCGGCCATCGACATGGAATCCTGCCAGATCATCAATATCAAGGTAGGACGCGTAGGTGGATTCAGTGAAGCGATTGCGGTGCACAATGCTGCCGAGGAGCGCGGAGTTCCTGTGTGGTGCGGAGGCATGCTGGAGACCGGAATCGGACGCGCGCACAACATCGCTCTTTCGTCGCTGCCGAACTTTTCGCTGCCGGGCGATGTGTCGGCCTCGGCGCGCTATTGGGCTCAGGACATTATCGAGCCCGAGGTCACAGTAAGCAGGCAAGGCGAGATTATGGTTCCAACCAGCCCCGGGTCAGGCTTTGCCGTGCTGCGGGAGCGAATCGAAGACCTGACTGTGCGCAGGCACACGCTGCGCGCAAAGGCGAGAGTAACGGCCTGACGCGCATCCTGATCTGATTTCCTCTATCCGAGCCTCTAGCGAGCGGGCAGAGGCGTGTTCAATAAAAGATGGATTGCGTCCTGATAGCTCATCGCGGGGACGGTCTGAAAGTCCGAGGAATCGATGTCCGCTTTAATGTTGAGCGTTTTGACCAGGAGCGCGCGGACGCTGATGCGCTCCACGAAGTGGGTAAAGATCCAGTGTCCGTTGCCTGCGTCGGCCTGATCGACGGCCAGGTGACCGCCGGGATAAATATGGGCCAGCATTCCCCATCCGAAGTTGACGCCGCGAAAGATATCCCCTTCCATGCGAACCACTCTTTTGGACTTTGTATCGATCCAGGCCCGGCCTTTGAGTCCGGTAAGTGCCTCGGCGGTCGTGTTTGGAGGATGAAACTTGGGGTTGGGTTCGTAGTCGATGACGACCTCGGTAAGTCCAGGGTTCTTTCCCGTCTGCGGCTGGCCGGGGACGTAGGTATAGATCATGGCGTCCGGCATCAGCCGAATGAGATTATCGGCGATCTTCTTGCCGGACTCTCCGTTCTTGACGTGCTTGGCGAAGCCGCCGGGGTCTTTGAGCATATCCTCAAGGCGCTCCCGTTCGTCTTTGTCCTGCTCGCTGGTTAGGGGCTTGCCGTCGCGCAGGATGAGACGGGCCACCGTGCCGTCCTTGCTTTCGATGACATCGCGTAGCTGGTCACCCTTGGCGTCGACGATGTGCATCCTGTAGCGGAGGTAAGAGCCCTTGTCATGAAGCGTTTCGAGCTCTTTGGTTGTAGCCTCTATAACCCACTGACGTGGTGGGACGGACAGGAGAGATTCTGAAGGGTGATTAGAGGACGGTGCCTGCGCCATTGCAGAGAGGCAGGAGAGCACTGGAAGGAAGAGGGCAAAGCAGGCGAGGGGGAGAGAAGGCCTTGCCGAAAGGAGGGAGAATGCACCCAGCGGATTGCACCGCCTGCGGCCCGCTGCCTTCGCCCACCCGACCTTGTTGAAGTAACCGTTTGTTTGCCTGGACACTGTGTTGACTATCTTACGTGTGACGTAAGGAGCGGCCGCAAAGTTTTCCGGTTTGCCTCGCAAGAGTGCGTTGGGTATAGTTCGGGCAAGGCGTATAAAGTCCGCGTCTGCTTTGGGGGAGATGAGAAAGAATGAAGCCAGCAGAAGGATCTACCGTAATCGGCAAGTCCGTCACCATCCGGGGAGAGTTATCCGGCAACGAAGACCTGTACATGGATGGTGATATCGAAGGGACCATAAAGCTGTCTGATCATGGATTGACGATTGGGCCAAATGCGCGGGTTCGCGCCGATATCCAGGTAAGAGATCTTGTGGTCTTCGGCCAGGTGACGGGAAATCTCAATGCAACGGGACGGGTGGACATTCGTAACTCGGCGATTGTAAACGGCGATATCGTCAGCGGACGGCTCTCGATCGAAGAGAACGCCACGATCAAAGGCAAGGTGAACCTGGGGGGAAGGGAACAGAATCCCACGGTTTCATCCGCAGCGGTGGCGCAGCCTGAGCAGGATACTCTCCTTCTCGAGCCGAAGGCGTAGTGGGAGGGAAGCGAAGGAATGCGTAGCTTCTTCGGCGGTGGCGAAGGCGCGGGTTCATCCCGCGGATCGGATACGAACAAGATTCCGCGACACTCCAGCGGATGGAAGGAGCTTCAGAAGCATCTGAAGAGCCAGGAGTCGTTGCGCGTACTGGATATCGGGCCGACCTCTTCGACGAATATCAACTACATCACCAGCCTTGGCCACAGCATCTACATGGCGAACCTTGTGGAAGAGGCATCGAAGCCGGAATGGCTGACTCCGGGCGAGGCTGGTGAAGAGCCGAAATACGACACGGATCGTTTTTTCGAAGCGAACCTCAACTTCTCGGGGCGTCACTTCGATGTCGTCATCCTGTGGGATACGGCGGATTTTCTGCCTGAGGCCCTGGTTGAGCCTATCTTTGCAAAGTTGCACGAAGTGATGGAGCCCGGCGGTCTGATGCTGGCGTTCTTTCATGCAGCGAACGATCCCGGAACGGCCTTCTGCCGGTACCACCTGACCGACACTGAGGTGGTAGAGATGCAGAAGGCGGGGAGTTACCCCCTGTTACGCAGCTACAGCAATCGCAAGATCGAAAACCTGCTCAAAGAATTCAGTAGCTATCGATTTTTTCTGGCAAAGGATAGTCTTCGCGAGGTCATCATCACCCGGTAGCTTCTACATCGAAAAACTGAAATAGCGCAATCGACGATGTACGCATCGGTTGCGCTATTTATTCGTGAGCGAGAGCCCGGTGGACTTACCGCTGTTACTTATTTTCCAGAGTTTTGTTTTCTGCGTTCCGCCCAACGTTTCTTCATCGCGTCGGCGATACGCTTGCGGCCTTCGGGAGTCAGCTTCCGCTTCCGTTTGCCTGTTGCGGCAGATGCAGCGTTTGTGCTTCCCTTGGGACGTCCGCGACCGGCGCGAATCGGTTGGGAAACATCGGCGAGCAGCGCACGTGCCTGCTGCAGCTTCTGGATTTGTGCGTCGATCTCGGCAATTATTCTAGTAACTTCCACTGAGTTCTCCTAAGAGAAGGGAGTAAGGATATCTTAGTTTCGCTCTAGGCTTTACAAGCCGAAACCAAGTATCGAAGACATGTAGGTAACGATACAGAAGTTATCCTGCTCTCGCAAATGGAGTTAGACAAAGAAACCAATTATTTACGGGTAATTTCAGCTTCTGCTTTATCTGGAATTACTTCAGAGTGTGTGCGTATAGCATAGCCTGGACCTGATTTATCCATCTCTTCATGATAGACATTTCCCAGTCCGCGGCGATGATTCGCTCTCTCCAGATAATTGTGCAGGCCATTAAGCGTGGCGCTTTTATCGCGGGCAAACTCAGAGGCCATGCGAGTTAATGCATAAGTAACAATGTCGCTGTGATGAAGATTACGCATGCTGGGATCGCGTCTCAGATTGAGCCACAGGCGATGGACCAGCTGAACTTCATCGGGCTGAATCGTAGGAGCATGAGGACCGATGTGGTAGCTCAGAGCTTCTCCATCGGGCTTGATGACATAGAAGGTAAACTGGCGCTTCGGCTCGGGAAGCGCCTCCCATGCTTGTCCAACGTGATAGGCCTGTTCTTCAGCTGTCAGCTTGCTCGATAGGCCGGAGACGACAGCTGCCGCATCCAGTGAGTTTGCCGTCTGTACAAGAGCGGCGAAGATATCGCCGGCCGGGACCACCAGCAGCGAGATGTGCTTCCCGAAGCTCTCCGCAACCGACACGGCCTTGGTAAACAGCATCTGTTCATGCTCGCTGAAGAGCTGCTCGGAGGCATCGACATACTCCGGCCCACCCACTCCCATCATGCGTGCGGCGAGGACGACGATGTCCTGCTCCTCTGTGTTCGTATGGCTGAGAGCCCACTTGAGCGCAAACGGCGTTGCATAGTCGCGCATCGTGACGATCACGGCGCCGGGACGGATATCGAGAGCGGCACAACCTACGGTGTCCTGATGCTCCAGCTGGAAGTGCTCGCGCATCTGCAAGGCTGTGAGATCGTGACGGCGCTTGTTGTTGCGCTCGGAGAGCGAGAAGATCACAAAAAAAGCCGCCGCAAAGATAACTCCGCTGACGGTCGCGACGGATTTGGTGAAAAGGTTGACGATCGCTGTGGTGAAGAGAACCAGGAAGACGGAGATCAGGCCGATAGGAATCTCAGTCTTGCCGATGCGGAGGTTCAACGGAACCTTCCAGCCACGTTCGCCGTGATACTTCCATCGCAGAACGAGCATGGCCAGTGCATTGAAGGTGAAGCTCCAGATCACGCCGAACGCGTAAGCCTCGCCGATGATGACGACATTGCCATGCGTCAGCGTAATCACGAGAAGCTGCATGCCCGCGACGAGATTGACGATTCGGTAGCTGGTTCCGTACTTCTTCTGAGGCTTGCGGAACCAGTCGGTAAGCACGCCATCTTCTGCGATACGCATGAGGACGCCGGTCGAGCCGACGATGGCCGTATTGACGGCTCCGCCCAGGATGAGGAATCCAACCACAACGACGAAGCACCGGAAAATAAATCGAAGGGCCTCAGGGCCCACCATGTACATGGCCATTCCGGCGATCAGGTTGTCGCGATAGACGTGAACGCGGACTGCGTCCGGGATAATCATGACGGCCAGCAGAGAGCAGAGGCCGGTGAAAAAGAAGCTGTAGGTCGCGATGACGAGCGCGGCGCGGCGAAGATTCTTAAGCTTGGGATGCTCGATCTCGCGGTTGACCTGCGCAAGCGACTCTTCGCCGCTCATGGCCAGCACGGAGTGGCCAAAGGCCATCAGGACGCCGAAGAGACCGAGCGTACCGGCAAACTTCGTCCCCTTGAGAAATCCGAGAGCATCGGAGCTGAAGTGGAGGTTGGAGGGAACCGGCAAAGGCGGAAGCTGAACTCCGCGGTGAAGGACGGTGAAGGTTCCCCAGATCAGGAGAATGACCACCATCACGGTGGTGATCTTCATGATGTCGAGGGCGCGCTGGCTGGACTCCTCGATACCCTTGATGTTCTGCCACCAGAAATAGAGGGTGATAGCCGCCGCGATGGCTGCCGCTGCAACGTCGGGTTTCAGGTGAGGCGTCGTGGCCCAGTGAAGTCGTGGAGCAGCGAAGTCGGCCAGGTCGTTGAACAGCCCGATGATGTAGTGTCCGGCCGATACGCCGGAGATGGGGCCGGTCAGCACGTAGTCGAACATCAGCGCGGAGACGCTTACTTTGGCAAAGGTGCCGCCAAGAGCCTCCTTGACGATGCGATACACCCCGCCTCGGGTAAACATCGAGCAGCTTTCTACGTAGACCGCTCGAACGGCGTAGGCAAAGAACACCACGCCAAGAATGAGCCAGGGCGCGGCTTTTCCGACGGCTTCTTCCGCCAGTCCGCCCGCATAGAAGGCGGATGATCCTAAATCATTGAGAACAATGGCGGCCGCTCGCCAGAAGGAGATGAAGGTGAGCATCACCGAAGACGCGACAACAAGGCGTACCCGGTTGGATTGCGGCAGAACGACAGTATTTTTCGCTGAAGCCATTGATTGTGAGGACGCGTCTCAGACAGTCACAGCGTCCCAGAAAACCATCGTCCGACAAGTAGTTTAAGAGTCCCGCCACTCAGCGTCAATTACCAACTCTCCAGTTTCGAGAGAAATTGAAAGAAGGACGGTTATCGTTCGTCTTCTTCGTCGCTGGTGAAGATCTCCTGCATGTCGCGCAGAATTGTAAACAGGACGACAAGCAGTGAGCCTGCTATTCCTATAAAGAAGAGCGGCACGAGGATCGAACTGAGCAGACGCATAGCGTGATCCATGTTCAAACTCATTGTAACGCTCATGGGGCATGCCAATGGTAGACTCAAGCGCGATGCGACGTATCCCGGGACGGCTGTGGGCTATGGCAGCGCTCTCTGGCGTTCTGCAGGTCTTGCCCTTTCCGATTGCCGGGCCTGTTCCGCAGTGGCGTGCGGCCATCTGCTGGGTCGCTCTTACCCCTTTGCTGTGGGCTCTAACGCGAGAAGACAGGTGTGGCGGTGAGCTGACGATTGGACAGAGCGCCGCGCTGGGATATCTCTGCGGGTTCATCTGGTATCTCGGAAACTGCTACTGGATCTACCAGACGATGTACCTCTACGGTGGACTGGATAAGCCGATCGCCGCAGGAATCCTCGTCCTCTTCTGCCTCTATCTGGGGCTCTATCATGCTTTGTTTGCAACATTGTTCGGATCGATACGCTCCTACTTCGGTATTCAGACCGCCCTTCTGCTGAGTCCCTTCGCCTGGGTAGCGGTCGAGCTGGCAAGGGCGCGGATCACGGGCCTGCCGTGGGATCTTCTGGGCATCGCCCAGGTCGACAACGCCGCTCTGACCCGGCTGGCTCCAATTACGGGAGCCTATGGACTGTCGTTTGTAATTGCGCTGGTGAACGCGCTCTGGCTGGTTCGGATTCATATCCGGGAGCGTCGTCATACCCGGCTGGTGCTTACGGTCGCCGGAGTGGTGCTGGTTGTCGCGTACGTGCTCGGCGTGCGGAAGGTTGCGGCTCCATCGCTGGAGCGGGCGACGGCTACCGCGACGCTGGTACAGGAGAATCTCGAGGTAGGTGCGGCAGCCACTGAGCCCGAACCCTCGGCGCAGAAGCTTCTGGAGTCGTTCACCTATCTCAGTCGCTATCCGGGAACGAAGATGTACCTGGGAATTCCCGAGAAAAAAGGAACTCCGCAGGTTACATTTGTGCCGAAGGACGGCCCCCGCGACTCGAACCTGATCGTGTGGCCGGAGTCTCCGGCTCCGTTTCAGGAGGACGACCCGCAGTTTCGCGCTGCTATCTCCTCATTGGCCAGGCAGGCAGGATCGCCTGTCATTGTGGGCAACGTTGCCATCGAGCGAACGACAGAGAATACGCGTGGATACTACCTGTTCAACTCGGCCGCCTTCGTTACGCCACAGGGAGAGTTCGCCGGACGCTACAACAAGATGCACCTGGTTCCGTTCGGCGAATATGTGCCGTTCAAGCAGCTCTTCTTCTTCGCGCAGAACCTTCTGCACGAAGCAGGCACCTTCGATGCGGGCGGAACGAGGACGCTGTTTGCGGTCAACGGCCATCGCTATGGGACCTTCATCTGCTACGAGTCCATCTTCGCCAACGAGGTTCGTCAGTTCGTTCGCGATGGAGCCGATGTGCTGATCAACATCTCCAACGACGGATGGTACGGAGACACCAGCGCTCCATGGCAGCACCTGAACATGGTGCGTATGCGCGCCATCGAAAATCATCGCTGGGTGCTGCGGGCAACCAATACCGGAGTAACCGCCTCGATCGATCCGCGAGGCCATGTGGTCGAGGCTGCACAGCGGCACATCAGAACCAGTATTCGAGTCGGTTTTGGCTACGAACACGACCTGACCTTCTATGCTGCTCACGGGGACTGGTTCGCCTGGACGTGCGCGGCAGTGACGGTGGCAGCCCTGGGGCTGAGCCTTCGGTCGAGGTATGCCGTAAACTAGAACGATGCTGAGTGATCTGGAATACACGTACTCCCCGGTGCGCGAAAAAGTTCGCGATCTGCGGGAGTATCTTTGACTCGCCTCGCCTTCGTCGTGAACTAGCCGACATCGAAGAAAAGACCTCCGACCCCGCCGTCTGGGCCGATCCCGCGCGCTCGCAGCCGCTGATGCGCGAGCGCAAACGCATCGAGAATCTTCTGGCCGATGATGCCGAACTGGCGCGCCGCTCCGACGACATCGAGGCCTACTTCGAGCTCGCCCGCGAGGGAGAAGACACCGAAGCCGATCTCGCACGGGAGATTCCCGCCCTGATCGAGTTCACCGACAAGCTGGAATCGAAGACGATGCTCTCCGAGGAGAGCGATCCCTTGAACGCGATCGTCGTCGTGCATCCCGGCGCGGGTGGAACGGAGTCGCAGGACTGGGCCGAGATGCTGATGCGGATGTACATCCGATGGGGCGAGCGACAGAACTTCAAGGTCGAGATCAACGAAATACAGGACGGCGACGAAGCCGGAATCAAGTCGGCCACCTTCACCATCTCCGGCGAGTTTGCCTACGGTCTGCTGTCGGGCGAGACCGGCGTGCACCGGCTCGTGCGCATCTCACCGTTCGATTCGGCAAAGCGCAGACACACCAGCTTCGCCTCGGTGTTCGTCTCGCCTGAGATCGACGACACCATCGTGATCGATATCAAACCCGAAGACCTGCGCATCGACACCTACCGCTCCGGCGGCAAGGGTGGACAGCACGTCAACACGACCGACTCGGCAGTTCGCATCACACACCTTCCGACCGGACTCGTTGCGGGCTGCCAGAACGAGCGTTCGCAGCACAAGAACAAAGAGCGGGCCATGAAGCTGCTCCGCTCGCGCCTGTATGAGTACGAGCTGGAAAAGAAGAAGGCCGTCAGCAAGAAGCTCGAAGACTCAAAGCTCGACATCAAGTTCGGCTCGCAGATTCGCAGCTACGTCATGCAGCCCTATCGCATGGTGAAGGATCTGCGTACGCGGGTCGAGGTCGGCGACGTGGACCGCGTGCTCGACGGCGATCTCGAACCATTCATCCGTGGCTACCTGAGGATGCGTCGCGAGGGCGGCGTCCCCGCGTCCATCGCGGAAGACGACGATCTTTAGGCGTCGAACCTCTGTGACCGGACGCAACGAACAAGCATCCAACGCTTAGAAGCGTGGAGGAGGTTGTGAATGGCGAAGGCAGCAGAGACGACCGGAACAGATGAGCTTCGCAGGCAGCTATTGGCGCTCCTGAGCAAGGGACAGGCCCATGCGACATTCGACGAGGCCGTAGAGGGGTTTCCCGCTGAGCATCGCGGCACGGTCCCCGAGGGGCTGCCCTACTCGGCATGGCAGCTGCTGGAGCACATACGCATCACGCAGCGCGACATCCTCGAGTTCAGCGCGCCTCCCACGGGTGGTTATCAGCCGATGGCGTGGCCCGACGACTACTGGCCGAAGTCGGCCAAGCCTTCTTCGGAACACGCATGGAACGCTTCGGTTGCCGCAGTCCGAAAGGATCGCGAGGCGTTTGAAAAGCTGATCTCGCGCCCCGAGATCGATCTGTACAAGCCGTTTCGCTGGGGCGACGGACAGAATCTTCTTCGCGAGGCTCTGTTGATCGCAGACCACACCGCGTACCACGTCGGCGAACTGATTATGCTGCGTCGCCTGTTGGGAATCTGGGGAAAGTAAAAGGGAGAGAGGATGAACGAGCCTGAGGTGATCCATGCCATGCTGGGGCACCCGCCTGCGGAGCCCCGCACCATTGCAGTGGTGGGACTCTCGGACAACCCGGATAAGCCAAGTCATTACGTTCCTGCCTACATGCAGGAGCACGGCTACCGCATTCTTCCGGTAAACCCGTCGGTTGAATCGGTTCTCGGAGAGAAGGCCTACGCCTCCCTGGCGGATCTGCCGGTTAAACCCGACATAGTAAATGTCTTTCGTTTGCCGAAGTTTATTCCGGGAATTGTCGAGCAGATGCTCGATCTGGGCCTCAGGAATCTGTGGGTTCAGCAGGGAATTATCAACAACGAAGCGGCCGTTACAGCCGAGGCCGGCGGAATTCATGTCGTCATGGACCGCTGCATCATGATGGAACATCGCTTTGCCGGGCTCTCCTGAGAGCCTTTTGGCATTGTTCTTTCGTCTAAAAGACAGCCTACAATTGAAATTTATGAATGTTCGCCGCCACTTTGATCCTTTCCTGCTGTTGATTTGCGCCCTCTTCGCCAGCGCCTCTGCCTCTGCGCAGATTCAGGTGGTCGGCGACGGCGGCCCGGGACCGGTCAAAGCGCAGCATCTGACCGCCGAGCTGGTCTCGCTGTCCCCTGCCATAGCGCCGGGCGGGACCCTCGAAGTCGGGTTGGTCATTACCCTCGAGGAGAAGTGGCACGTCTACTGGATCAACGCAGGAGATTCCGGTGAGCCCCCGCGAATCAAGTGGACTCTCCCCCAGGGCATCACCGCTGGACTAATGCGGTTTCCCATCCCGAGCCGTCTGCCGCTGGGGCCGCTGATGGACTTCGGCTACGAGGATGAGGTCGCATTCCCCGTCAAGCTGACCGCCGGGAAGAATCTGAAACCCGGCCCCATTCACCTGGATGCAAAGGTGGACTGGCTGGTATGCCGCGAGGTTTGCATCCCGGGCAAGGCCCATCTCGGTCTGAACCTGACAATCGATCCCAAGGCGACGACTCCCGCACAACCGGTCGGTGCGCTGGGAGAGGCCCTGGGACTGCTTCCCAAGCCGCTCGATCCGGATACGAAGCTGACCATCACCGGCGGCAAGAACGAGTTTGTGCTCGATCTGATCACAGGGGATCGCACCACCGATGCGGAGTTTTATCCCTTCGATCAGGAGCAGATTGCAAACGCAGGCGATCAGGATGTAGAGCCGCTGCCCAACGGTGTGCGTCTTCGCGTCCCTCGTGCTGCGGAGCTGACGAAGCTTCCCGCGAAGCTTCACGGCGTCCTCAAGCTGGACGACGAGACAGCCTTTGAGGTGACCGCCCCGGTTGTCGCTGGAGAGGTGCCTCGCGCGCCGGGCAGTAAAGCTACTCCAGCGTCGGCAAATGGATTGACGACGGCGACGGCCCTCGGCCTTGCCTTCGTCGGCGGCATCATTCTCAACCTGATGCCATGCGTCTTCCCCGTGCTTTTCCTGAAAGGACTGGCACTGGTGCAGTCCTCCAATGAGGAACGTGGAAGGCTGCGCAAGCACGGACTCGTTTATACGTTAGGTATTCTGGTGTCCTTCTGGATCATCGTCGCCGCCCTGCTGGCGTTGAGGGCAGGTGGAAACGAGGCCGGATGGGGCTTCCAGCTGCAATCGCCTGTATTTATCGCAGTGCTGGCTGTGGGACTGTTCTTCTTCGCCCTCTCGCTCGCGGGGCAGTTCGAGCTGGGACTTTCGCTGACCAGCGTCGGCGGAGATCTTGCGAAGAAGCAGGGTTACACCGGAAGCTTCTTTACCGGAGTTCTTGCCACTATCGTCGCCACGCCATGCACGGCTCCGTTGATGGGAGCGGCGATCGGCTTTGCTCTGGCACAGCCTACGGGTGTTACCTTCGCTGTCTTCACTGCACTCGCGCTGGGGCTGGCGACTCCGTATCTTCTGCTGAGCTTCCAGCCTGCGTGGACCAAGCTCCTTCCCCGGCCCGGTGCGTGGATGGAGGTGCTCAAGCAGCTCACCGCGGTTCCTCTCTTCGGTACTGTGATCTGGCTGGTGTGGGTCTACGGGCATCTCGCCGGAACAGATGGAGTGGACCGCGTAGCGTGGCTGTTGATCAGTCTTCTTCTGGTAGCGGTCGCAGGATGGGTGCTGGGCAAGTGGCCTGCGAAGTGGCCGAGCGCGATTGCGGCGTTGTTGATCGGCGTCGTTGCGCTCGTGGTTGTGCTGCGGCAGCCGAAGGATACGACGCTCAGCTGGCAGCCTTACACCGAGCAGACCTTGAATCAGGCCCGCTCCGAAGGAAGGCCGGTCTTCATTGACTTCACGGCGGCATGGTGCCTTAGCTGCCAGGTCAATGAGAGGCTGGTGTTGAAGTCCGCCGAGGTGCAGCGCGAGTTTTCGGAGAACAAAGTTATGCTGATCAGGGCGGACTGGACCAAGTACGATCCGGAGATCACCAGGCAACTCGCCTCGGTGGGGCGCAGTGGCGTCCCCACCTATGTCATCTACCCGGTCGGAAAGGGCGCGGCCGATGTTCTCCCCGAACTGCTGACGAAAGACATCGTGTTGAACGCCCTGAAGAAGGATGTGGGACGATGAGCCAGAGCGACGATCAGCAGATTCGAGCCCTGATCGAGACGTGGCTCAAAGCCTCGCGAGAAGGCGACCTCGACACTGTAATGAGCCTGATGACAGACGACGTCATCTTCCTTACTCCCGGCAATCCACCGATGCGGCGTGAGGACTTCGCCGCCGGTTCGAAGTCGATGGCGGGAAAGGTTCAGATCGATGGTCGCTCCGAGGTGCAGGAGATCACGATAGCCGGAGACAAGGCCATCTGCTGGACCCGGCTCGAGATTGTAATCACCCCTCAGAATGGTGGCGCACCTGTAAAACGGTCCGGTACCACGCTCTCCGTCTTTCGTCGGGACAACGATGGCCAGTGGCGTCTGTGGCGCGATGCCAATATGCTGGGGCCAGCTTCTTAGGCCGACCCCATTCGGGCATCGCTGCTATCTTGCCAGCTGTTCCGTCTCCTTCGACATCTTCGCCGTGCGCTCGAGCTTATCCCAGCTGAAGGGCTTGCCATCGAAGGCGCGCTTGATGGTCTTGAAGAGCACGATGGAGAAGACCTGCCGATAAGTGAACCGCTGAATCCAGATATGAACCAGCAGCCACGCGTCACCGCGGCTGGCGGGATGCTTGCGTTCGAGCGCGAAGGCAAGGGCCGAGGTAAGGAAGTCGATGACGAGGAAGGTAACGAAGAACAGCAGCAGCTTGTGGAAGCTGTCAGCCGATGCCGACTCCGGGTGAAAGTGCTTGTCGATGAAGTATTGGATAACCCCCGCGACAAACATCAGGTCGATCAGGGGCGAAACCAGCGGCAGAAGGATCTGGAAGATGACGATGTTGGGCAGAGCAAAGAGCCCCATCGCACGATGTCTGCTGATCGCTCCCCGATGCTTGAAGACGGCCTGCAGAATCCCGAAGGACCAGCGGAAGCGCTGGCGCATGAGGCCGTTCATATTGACGGGGGCCTCCGTGAAGGCGAGCGCCTGATCCTCGTAGATGACCGAGTAGCCCTGCTCGAGAAGATTCATGGTGAGATCGGCGTCTTCGGCCACCGTGTCAGGATGATAGCCTCCGCCGTCGCGCACCGCTGAGGTGCGCCAGGCCCCAATGGCCCCGGGGACCACCATCACGACATCGAACAGATCCAGCGCGCGCCGCTCGAAGTTCTGCGAGGTGATGTACTCCAGCGCCTGCCAGCGCGTCCACAGGTTCACCCGATTGCCGACCTTGGCATTTCCGGCCACGGCTCCGATCTTGGGGTTGGCGAAGTGCGAGACGAGCCGAGTAATAGCGTCGTGTGCGATCACACCGTCGGCATCGATGCCGACATAGATCTCCTCATCCGTGTGGTTGAGTGCGAAGTTCAGCGCCTCGGCCTTGCCGCCATTGGGCTTGGTAAGCACCGTAAGGCGTCCCGAAGCAATATCGGCAGGGTAGGCCTCGCGGGCAACCTCATAGGTGCGGTCGGTTGATCCATCGTCGATGACGATGATGCGAATGTTCTTGTAGTTCGACATCATCACCGAACGGATCGTGCGGACGATGACCGTCTCCTCGTTGTAAGCAGGAATCAGCACGGCTACACGCGGAGCATAGTCCGGCCCGGCGAAGTCCTTGCGCTTGCGGAAACGGTCGATCAGGGCGCAGACGCCGATGATGATGAGCCGCCCGCTCATCAGGATGTCGCCGACGAAGAACAACGCGACGACGAAGTTGTTGAAGAAGCCGAAAAGGAAGAAGGTAACCGAGTCGGCCCGTGCCTGCCAGCGCTGCTGCTGTGTAAGCGGAGGCATCACCTCGGCGCGAGTCTTGCCGATCAGCTCCGAGACAGGAACGATCTCGTATCCTCTCTGCCGAAGCGTCGTAATCAGCATCGGCAGAGCAGCCACAGTGGCTGAGCGGTCGCCTCCGCCGTCATGCATCAGGATGATGGAGCCGCGCGTCCACGGGCGCTTGTCCATATCGGCGATCTGTTCGAAGACGCTATCGGTAATCTCCTGAGGCGTCTTGCGCGGAGTCTCGTCCCAGTCGTTGGTGTCGATCTTGTTGCCGAGAATGACGTAGCCCATCTCTTCGATGCGGTCAATCGGAGCAGCCTGATCGTTGGTATCGGGCTCCTGATCGATGGAGTAGGGCGGACGGAAGTAGAGCGGCTGCACGCCGATCTTCGACGCGAAGAGGCGTTCTGTGAGATTCAGCTCCAGATCGACCTGTCCCTTCGACACATCGCTGATATCGGGATGCGTAAAGGTATGATTGCCGATCTCGTGCCCTTCGCGATAGACGCGCTGCATGACGCCGACGTTCTTCTCCGCCTCTTCGCCGATCATCAGAAAGACGCCCTTGACGTTGTACTTCTTCAGGACATCGAGGATCTTCGGCGTCCACTCAGCGTCCGGACCATCGTCGAAGGAGATGGCGACCTTCTTCGGGTGATAGCCATATTGGTTGACGGTGTAAGAGAGCGGGTAAGACTCCATCGTCTCCTGCAGGACCATGCGGTACTGCTTCGGCACAGAGTCATCATCGTCCATGGTGAGGTCGCGTGAACCGTCCTGCGGCGTTCGCGTAACGCGAAGGATATCTCCTTCGCCCTCCGTGTCGACGTCATAGCCGGGCGGCACCCGTGCAAGATCCTTAGCTGGATCGGCCCGGAGCGGAGCGTCCCACACCTTCCACAGCGAGTTGTCCTCCTGCCCCAGACGCCAGAGAGCGTATGTCTGGATGCCGAGTTCGCGGGCGGCTCGCATCTCGTTCAGAACCGTGACAGCATCCAGGAACCATACATAGTGGCGGACATGCGCGTCGTCGTCGTCGTAGGCGAAGTGGACGTTGAGCGAGTCGTCGTCAAGATCGATCCGGGAGTTTGAGTCGTAGGCCTGTTGCCACGCCTGCTGCGTGGAGATGCTGACGGACGAAAGAACCTTCGCCGGAGCCGGCTTCTGTCCCTTCTTCACGGTAGGTGGCAGCGCCGTTGTCCAGTCATAGCCGTAGCTGGCAATGGCGCAGATGATCTTTTCCTTGGGAACGACCTTGAGCGCGGCCTTGAGGTTGTCGATAAACCAGTCCTGCGAGGCGATAGGGCCGGGGCCGCTTCCAGTCTCGTGCTCGTCGTAGTTCATCAGCAGCAGACCATCCGAGTGGTCGGCCAGGAACTTCATATCGAAGTCCTCGTCGTGCGCTGGAACATTGACATAGATACGGAGATTGCGAGGGTGAAAGTCGGCATAGAGCGCTGCGACCAGAGCGTTGAAGCCGGGCTGTGCCTTGACGGGGATCTCTTCAAGGTCGAGCGAGAGTCCACGGTAGGTGGGATTCGCCGCGAGGAAGACGTCGACCTGGTGAATGAAGTTGGCCCGCGCCGTCTCGTTCATCAGAAAATCCCCGATCTCGGGAAGGAAGAGCCCTTTGACGGGGTCGTAGTTATTGACCAGAGGAAATACGTCGAGGTTGACGTGGCTGGCCGCGATGAGCCTCCCGATCTTGCCGTCGGCATCGACAGGCTGAACACCGTTTTGGGCAACCACGCTATAGGCGCGATTATCGATCGAGTAGCCGGTCAGAGACCCGTCGGGAGAGACGACATGCAGCCACTCTGGAAAGAGCAGGTCGATCTGGCTGATGTGCTGGCGCAGGGAGGAGAAGCTGGCCGGATCGTCCTCCACATAATAAGCAGCCCGCAGGCCTTCGCCGGAGTTCAACGGTACGTCCGAGGGCTTGACGTCGGTCTTGCGGTGCGCAGACCGGCGAAGCTTCTGGTTCTTCAGGGACTGGTTGGCAAGCGTGCGGTAATTTCGCTTTTGCGATGCCAGCAAAAGCTCCGGAAGGGGCTTCATGCGTATGAGCCCGATCAGGAAGATGGTGCCGAGAATGAGTCCGCCGAGAGCGATCAGGTCAAAGAAGACCCGAAGACGTTTCCATCGCTTACGTTGCGGATCGTAGAAGATCGGTTTGGTCATCAGGGAGTGAGATGCGTATCCGCGACGGGTATGCCCCTGGCTCCATCCTATGCAGGGCCATGGATAGAGTCAACGAGGAGGCGAGATAACCCAACGTTCGCAGTATGATGCAGTTGCATGGCAATCAACAAAAAGATGGCGGCGCAGTTCTGGCTGGCGCTGGCCCTCGGGCTCGCCCTGAGGCTGGTGTTCGTCCTGTACACGCCACGCATCGCCGGCGATACCTTGATCTACGGCGACATAGCAAAAAACTGGGTGCAGCACGGCGTCTACGGCTTTGCCGACTCTCCCACGGGGCCGGTGCCCACGTTGATCCGTCTTCCC
>Ga0255336_100905_pt1 | contig 30038 bp, 25 predicted proteins | sample MeOH1_35cm_T3_17_FD_189102 | JGI IMG/M metagenome (GOLD analysis project Ga0255336, IMG submission 189102) | Sandy soil microbial communities from University of British Columbia, Vancouver, Canada - MeOH1_35cm_T3_179 | ecosystem: Engineered > Artificial ecosystem > Sand microcosm > Unclassified ...
GACGCTCCCACCCTCAACTTAGCTCAAAGATATACTCTACCGCATCGCTTCTCCCCCCAGCGCGTCAATGCGCCGGAGACAAACGCACTGACTCCAAACGCACCAGCTCCAAACGCACCAGCTCCAAGCGCACTGACTCCAAGCGCACTGACTCCAAGCGCACCAGTTCCAAGCACCGCGGCCCAAGCGACGCCGCTTCCCAACCGAAGCGCGCGCCAAGCACCGCGGGTGCCCCATATTCGCTTGCCTCTTTTGGCAAGCGCATGTGGGTTCTAACAAAGACCGCGCGAAGCGCGCTCCAAGATTTCGCTCTTGCCGTTGCTCTTGCTCTTGCTCTTGCTCTTGCCGTTGCTCTTGCTCTTAGCCTTTCAACCTCGCCAACCTTGCGAAACCTCGCCCTCCCTACCCCCCATCCCTCACCGCCAGCGCCAACGCCATCGCCATAATCGCGTCGTCATGCGCCCCTTCGGCCGCCGCGATCCTCCCATCTTCCCGCCGGACAAACGTCCTGCACTCCTCCAGCAATCTCCTGCTCTCAAACAGCTCCGGGTTCGAGACCAATATCGCCCCAAATCGCTCCAGCATCGTCGGCCTCGTCAGCGTCGTCGTCACCCACCCCGAATACTTCGGATTCCCATACAGCGGCGCGTACTTCTCCACCCGTTCCAGCATCGCCAGCACCGCATGACCATGATTGTTCCGCTCCACCACCATCAGCGCATCGTTGTATTCGCGCCCCAGCTTTGCCGCCTGCCCCGCCAGCTCCTCCGGAGTGTAGTGCCCGTACAGTTCCGCGCATTGCAACCCGCTCATCCGGTCGATCACCTGGACGCACGCATAGTCGCCGCCCGACCCGCCGCCCGCCGCATCGACGCCAAGAATGTATTTCCGGCCTTTTGCCGGCGGCAGCCAAACCAGAATGCGACCGTTCTCCCGCCGCTCCAGCGGAGCCGTCACCGAGCACAGCCGCGTCTCGATCTTCCCCGTGTCAAACACCGCCGAGCCGCTCGCCAGAAAGCACGTCGCCGGATCTTCCGCGAACTCCTCCGCCGCCCTCATGCCGAAGTTGCTTTTCACCTGCCGCCGGAACGCAATCTGCGCCCGATCCAGCCCGAATTCGCTCATCAGCCGCACTTCGTCTTCCTGCAGCGGCCCTCGCATCAACTCCTCCGTTCCGTAATCCATCCTGTATCCCGGATCGATCCACCACGGAAAGAAGTGCTGCACATATCCCGTCTCGCCCGCCCTCTGCCACTCGCGATAGAAGCATCCGCCCAATCCATTCGGCGTCGATTCCAACACAATTTCCCCGCCAGGCGGCACGGCGGCTCGCAGCGATGCCAACACATCCGCCGCGTTCGCTCCCCACCGTGCCACCTCCGAGCAGTGCAGGTTCTGGATCGTCAGTCCCCTTCCAGCGTTCGCGCCCCCCGCGGTCTCCACGCGATACTCGCTGTCCAGCCCCGGAAACACCAACTGCCTCCTGTTCGACTTCGACCTCTTCAGCGCTCCGCCCAACAGGTCCTGTGGCAGGTTCTCCACAAACCTGTGCACCATGCGGAAAATTTCTTCCGCCGCCTCCTGCGTATGCGCTACCTGCACCGTCAAAGTGCCGGGCCTCGTAATCGTGCTCAGAAAGAATCTCGCCGCCACCCACGTCGAGATCCCCATCTGTCTCGCTTTCAGCACAATGTTCCTCGGCCCGCACTTCAATTCAAATTCCCTTTGCGCCGGATTTGCCTTCAGCGCCACCATCTCTCCGCTCTTGTTGCGAACCTTCAGCAGGCTTTCCGCCAGCACCTCGCGATACTTCCCCCGCCCCGCTTTCTTATCCAGCCTCTTTCCCAACGCCATCAAGGCTTCCAGGTCCAGCGTCGATTTTGCCCTCTTTCCCCCGGAAGCCCTGCCCCGCCTCGCCGCCATCGCCACCCGCGTCACCTCACCGCCGTTTTCCATCCACGCCGCGCCCCCCCAAGAACACCGCTCCAATCTGCGCGACATAACCCACGAAAGCACGGTTCCAATCTGCGCGCGCCAAGCGCCGCGGGTGCCCCATATACGCTTGCCTCTTTTGGCAAGCGCCATGTGGGTTCTAACAAAGACCGCGCGAAGCGCGCTCCAAGATTTCGCCCTTGCCCTTGCTCTTGCTCTTAACCTTGAAACCTCCGCCCTTCTACTCCTTCGCCAGCAATCCCAGAACCGCCGTCGCAATCCCCGTCACCAGCGAAACCACCGTCCCGCTCCCCACGTGTCCCAGCGAAATTCCCTGTTGCTGCAGTACTCCCAGCACGGTCGTCAATCCCAGTAGAATTCCCGCCGCGCTCGTCTTCGGATGTCCTGCAATCCGTCCCATCAGCTCCGCCATTTTGCTTTTCTCCTTTTACTGAATCACTCGAATGTTGTATGTCTGTGCCGCCGGAGTCGCCGCCACCGCCGTGCACAACTGAGGTGTGACCGTATTCGCCCCCGTCACTGCGCACTGTGGATGCACATTGACCGGATTTCCCTCCGTCCCGCTCATCACGCAAGCCATCGAGGTCGTCGCCCCCGTCACCGTAATCGGAGACTGATTCGTACACCCCACCGCCAGCGCCGAGCCGCCGATACTCGCCGTAGTTGCCGCAAACGAAACCACCTGCGCCCCGCCCCACACCGTTCCCTGGCAAACGTAAACCGTCCCTGTATCCGTCCTTGAATACATCGAGCCGTTCGTGCAACTGCCCGTTGGCGCGCCGCTCCCGCTCGTCCAGGTCGCAGCCCCTGCGTAGAACTTCGAGGCCTTGAACGTGCCATCCATTCCGCCGTTCGTCGTTCCGACCCTCACTTCCCCCTGGCCATCTCTCGACAGATAGGTGTCTTCCGATTCCACTCCCGAAGTCGCGAACCCCAATCCGAATCCGCTTCCCAGCGTGAATCGCGAGCCTCCCGCGGCCCGCGTGATCGCAAACGATTGCACTCCGCCCTGCGCCCAGATGGTCTGTCCCGTTCCACTGCTCGGCGTCATCGTCAGATTGCCAACCGTCACCGTATTGATCAGCCCACCGCCGCCCCACGAGGTATTTCCAATCAGGGCAACGCTCGAGCTGTTATTCGTAATGCTCTTCGCATTGCTCGACACAATGGACCCCAGCGTGTTCGCGTCCAGAGTCACATCGCCAAGCTGCGAGCCGGAAATCTGCACAACCGGATTAGTCGTCGTGAATGTAGTCAGGATCGGCATCGACATGCCCGCGGCCGTTGCCGATAAATGGCCATCTGCCACCACAATCGACGCCCCGTCCGAGTAACTTGAGCCATCTACCGGCTGCGTCTCAAAGTGCATTCCGAAAATCGAAACATAGCTTCCTGAATTGAGCAGCGCCGAGCCCGAAAATACTCCCTGAATTCCCCCGTTCACGAAGTACGCTTCGCAATTGTTGATCGGTCCTGGAAAGAACTCAGCCCCGCGAAACCCGTTCGTATTCATGACAAATACATTGACGAACAAGTCTTCATTCACGCTGTTCTCGCCGTGAATACCGACGTTTACCGCCCCCGTGATCAACATGTCGTAGAAGCCCATGAACTGAGCGTTAGCCAGAAACAGTCCATAAGCCCATTTCCCCGTACCTTCCGCAGTCACGGTTACATTCCGCATCACCACCGAGATTGCGGCCGCAATCGTCGAGTCAGTTGCTCGAAACGCCGCCCCTCCTGCGGCATTCGTGCTCGCCAGCGTGAGATTTTCGATGATCGTGTCCTTGTACACCGGCCCCGCATCCAGAATCACCAGCCCATCCGTCCCGCCCGAAAAGGCTAGCTGCGTAGCCGTCCGCCCCATTCCTCGAACGCTATGTCCGCTCCCCTCCAGAGTGATCGGACCGCCAGCCGTGAAAGTGCCCGCGTCGAACTGGATACTGACTCCCGCCGGCAGCGTTATACCTGCCGCGCTCGTGCCGCCCGAAAGCGACGATGGCACAAACACCGTTCCACCCTGCGTGGGCAGCGTGCCGATTGCAGCCATGACCTTCGCCGCCCAGTCTGCCCCGGCAAACTGCGCCGCGTTCGCCACTCCATTCACGCTCTGCGCCGTCACCGCCGTCGCATTCACCAGGCCCGGAGTCACCGCGCCAATTGGTCCCGGCGAGGCAAGGCTCGATAACCTGCTCACCGCCGTGTCCACATAGTCCCGGCCCACGAACTGCGCCGCGACCGCCTGCGGAACCACCTTCGCCCGAATCGCCGAGATCGTCGTTGTCGCCGCTACGGGAACCACCCATTGCTCTTCGCTCGTCGTTCCATCCTTCAGCTTGATGACGACCCGATAGTAGCTCCCCGCGGGACTCGACCCTGTATTCGGAATCAGCGGAATCGAGATCCCTCCGTTTACGCCGGTCGCCACCGTCAATTGCCCGGACGGAACCGCTTCCCCCGCGCTGGTAGAGAATCCCTCCCAGCGAATCGTTACGGTCCCCGTCGCCACGCTTCCATCCGCCCGGTACAAAGTGTCCTGCACCAGCGTCTTCGTCGGATCCGCTTTCGCCGCTACCGCGCTCATAAGAAATGCAGTCCACACAAAAACCAAAAGCCGCCCGGTCAGGCGGCTTGAGCTTCCCATTGTTCTCGTATTCATAATCTTCCGTCGCCGTCCTTTCGGCTCGTCCCCGATTTGAATATTCCACTCCTATAGCTCTTCAGGAAGTCCTCGACGCTGCGCACATAGACATCCGCAAAGTCCACGACGTACCGCTTCGTCTGAATCAACTGTTTCGCCTGGTCCAGCGGATACCCCGTCGCGCACAGCACTGCAAGCGCCATCATCGGTGCGCGATGTACTCCTGCCGCGCAATGCACAAACAGCTTTGCCTCCGGCTCTTCCAACGCCTTCAGTGCAAACTTCACTCCACGCTCGAAGATCTTCCGGTCCTTCGGCTGAAAGTCATCGTCCACCGGATTCCACAGCACGTCCACTCCGGCCCGCAGCCCCAGCGGCGTATCGTCAAATTCAATCTGCATGTCGATGACGTGTGTCACGCCGGCCTTCACTACTTCGGCCATCCTGTCATCGCCCCAGATTCCGCCGCCTACCGCAATCCGGTCCGTCACCCACGTCATGTCCATCTCAGCCTTCGCCTCTGTTCCTGATTCGCATAAGGTCTCGCACCGGCACGTTGTGCTACGGCTCCATCATCTCTGCTGACGATGCATCGCGAACGCTATTTTCCAGCTCCTGCGACGATTCTGCTTCGTCCAATCGTTCCAGTACCAGTTTCGCCCACGGCTCGCCCATGTCACGGCTCTCCGCTTCGTCTTCAAACATATACTTCGCGCCCGTCATCTCCAGCAGCGTTTTGGCGTGCGAACAACTTCCCTGCTTTGCCAACTCCACCATCGCTTCCACTATCGCCGGAACCGAGCCCTTCATCGTCTGCCTTGCAATCTCAAAAGGGTCCTGCTGATTCGCCTCTCCGGCATCGCCCTGTCCGGCGTCCTCTGCAACGACCACCCGCTTCTTCGAATGCTTTCCAGAACCAACCGCTACTTCAATCTTTCCCGCGCCTGCCTTCTTTGCCGCCGTCTTCTTCGCCTGTACTTTAGTGGACGAGGCTTTCACCCTGGCCGGTACATCCTTGCCGGGTTGCTTGCCTTTTACCTTTTCTTCCGGCTTCTTCTTCAATGCCACTGCCGCCGCCCCTCTCGCTGTCTCTTATCTTCAGGATATCAAGTTGCCCCCCCTCATCCCCTCACCTGGCGTCCGAACTCAATCTTCCGTGCAATCAACTACTTAGCTCACATTCGCAATATTTCTGCTATTGACAACAAAATGGACAACAAACCGCTGCTCCACGTCCCGCCCGGCTTTATCGGGCTGACGTGGGGTCTTTGACTTTGCTTTTGACTTTGAGAGGGTCATCCTTGCGCAAGCGAAGGACCCCAGCAATGCCCAAATCTCCCGTGCGGCCTCAAGCCTTTCAGCCCGCCATCGATTTTTCCTCTCGGGTGGCCCATTCAATCCCTCTTTTGGCTTGAGTGGGTGACCATAACCTCACGCTTCACGCGCTCCGCGGGTGAAGTAGAGCGCCACTCGGAATGCTGCAGGAAGGGCACAAAAATCCGACGTTTTGCCCGCCCAAACGGCTATATTCCGCCTTATGTCTCAATGGAGATGTGTGCCACCCGCCCGACAACGTAGTCCGCAAACGTCTCGCCCTTGTTCAATTGTACGAAGCCCAATGCACATTTTTGATTCTCCGGACGAAGTGTGAGTTGGCTGCCCTGCAGCTCCACATACCGCACTTTGTACGCTTCGCCGCACTTCACCACATATAGATTCGGATCGCGCCGACGATAACTGCGCAGGGAATTGTAATGACGGTCTATCAACAGCGTCGCCCCCGGCAACAGCCTCGGACGCATCGCCTCCCCGGAATCCTTGTCCGCCTTGGCCAGCACAAATCGCTGCCAGCTCCTGCGCTCGCTCGCCATCTCCGGTCGAATCCGTCGCAGAAAGCTCTTCTTGAATCGCAAGAACTCCACAATCTCATCGTCGCTGAAATCGCTCTGCAGCAAAGCGCTGCTCATCACCACCGGAATTGAGTCAAACAGAGCGTCAACGTTCGGCGTTTTCTTGCGTTCTTCCGGCAACAGGTCGCGAGCATCCAGCCGCAGGACCTCCATCACCCGGTCCATTGCCTCAATGCTCAACCCCCTGCGCTCATTCAGGAAATTGGAAACATGCGCCTGTCGAAAACCCGCGCGCATCGCCAACTCCGTGCCGGTCAACTCACCTTTTTCAATACGCTCGCGCACTAACTGCCGCAAACGATCCAGCACATCGGATATCAACATAAGTTCCCCTTCCGTCTTCCCGGTAAATAGCTTTGAGAAATGTAAAAACCATATACCTACACACTTTGGTAACTTTCAGAAACTATTTTTCTTTCTTACTTCATCCCTCTCGTGCAATGATTCACCCAAGACGTCAATTGACAGTTAGGAGCCGTAACAATGGAGCAAGGCAGTAATGCTTCGAGCGAAAATACATTCGCAGAGTTTCGCAGTAAGGTTCGCAACTCCGAACTACTTGCGCAGAGCGTTTCACATCTTCTCCGGGACATTAAATTTACCGGCCGTCTCAGTGTCGTCGTCCAAAACGGCACAATCCTTAAGTCTGGCTACGAAGAAGGCTACTTCACACGCAAAGACGACCGCAGGCTGACTTGATCTTTTGTCGGATGCAAAATCAAAAAAATTACCTGCGGCGAAATCCATGGGGGGTGGAGCCGCTGTAAAACAATCAAAAACCGACAGGTCGTCGCAAACGAAACGAGCCCTGTCGCTGGCGGCAGTGTGATTCTTGCCCGGTATTCGACTCCGGCAATTTTCACCTTCCGCGGGCGACAGGTTTTTTTTATAAGGGGCGCAGGATCAATGGAAGTAATTTCTATATCGTCACAGTTACGCAATATGGAGCTAAAGTATTGCGAGCGTTGCGGAAACATCTGGATACGTCGCACGGGCAGCGACCTTACCCAATGCGGGCCGTGTGCAAAAGCCGAGCTCTCACTTCTTCTCGGCCGTCCCGGTTCCTTCCTGCAGTTATGGACCCGGTTCCGTGCGGAGGTGGGAGCATGAAACTTCCCACCGCAAAACCCGCATTGCAAGTCATTTCCGGCCGCCGGCGTCAACCGGCGGACACCACTAATCTTTCGGCGTACCGTCCATACACGCGCGCGCTCCTCCGACGCTACTTCCGCATGGCAGTGGATATAGGCCGGTTGCCCAGCGTGCTCGGAGGACTCTGTTTCCGGGCTCGCGTCAGCTCCTACAAGCTGCACACCTTTGAGGATGCCGTGATCTTCGTCCATGACATCGAGCGTGTCTTCGACCGCATCGAACGTCAGGCGCTGGAAATCATCGCCGGGGTCGTTCTGCTCGAACACAGCGTCCCCGAAGCTGCGCTCCGGCTCGGAATCACCGTGCAGCGCGCCGAGCGCCGCTACGCCGCGGCACTCGATTCCCTTTCCGCCATCCTGCTCGAGGTCGGGTTGCTGCGCCCTGTTTTCAACACCGGCGAAGAGGCGGAGAACCGGAGCTATCCGACCGAGCCTGCGAGTGCTGCCCTTCCCCCGAAGAAACCTCCGGTCTCGGCTCGAATCGATGCTCAGGCTTCGCCTCATTGGCAGGCTTTCGCACACGAACCGCGGTAGAGGTTGAGAATAGGCCATTCAATTCGGCCTATCCTCCAGTCGAATTTGCGGGCTTTGACTCTTATTCTTCGTTTCTGCATATCTGTTATCATCGGCACCGCGCTGCTTTTCGTAACGCAGCGCGGTTTTTTTATCTAATTCAGCCTCGGAGAAGACCCGTGAGCGACACGCCTGCCACACCCGTTCCCCCCGCTCCACCCCTGCGCCGCGACGAAGAAATCGCCCTTGAGATGATGAAATTCATCGCCACCACCACCGGCTTTGGCCGTACCGGAACACCTGGAGCCGGATTCCAGGGCGGCACCGTTTCACGAGCGGAAGACTACGCAAAACATCTCATCGATCTTTTCGGTCAGTGTCTTGACGCAATAAAATCCAAGCGATAGAAGCAATTCACTTCTGCGGCGCTTGGCAAGAATCTCTGGATAGAATGGTGCCTGCGGCGTTTGTAGCACTCGAAAGCAGGACCGCGATAGACTCATAAGGACGGGGCCTATTTCACAATCGGGCATGAATAAGTCTTCATCCGCATCCGACGCCACTCTCTCTGTTCACGCCGGAGAAGACCGCCATGGCCACAATGCTCCGATCACCACGGAAATCCAGCAGACTGCGGTCTTCGCCCTTAAAGACACCGAGCAGTTGCGCCGCTACGCCGCCGGAGACCCCGAAGTCTTTCTCTATACCCGGTATGGAAACCCGACCTTGCGGGCCGCCGAAGAGAAGATCGCCGCTCTCGAGCACGGGGAAGACTGTATTCTGACTGCAAGTGGCCTGGCCGCCGAACTCGCCGTCGCCCTCACCCTCTGCAAGAGCGGTGACGAGATCGTCTCCATGCTGGACATCTACGGCGGCACCACCAAGCTGTTCTCCAACCTGCTGGCCCGTTGCGGCATCAAGACCCGCTTCGTCCCGTTCACCGAGCTGTCCAACATCGACAGCTACTTCACGCGCAAGACGCGCATGCTGTTTCTCGAAACTCCCACCAACCCAACGCTACGTTGTGCTGACATCCAATCTCTATCCGTCCGTGCCCACAAGCGCAAGATTGCCGTGGTAGTGGATAACACCTTCGCTACTCCCATTCTTCAGAAACCGCTCTCGCTCGGCGCCGACATCGTCGTCCACTCGGCCACCAAGTACCTCGGCGGACACAGCGACCTCACTGCGGGAGCCGTCATCACCACCCGGCGTTGGGCCGACCCGATCCGCAATACCATGATCCTATCCGGCGGCTGCTCCGATCCCGGAGTCGCCTACCTCCTGCTGCGAGGCCTGAAAACCCTGGAAATTCGTGTCGCCCGCGCTTGCCACAACGCCCGGGTCATATCAGAGTACCTTGCCGGACACCGCCAGGTAGACCATGTTTTTTATCCCGGACTGCCGGATTCGTCCTCACACCAGCTTGCAGCCGCGCAAATGAGCGACTTCGGAGCCATCGTCTCTTTCGATATTCGCGGCGGAGGCGTAGCAGCCGAGCGATTTATCGATGCGCTCAAATTGTGGTATCTCGCCACCAGCCTCGGCGGTGTCGAATCGACGGTCTCCTATCCCGTCCTCTCTTCGCACTCCAACGCTACACGTCGCGAGTTAAAGCTGCTGGGAGTCTCTCCATCCACGATCCGTCTTTCGGTCGGAATCGAAAACGCAACCGACCTGATCGATGATCTGGAGCACGCCTTCGCCAACCATTAACCTCAGGGTCAATAGATCGATCCGGCTCCCGTTGGACAGTAGTATATGGTGTCTGGCCCTGCATAACCATTGCCCATTTGGTAACTATCTGTAGTTCCAACGATTGACCCTTCGGTGAATCGTTCGTAGATTTGAGAGAGCGCGTGCTCCGGAGTGGCATTCCATCCATCCCCGGAAAACGCTCGGCATAAACAATGAATTTTCCAATTCGCACCATTCTTCCGACGCTGCTGCTCTCCTGCTTCTTCATCTCTTCCTGCGGACCGGAGAAGAAACCGGCTGCCACTGTGCCTGCACCGCACGCCACGGCGCCAGTTCTTCCCCCTTCCTCTCCCGCGCCCGCGACGCACACAGCTCCAGTTCATGGTCCCGCTGCGCCACCGCCCGCCGAGACTGTCGAGCAGTTGATTGCGCGCGCCGAAGCCGAGTACGCCCGCGGTCAGGCCAACTACACCGCCGGACATATGGAGGCCGCCAAGGACAACTTCGATGCCGCCTTCAACCTCCTGTTGCGCGGCCCAGTGGGCCTGCAGAATGACGAAAAACTTCAGGCCGAGTTCGACCGAATCGTCGAAGCTACTCACGAGTTGGAGTTGCAGGCCCTGAAGGCTGGCGACGGATTCACCGAACAACGCGCCGAGCCCGCCCCAATTGATGAAGCCAATAACATCACCTTCCCCGTTGATCCTTCGATCAAAGCGAAGGCGCAAGCTGAACTTGCCAACACCCATAGCGATCTTCCGCTCATGCTCACCGATCCGGTGGCCAGCTACATCAACTACTTCTCCAGCCGCGGACACGGCACAATCGAGCGCGCTCTGGTTCGGCGCGGTCGATACAACGATATGATCTCGCGTGTCTTCCGCGAAGAGCACGTGCCGCAGGATCTGGTATTCCTTGCCCAGGCCGAATCCGGCTTTCAGCCGCTGGCGCTATCCCGCATGGGAGCCCGCGGCATGTGGCAGTTCATGCCCTGGGACGGGACGCACGCCGGCCTACAGCACAACTGGTGGGTGGACGAACGGCAGGACCCTGAGAAATCGACTCGCGCCGCTGCCCGGCTACTCAGAGATCTCTACAACCAATTTGGCGACTGGTATCTTGCAATGGCCGCTTACAATTCCGGCCCCGGCACGGTACAGCGAGCGGTGCAGCGCACCGGTTACGCCGACTTTTGGGAGCTATATAAGCGCAACGTATTGCCGGGTGAAACACGCAACTATGTTCCCATCATTCTGGCGATGACGATCATGGCGAAGAATCCCACGCAGTATGGACTCGATCACCTGTCGCTTGATGTGCCCACCCTCTCCGATACCGTGCGCATTCACTACCCAATCGATTTGCGTCTAGTAGCCGAGTGTACTGACTCATCGACCGCTGTCCTGCAGGAGCTGAACCCCAGCCTGCTGCGCATGACCACGCCGAAGGATATGGATTTCGACCTGCACGTTCCGCACGGAACCGCGGCAAAGTTCGAAACAGCCGTCGCCGCGATTCCAGAGGAGATGCGGGTTTCCTGGCGCTATCACCGCGTAGAGAGCGGCGAAACTCTGACCGAAATCGCAAGGCGTTACCGCACCACGGCCTCCGCCATCTCCGAGGCCAACAACCTGGAAACCGCTGAGTTGGCGAAAGACACCAAGCTTATTATTCCGGTCTCTCCAGCCAAAGCATCGAACAGTGAAGCAAGAGCCCACGCCACAACCGTTGGTTACAGCAAGACAGCGGCACATTACACCGTGCACAAAGGCGACACCGTCCTGTCGGTAGCCGACGACTTCGGAGTTCCAGCCGAAAAGGTCCGGCAATGGAATCACCTGAAAGGCAATGCCCTGCGTTCCGGGCGCTCCCTGACCATCTTCAAGCCCTCTTCCTCCGGAGCCACGGTCAAGCGGACCGCGGAAGCCGGTAATCGCGCGCACACACGAATACGTGTTGCCAAGAGCAAGTCGGAATCCGGCTCTCACTCGACCTCAAGTACCGTCCATCATAAAAAAGCAAAAAAAGACGCTACCGAACCTGCTGCCCGAAAGATGGAAAAGGAAAAGGAGGCTGTGAAGCCAGCTCCCACGCGCGGCAAGAAACATAAACAGCAGGGATGACGTCTTGAAATGAACGTGTGTTTACGGATGGAGTGATTCATTCCGTTGCATCGTAAACAAGGCTGAGTTATTGTGTTCGGGTGCCGGGGCATGCACTTTGTTTAAGCACTGTGCACGCGTTAGCCAAAGAAGCGGCAGTCGTGTTGTACCTGTGCTCAGGGGTCCGCGGGCGCGGAGCGGCAAAAGATACCAGGAGGAAACATGACGTTCGACAAGACTCTATATAGTCGCGGCAGTGATGATGGAGATGAATTCGGTGACAACGAACCTTTTGACGACGTAATAGACGACGAAGAAGAAGAGGAATTGGAAGACGAAGAGGACGAAGCGGAAGAACAGGAACTAGGTCACACCGAAGACGAGACGGTAGCTCCTTCCGCCAGTCGTGCTCAGCGTGACGAAGAAGCATCCGAAGCGGTAGCCCAACCACCGGCGCCTCCGGCAAAGAAGCCCGCCAAGAAGACGGCAAAGAAAGCTGCGAAGAAAGCCGCTGGTACGAAGGCTGCCAAAACTTCCACCAAGAAGGTCGCAAAGAAGGCTGCCGTAAAGAGCGTTGCCAAGAAGGCGGCGAAGAAGGCTCCAGCCAAGACCGCCAAGAAAGCTGCAAAGAAGGCCGCCGCACCTGCAAAGCCTGCGAAGAAGGCCAGCAAGAAAGCGGTTAAGAAAGCACTGAAGGCCGTCAAGAAAGACAAGAAGCTTGCAAAGAAGGCCGACAAGAAAAAGGCTCCAAAGGCAGCGGGCAAGAAAAACAAGGGCAAGAAAGGCAAGAAGGGCAAAAAGTAGTAGCCCGGAGTTCTGTTCGGTTTAAGGCCGCGAAGCCATCCGCGGCCTTCGCTCATTTAATCTGAATCCGCTCAGCCAGAAAGCATAGCCCCAACCTTTACGGTTGGGGCTATGCTTTCAGACTTACAGGCAATGAAGAGCTACGCGGCTGCGGCAGCCTTCTGATCCTGCTTGTTGAACTGTTCGATAGCGCGACGGAGTTGCTCGTCGGGCTGATTCTTCTTCGGCTCAGGCTTGTCGGTGTCGTCCGGCGTCAGATCCGATTCTTCCGAGGCAACAAAGTCGTCGGTCTTGTCAGCTACCAGAACGTTCGGCGTGATCGCCGCATCCTGAATCGCTTTGCCACCCGGAGTGTAATACTTAGCGATGGAGAGGATCAGCGCGCCGCCATCCTGAAGATCGATTGTCTTCTGAATGGACCCAGCCCCAAAAGTCTTGTCGCCCAGAACATCGCCTCGCGCGTTGTCCAGAACTGCGCCTGCCACGATCTCCGCTGCGCCCGCCGTCGATTTGTTGACGATCACCACCAGAGGCAAATTGCAGATCGCCTTAGACGGATCGGCCGTAAAGCTCTGCCGTGGATACTTCTGACCTTCAACGTAGGCGATCTGCCCATGGTTGAGGAACAGGTTTGCCGTCGAGACACCTTCTGCAATGTCGCCGTCACCAGAGTTTCGGAGATCGAGGATCAGCTTCTTCGCCCCATTTTTCTGGAAATCGCGAACTCGCTCGGCTATCTCCTGGGTACGCCCCTTGGGGAATCCATCGGCACGAATATATCCGATCTGATCATCCAGCGCCTTGGAGGTGATTCCCGGATACTTCAATACATCTCTAGTAATGGTGATCTTCTGCGGTTGTGCCTTGGTTGGCCGAACGACGCTGAGGTTAACGATCGAACCGACCTGGCCTCCAAGCATTCCATTCAGCTCGGCCAGCGACATCTCCCGGGTGCTCTTGTCATTCAGCGCTTCGATGATGTCCCCGTCGAGGAGACCAGCCTTGTCGGCCGGGCCACCGGGAACCACCGAAATCACATCCCCGTACCCAAAGCGCTTGGAGACCGCCGCGCCAATGCCTGCCGCAGGCTGCCCCAGTTGCTTGTATTCCTTGTACTCATCCGGACTCATATAGCTGGAGTTTGAATCGAGAGCCTCCAGCAATCCGTGCAGCGCACCATTGCTGACGTGCGGAATGTTCGGGTCTTCGACATAGTCGGACCGAATGCGCGAGAGTACTTCGCTGTACACGCTCAGTTGGCGATACGCGCCGTCGTTGCCGCTGCTCGGCTTAACACCTACAGCACCAGCTACAGCAAAGGCGAGGATGAGAAACGACAACAGGAGGAGAGTTGTTTTTACGCTTTTTGACATGGATCCTTCAAAGCCAGCCAGACTTGAGTCATTATACGGCGGAAATGGACCGGCCGCCGGAGCGCGGGTTCAGCTCTATTAGACGCGTCAAGATAAGCAAAGGTGAAAATGATTTTTGCTAATTCCACTCATTGCTTCCCAATTCCAGGGCTGCTTGGCGAACATGTGGGACCGAGCAGGTGAACTCCCGGAAAGAACCACTATCTTTCACATTCTAATAGCCGAGTCTCACTCTTCGAGAGGGTGGCGCCTCTCTGTCATGCATGATTTGATTTCAGATGAACCAGCCCTGATTCCCCGCCGGGGTCCCCTGCATCTAGAAACTAGCTCAGGGTTCACAAACAATTCGAAGTACGGCTCGACTTAGTATTGTGCCACGCGGCATTATATCTATCTGCGCGGAAAACGATATCGCGCACAATGGTTTTCATGGAAGTTTCTGGGAGCACCTGGCTGACCGCCAGGAGCAGAAAGGCAATTCAAAGTACATGTCAGCGAACGCGCAGCAACTTGAAACGACGTCCTCGGCGCTCGATCAACTATGTGTAAACACCATTCGCACGCTGTCGATAGACGCGGTTCAGAAGGCTAATAGCGGACATCCGGGAGCACCCATGGGTTTGGCTCCCGTGGCATACGTACTGTGGGACCGAATCCTGCGGTACAGCCCGGCAAACCCGCGCTGGGCAAATCGCGACCGTGTCGTCCTCTCCGCCGGACACGCCTCCATGCTGCTCTACTCGATGCTGCACCTGACCGGATATGACCTTCCGCTCTCCGAGATTGAACGCTTCCGTCAGGTTGGATCAAAGTGCCCCGGCCACCCGGAGTACAACATCACGCCCGGTGTGGAGACGACCACTGGCCCGCTCGGCCAGGGAATCGCAAACTCTGTTGGCATGGCAATTTCCGAGCGCTGGCTGGCTGCGCACTTCAACCAGGGCGATAGCAAGCTTGTCGATTATCGCGTGTACTCCATCTGCTCCGACGGGGACATGATGGAGGGAATTTCGCACGAAGCCGCAGCGCTTGCGGGCCATCTGAAATTGTCGAACCTGACATGGCTGTATGACTCCAACCACATCAGCCTCGATGGGCCAACCACACTGGCCTACAGCGACGATGTCGAATCGCGCTTCAAGGGTTATCACTGGAACGTGCTGAAGGTGGAAGACGGCAACGACCTCCAGGCCATCGAGTCGGCAATCCGCTCCGCACAGTCGGAGACCGAGCGGCCAACGCTTATCATCGTCCACACCCACATTGGTTACGGCTCGCCGAACAAGCAGGACAAGAGCGCTGCGCATGGAGAACCGTTGGGCGCAGAGGAAGTGAAGGCCACAAAGCGCTTCTATGGATGGCCGGAGGACGCGCAGTTCCTGATTCCAAAAGAAGCAGGCAACCACCTGGGCAAGGCCGTGGAACGTGGGATGAAGCTTGAAACCGCGTGGAAATCCGGCTACGAAGCCTGGGCGAAGAAGAATGCCGATCTGGCCACGCAGTGGGACGCGATCATGTCCGGCAAGCTTCCTGAAGGGTGGGACAAGGATGTTCCGGTCTTCCCTGCCGACTCCAAAGGTGTTGCAACTCGTGAGGCAGGCAATAAGGTTATGAACTCGATCGCCAAGAACATTCCATGGCTGATCGGCGGCTCGGCTGACCTTGAGACCTCGAACAAAACGAAGATCGATGGCGATAAGAGTTTCGAGAGCGGCAGTTATGATGGCCGCATTCTGCGCTTCGGTGTACGCGAGATGGGCATGGGAGGAATTCTGAATGGCATCGCGGCCAGTGGTCTGCGCGCGTTCGGAGGAACCTTCATGGTATTCAGCGATTACATGCGCGGCGCGCTGCGGTTGGCCGCAATCATGGAATTGCCCGTGACCTACGTCTTTACCCATGACTCGATTGCCGTAGGAGAAGACGGCCCAACGCACGAACCGGTCGAGCAGGTCATGTCACTGCGGCTGATGCCTTTCATGCGGCTGATCCGTCCTGCGGATGCGAACGAGACCGCCGTGGCATGGAAGCTGGCAATCGAAAGCAAAGGTCATCCCACGGCTCTAGCCCTGACGCGGCAAGCAGTGCCGACCTTTGACCGGACGAAGTATGCCAGTGCGGAAGGAGTTCGCAAGGGTGCCTATGTCTTTGCCGACACCCAGGGCACGCCGGACGTAATCCTGATCGGAACTGGAAGCGAGTTGCAGCTTGCGGTCGAGGCACAGGACAAACTGGCTAGCGAGGGAGTGAAGGCGCGAGTGGTCAGTATGCCGTGCTGGGATCTGTTTGAGGAACAAAGCGCGGAGTACAAGGAGAGCGTTCTGCCCAGTGCGGTGCGGGCGCGAGTCGCCGTGGAAGCCGGGATTCCTATCGGATGGGAACGCTATGTCGGTCTCGAAGGCAGAGTTGTGGGACAGAGGCAGTTCGGCGCCTCTGGTCCTGCAAAGGAAGTATTCAAGCACTTTGGATTTACCTCCGAAGCTGTGATGAAGCAGGCCAAAGAATCAATCGCGGTTGTAAAGGGCTTAGGAAAGAAATAAATGAAAGTTGCCATTGCAGCGGACCACGCGGGGTCGCTGTTACTGACACCCCTGCTGGAGTTTGTGCGCGGCCTGGGCCATGAAGCTCTGGATCTGGGAACGCACGACGCAGTCACTCCCGACGACTATCCGGACCGCGCTGCCGATATTGCGGCGGCGCTGACGGATGGCCGGGCTGAACGCGGGGTGCTCATTTGCGGCAGCGGCGTGGGCGCGTCGGTTGCCGCCAACAAAGTTCGCGGTATTCGCGCCGCGCTTTGTCACGACACGTATTCCGCGCATCAGGGCGTGGAGCACGATCAGATGAATGTGCTCTGTCTGGGCGCACGCGTAATTGGTGAAGCGCTGGCCGTGGAGTTGGTGCGAGCTTTTCTGGGCGCGAGTTTCAACAACGAGGAACGGCACAGGCGGCGGGTGGCGAAGATAGCCGTGATGGAATCGAAATTCTGACGCATCGAGCGCATCGAAAGAAATAAGGAGATACATATGGCCAGCAATCCTTTACAGCAGTTGAGCAAATTGGGACAGAGCCCGTGGTTCGACCAGATGACACGTTCGCTGGTATCGCAGGGCACGCTGAAAAAAATGATTGAGGAAGACGGACTGCGTGGACTGACCTCGAATCCCACCATCTTTGAAAAGGCAATTTCCGGCAGCAAGGATTACGAAGATGCGATGAAGGAACTGGTTGGCAAGGGCGCCGAACTCGCCGAAATCTACGATGGTCTCGTGGTGAGTGACATTGCGAGCGCGGCCGATGTCTTCCTCCCTGTCTATGAGAGCACGAAGGGCGAAGACGGATTCGTGAGCATCGAGGTCTCTCCACTGCTGGCCAAGGACACCGCCGGAACCGTGAAGGAAGCCAAGCGCCTGCATGACAAGCTTGCTCGGCCCAACGTGATGATCAAGGTTCCCGCGACTCCCGAAGGCATCCCTGCGTTCGAGGAACTGATTTCGGAAGGCATCAGTGTGAACGTGACCCTGATCTTCTCGGTGGACGTTTATGCGCAGGTCGTCGAGGCATATCAACGGGGTCTTGAAAAGCGAATTGCAAAGGGTGGCGCGGTAAATCGCATCGCGTCGGTTGCCAGCTTCTTTGTGAGCCGCATCGATACCGCTGTGGACAAGAAGTTGGAAGAAATCGCAAAGGCCGGGCGTCCGGAAGCCGCGGAACTACTGGGTAAGGCGGCGATTGCGAACGCAAAACTCGCGTATGAGAAATTCCAGAAGCTGTTCAGCGGCGCGCGTTGGGAGAAGCTAGCCGCAGCCGGTGCCAAGGTTCAGCGTCCACTATGGGCCTCGACCGGGACGAAGAATCCGAAATACTCCGACGTGCTCTACATCGAGACCCTGATTGGTCCTCACACGGTGAACACGATGCCTCCGGCCACATACGACGCTTTCCGCGATCACGGGAAAGTGGCGGTGACGATCACCGACGATCTGCCGGGCGCGCATAAGGTGTTCGACGACCTCAAGGGACTTGGGGTGGATCTGACGGCAGTGACCCTGGAGCTGACGGCCGCAGGCGTGAAGAGCTTCTCGGATTCCTACAACGATCTGATCGCGGTGATTGAACGCCGTCGCCACGAGGTAGCACATGTCTAAGGTTAGCGAAGTAGCGCTGAGAACGGGGCGGGCAGAGTTCGAAGCGGCGCTGGATCACTTAAACGCACAGAAGATAATCGCGCGCATCTGGCAGAAGGACGCAACCGTCTGGTCCGATAAACCGGAGCACCAGAAGATCATCGCAAACTCGCTGGGCTGGCTGACCGTTCCGGAAAACGTGCTAAAGCGCGTTGCGGAGTTGAAAAGCTTTGCCGAAGAAATTCGAGCAGCGGGATTCACTCACGCGGTCGTGCTTGGTATGGGCGGATCGAGCTTGTGTCCGGAAGTTCTGCGGCAGAGCTTTGGCCACCAGAAAGGCTATCCCGAACTGCTCGTGCTCGATTCCACAGTACCGGCAGCGGTGGCGCACCTCGAAGCGCAGATCAAGCTTGAGAGCACACTGTTCATTGTTGCTTCCAAGTCAGGATCAACGACCGAGCCGCAGATGTTTGAGCGCTACTTTTACGAACGGGTAAAGCAGTCGAAGGGCGCAAGGGTCGGCGAGAATTTTGTTGCCGTCACCGATCCCGGAACTCTGCTCGAACGGCAAGCCAAGGAGCAGAACTACCGCAAGACGTTTGTGAATTGGGCTGACATCGGCGGCCGCTACTCTGCGCTCAGTTTCTTTGGCATGGTCCCATTTGCAGTGATGGGCGGCGACGTGGAAGCTCTGCTGGAGCGAGCCGTAGCTGCCGCCAAATCATGCCAGAATGACGACGCTGCGACAAATCCCGGAGCGGCGCTGGGCGCGCTATTGGGCACGCTGGCCAACAATGGCACGGACAAGCTGACGCTGGTGACTTCGAAGGAAATTGCGTCACTCGGACTCTGGATTGAACAGCTCGTCGCCGAGAGCACCGGCAAACAGGATAAAGGCATTGTGCCAGTCGCAGGCGAGGCTCCGGGCTCACCCGACGAGTACGGAAAAGATCGCGTGTTCGTATCCATCGCCGCCGGTTCGGACGATGCCAACACAACCGCCAAAATCGCTGCTCTGGAGAATGCCGGATTCGCCGTGGTGCGTCAGCAATTAGTGGGAGCCATCGATTTAGGCGCTACGTTCTTCGTCTGGGAGTTTGCGACTGCCGTGGCAGGTTCTCTGTTGAACATCGATGCATTCGATCAGCCGAACGTCCAGGAGTCCAAGGACAACACCAAGCGACTGCTGGAAGAGTTCGTCTCCAAGGGTGCGCTGCCTGAGCAGAAGGCTCTCATCAGTGAAGGCGCGCTGAAGCTCTACAGCGAAGACAAGACTCTCGGAACGACCCTGGATTCCGCGATAGCCGCTCACCTGAAAAAAGTTCACGTCGGCGACTACGTGGCGATCACGCAGTATTTCCTGGAGACCCCCGAGGTAGAAGCGCTGGTTCAGAAGTTGCGCTTGGCGGTCCGCTCCAAAACTCACGCAGCATCGACCACCGGGTACGGTCCACGTTTCCTGCACTCGACGGGACAGTTGCACAAGGGTGGAGGAAACAACGGCGTATTCATCCAACTTACTGCCCAGGACGCAAAGGACGTCGCGATCCCGCGCGAGCCCTTCGGGTTCAGCGTTCTCAAGCAGGCACAGTCGCTCGGTGATCTGGAATCCCTGTTGAAGCACGGCCGGCGCGCTGTCCGCGTCGATCTGGGGCCGGACGTAGTAGCCGGACTGAAGCGACTGCTGCAGGCGGTCGAAAAGACGTAAAGCAAACGGCGTGGCCTCGGCCGCGCCGAATTCTTTAGGCCCAATAGCTCTCTTCCAGCATCCAAACTAGAGTCTCTGTTTGCGTGTCAGGATAAACAAAAAGATGAGCACAGTGATACCCGCGACACCGACAGCGCGCACCGAAATCCAGCCGCTGCCCGTGGCTGATCCCTGTATATTGATTATCTTCGGCGGCTCTGGCGATCTGACCCGGCGCAAGCTGCTGCCTGCGATCTTTGATCTGACCTCGATGGGCCTGACCGAAAAAGGCTTTGACATCGTCGGCGTTGGACTACCCGCGATGAGCGATGAAGAGTTCCGCGCGGCCATGCGGCAGTCCGTCGAAATGTCCAACGCCGCACGCACCTTCAGCGCGCAGAACTGGGATAAGTTTGCCGGCAAGCTGAGGTATCTATCCGGCGATCTGGACTTGCCGGGAACCTACGCCGAACTCGCCAAGCGCCTGGAAGAAATGCGAACCGCGGGCGCCAGCAGCAATCATCTTTTCTATCTCTCTGTTCCAGCCTCGATTGCGCCCAACGTGATTGCCGGGCTCGGTGAAGCGGGCCTCAATCGCAACGAGAATGGATGGTCGCGCGTGATCGTTGAAAAACCGTTTGGACGCGATCTGGAATCCGCGCGAATCCTGAACAAGAAGGTGTTGAGCGTCTTCGAAGAGAGCTCGGTTTATCGCATAGACCATTATCTTGGCAAAGAAACCGTACAGAACATTTTGATGTTCCGCTTTGGAAATTCACTCTTCGAGCCGCTCTGGAATCGCAATTTCATCGACTACGTTGAGATCACGGCAGCCGAACCACTGGGCGTGGAGAACCGCGCAAAGTTCTACGAGGAAACAGGCGCTCTGCGCGATATGGTAGCCAATCACCTGCTGCAATTGCTCTCTCTCACCGCCATGGAACCGCCCTTCAGTCTGGATGCCGATGCCGTTCGAGAGCAGAAGGTACAGGTGCTCAAAGCGATTCGCCCGATGAGCATCGACGAAGTAACGGCACGTACGGTTCGCGGGCAGTATGGGCCCGGAGTGCTGGAAGGAAACTTGGTACGCGGCTATCGCCAGGAGCCCGGAGTGGCGCAGGATTCCTCTACGGAAACCTTTGTGGCGCTGGACCTGCGAATCGATAACTGGCGCTGGTCGGGCGTGCCCTTCTACATTCGAACCGGCAAGCGAATGGCATGCCAGATGACGGAGATTCGCGTCCACTTCAAGCCAACGCCGGAGGCCCTGTTCGTCAGTCCACAGAACCGGCAGCCTGAGCCAAACATCATCAGCATCCGCATTCAGCCAGATGAGGGCATTGCAATCTCATTCGGCGCCAAGCGGCCCGGCCTCGGAATGAACGGCATCACGGTTAAGGCAGATTTCAACTATCGCGAGGCCTTCGGAATGAATACCCCCGTAGCCTATGAAACTCTGCTGCTCGACGTAATGATGGGCGACGCAACGCTGTTCACACGCGGCGATGAAGTGGAAGCCGAATGGCGCATCGTGACTCCGATCGAGCAGGCGTGGGCACAACTGCCGAAACCGCAATTTCCAAATTATGCTGCCGGCAGCGAAGGCCCCGAAATTGCACGTGCCCTGATGTGGGGAGATCGGCACTGGAACACCCTCCGAAACAATTCGCACTAGCTCCATTCCATGCGCAGCAAGTCACGATGGAGAGCAAGGCGAGTGGGAACAGAAGTGCTGCTTCTACCATTTTCCATGCAACCAGCAACCCCGTTTGCTGCAACTAGTCAGGTAGGAACAGGAAGGCTTGCTTGACTTGGACACTCTTTTTAGCGCTATTGGCCGGCTGGGTAGCAGGTGTGTTAACCGGAGACACCTTCGGCGGCGGATTGCACCTCCTTCTGCTGGCCGCGATTTCCCTGCTCGTAGCACCGACGTTGAGCAACCGTCGCCGGGCGCGAAATTGAGAGCAATCATGCGTGTTCTGGGCAACCTGGCAGGCTGCCTGGCACTGTGTTTAGCGCTTGCTCCGCCCGCCGAAGCTTACTCCGTTTTAACCCATGAAGAGCTGATCGACCTCGTATGGGATGACAGCATTCGGCCATTGCTGTTGAGCCGTTATCCGAATGCAACACCTGAAGATTTGCGCCGCGCTCATGCCTACGCCTACGGCGGCTCTGTATTACAGGATCTCGGCTACTATCCCTTTGGAAATAAGCTTTTCAGTGACATGACGCACTACGTGCGCACCGGCGACTTTGAGAAGAACCTTTTCCTTGAATCGACAAATGTCAATGAATTGGCGTTTGCGGCGGGAACCTTGGCCCACTATGTATCCGACATCAACGGTCATCCCTTCATCAATCGCGCCGTGGCCATCGAATTCCCCAAGCTGCGCCAGCAGTTTGGCCCGGTAGTGACCTATGACGAGGCGAAGGTCGAACACTTGCGGACGGAGTTCGGTTTTGACGTGTTGCAGGTTGCGCGCCATCGCTATCCACCGCAGAGTTTCCACGACTTCATTGATTTTCAGGTGGCCAAGGAGCAACTGGAGCGCGCATTCCTGCGAACCTATGGCATTCCGCTCGACTCAGTGCTGACACGCGAAGACCTCGCAATCGGAACCTATCGCAGGGCCGTCAGCAAAGTGATACCGGAAATGACGAAGGTGGCCCTGGCAAGTCGCGGCAAGAAAATGCAGCGAGAGATCCCGAACTTCAATCGCAAGCTGTTTCTCTATCACCTCTCGCGCGCGGACTACGAAAAGGGATGGGGCCGGGACTACTCCAAGCCGGGGCCGGGTGCGCGCTTCATGGCATTTCTGCTGCACATTGTTCCCAAGGTCGGACCTTTCCGCGGACTCTCCTACAAGGATCCCACACCCAAGACCCAGGACCTGTATATGCAGAGCGTGAATCAGACGGTGACGGCCCTGCACACGGCCATTAAGCAAGTGATGCACCAGCAGGGAGCCGATTTCTCGGCCGTCGATCTCGATACAGGTGCGCCAACTCGCGCCGGTGAATATGACCTCTCAGACGAGACCTATAGAGAATTACTGCGCCGTATGCAAAAGGATAAATTTGCCCATACGGACCCGGAACTGCGCACGGCAATCATTCGGTACTTTGGCAATTTCAAGCCGAAACTGCAGAATGCGAAGGACACGAAGCGGTGGGCCAATGACGAGTGCGCGCTCAATGCGTTGAAGGTGATGGAACTCCCGCCACCTCCGCTTGCGGTGAAATCGGAAGCAATTGACACTGCATCCAAGGCCCAATAGAATCAGTGATGTTGATCGATTAACCCCGACGACAGCATAACGTCTGCCCCCTGCACCAGCAGGCCCTTCCGGCGGATGTTCCGTGGCGGCGTAGCTCAGCCGGTTAGAGCGACGGTCTCATAATCCGTAGGTCAGTGGTTCGAGTCCACTCGCCGCCACCAATGTTTTCAATCACATCCAAAGGAATCGCCGTTTCGCGATTTTCCGTCATTTGCGCGGGGTTTGCGTGTTTTTGCGGCGGAGTGGCCTTGATTTCAGGCAAAATATCCAACCTGTCAATGAAAGAAACGTTCGCGCTCGGTATCAAGTGAGCATACGTATCGACCGTCACTTGGATCGAGCTGTGTCCCATTTGTTCCTTCACATAGACGACAGAAGCACCTGCCTGGATCAATAGGGAACCGAAGGTGTGACGCAAGTCATGGAGCCGGATCTTTCGAATTCCCGCCTTTGCGAGTACCGGGAGAAAGTAGCGGTGATACAGATTGTCCGGATCCAAGATGCCACCGTCCGGTCCCGGGAAGACCCACTCGTCGGAGATGTCGTGCTTGCCGGAAGCGAACGCGGTCAGAAGCTTCTGATCCCGCAGTTCGGCGAGCACTCGCCGTACCTCACGGGACATGTCCACTCTGCGTGATTTCTTGCTCTTTGTGGTCGTATGTTCGCGGTGAACAAAGTTGTGGCTGATCATGAAGAAGCGATTCGCGTCACTCTCGTCTCTGCCCATCTGAAGATCGCCCCATTGCAGGGCGACGAGTTCACCACGACGAAGGCCTGCTCTGAGCGCCACAAGAAACAGCGCGTAGTATTCCGGGCAAAGTTCCCTTGCAGCCTCTAGGAATGAATGCGCTTCCTCTGTGGTCAAGGCGATGCCCTTCTTTTCGGCGCGGCGCGCACCTCGAGTAAAACGGCCGAGGCGTGCCGCAGGATTGATTGCAATTACGTCCTCTTCAATCGCGTAGTTGAACATCGCACGAAAAACACAAATCGCATTGCGAACCGTGTTGCGCGTAAGACCTTTCTCGGTGAGGTCGAGAATCAACTGCTTGATTTCATCCCGCCTGATTTCGTCCAGCCGCTTCTTCCCAAACCGTGGGCGAAGATATTGATCGAGGACGCTCTTGTAGCGGGTCCTTGCGACGTCTTGTACGACGTCATTCACAATTCTTTCGATCTCGTCCTTCCCTTGAAAAACGACTGGATGACGACGCACCCAGGCATCGAACTCGGTTCTCTTCACAAAGATCTTCTTCTCAATCTGGTAGGCCGGGAGAGCATCCGATGAACGGTGAACGTCTTGATGATTGCGACGCAAAAGCCGGAGGCCACGCGGGTGGCCGGAATCGTTGCATGGAATCAGCTTAGCCGCAGAGTGAAACGGGGCGAGAAAGGTATCGCGATTTTTGCACCTATGATCATCAAGCGCCACAGAGACGCGAAGAACACAAGCGAACTGGATGAGTCCACAAAATCGGCGGTGGTAGGTTTTCGCCGCGTCTATGTCTGGGACATCTCACAGACGGAAGGCGAGCCCCTTCCAACACTGGGAGAAGTCACCGGGGAGGTTGGCGAATCGCTCGACAACATACGGAAGTTTATCTCGGGAGCGGGAATTGCGCTGGAATACAACGAAAGCATTGCTCCCGCGCAGGGTGTTTCCTATGGTGGCAGAATTGCCTTGTTGCCAGGACAGAGCAAGCCGGAGGAATTCGCGACGCTGGTTCATGAGACGGCGCACGAGTTCTTGCACAAGTCCGAACGCCGTGCAGCCACGACAAAGACTCTGCGCGAACTGGAAGCCGAGGCGGTCGCCTTTGTCGTGTCAAAGGCAATCGGGCTGAATCCAACAAGTAGCGCTAACTACATCCAGCTCTACCGAGGCGATGCGGAACTGTTGCTCGAATGCCTCGAAATCATCCAGCGGACAGCCTCACGGATTCTCTCCGCGATCCAACCTGAGCAGGCCACTTACCAAGCCGCCTAGAGCACCAGAAATTCTGGGGGAGAGTGCAACGAAAGCTCTTGCGTGCGCTTTTCTCCGAACGTAAATCTGCAAACTCCCAGCGACATGTCAAAAACACATCGCCGTTCAGATCGGCGTTTACCGGTATCTATTCGGCGGCTTTCTTCCTAACTGACCAACATCCTGATCACCATCGAGTGCCGCAAGCGCCACCCCAAGCAGGACGTCACGTGGATTGAGCAGCTCGCGGCGAAGCGGGATGCTATCGGAGCCGCGTGCACCATCGCCGTGAGCTCCTCCGGGTTCACGCCGAATGCAGTCGCTGTCGCGAACCGTCACGGCATCCAGTTGCGCCGGTTGTCGGAGGTCTCGTCGGCGACGATCAACGCCTTTATGCGGCTAGATCTCGTCCTTTTTCCGCATAGGCGGGCGGCACTGTCTCGGACGGCACTGCGTTTTGCGCGTGATGGGGAGTGGCGCATGCCCGACCCGAACAAGGTGGACACCTACACCTCATCATCAGCGAGCGTGTGAACGATGGCATCGACCGGACCCGTGAGATGTGGTTTAGCAGGGCTGCTACGTCGCCACGGAAAAGGGACAAAGAAACCGGCAAGCTGAATGCACCGAAGCAGGTCAATCCAGGTAAAGGCGGCGCACGGAAGACCGACAAACTGAAGCCTATTGAGTGGCTGGATCAGCTTCGTGAGGATTGGGAGCAGCTCGCAAATCGTGCGCTCGAAGCAATCCGCAAACGCGGCGCGAATCGACCGGCGCAGACAGCAGAACAGTGAAGAGAAGACGCTCGCGAAATTGCAGCTCGTGGAGAAGGAAAAACAGCGGCTAGATGCCGTCGAAAAGCCGCTGCGAGAACAGCTCGAACGTCTAGAAAATCCAGGCGAGTATCTGGTGCAGAAAGCAGCCACCGAAAAGATCTTCGAGATTACACGCAAAGAGGCAGTGCTTATGTTCAAGCAGCTCGGCTTGAAATTCTCTGTCCCAACTCGGCCCGGAGCGTGGAACCTTGCGAACTTGGGCCGACTCACAGGTGCACAATCCAAGGGAGGGCCGGTGAAGTACATAGTCACCGTGAAAGACGGGATGGGTGATGATCTAGCCCGCGTGTTGCGCCGCAAGCCGAAGGTGAAAGAAACGGCCATCAAGCCGCGGGTGAAGGTGCGCGAATCGAAAGGGGTGAGTCGCTAAATAATTGTCTCTGCCATGGCAGGGCAGCGTTCTAACACAGGACCCCGCCGTGAAAGGGCGATGACCGGCTTAACCCGCGCTGGGATTCGAACCTAGACCACGCCTAAAAGGGTGTTGCTCTACATACCTTCGTTGAGGGTTTTCAGGGCCGCGCAAAAGCGCGGCCTTTGTTGGGTGTGGATGGCGCCGTAGAGGGCGGCTGCGGACCAACGTAGAGCTGAACCGAGCTGCACTTAACCAACACGCAACCGACGATGCGAACGCCAACAGCGAGGCCGAGGATGAGGGTGAAAGCGACGAAGGCGGCTGCGAAAGGATGCGAGAGCACCAGTTCACAGATGGCGATAGCCGTGGAAGGAGAGAGAAACATAGCGATGTCGTGTAGGGAGTCAAGATTTGGCCGTGGAACACGGCCGACTGTGCACGCCTCTGAGGGAGTGCTGGAAAGTCGGTTTATTTGCTTTCGCAGTTGTCGGTCTTGCGCCGATCTCAGTACGCCGTGGCCGGAGTACCGCCCTCCTAAGGTTGACTAGTATAGGAATCCGCATCGCCGCTGCTCCTAACGCGGTTGGTACTATTTCCGTTTAGCGGGAACCAAGAAAAAGAAGCCCCCGGAACGGTTCCGCAGCTCGCATTATTCCAAGCTGTTTGTCGCCATACGGGTATCCATCATCGATTTCTCCGACTTTTCCCGAAGCCGAGTTGGGACGGAAGGATGACGACGTTGTATTGGCGCTGCAACGTAAAGAAGAATTGATTGGCAATTCAGCACCGCAGTCCTAGAGGGTCACTTTCAACCGTAGAGCGTGATCAGGTTGCGAGCCGTGAAGACGACTTTCGTTTTCAACAACGCTTCGGGCGTGTTGTGCATTATGGCGCTCAGGCGCTCCTATCCCAGGGTAGAATTCCTCGCTCCTACTGCAATCTACAGAGTGGTTACCGATGGGGATAAAAATACTTTCAATATATTGCGAAAAAAATCGTCCCCGATTAGATTGCGCTCATGTTCAAACCAAAGTTTGCTCTCACCACACTATTAGTCTTGGTGTTGATGACGTCGATCCGTTCCTTCGGCCAAGCCGGAGGAGAAGTCACCGCAACCGTAGTATCAGCGGCGACCGTCAAGGCGCTAACTCGCTCCGATGAGGTCGTAACGACGACGCTCTACACCATCAAGTTCCGGAGGGAGGGCTCATCCACTGTCGAGCACGCTGAAATCTTGTGCTTGACGCATAATACTGAGAGGGGAGTTGATTCTCGTTGCGATCCATTTGTTCTGGGGAAAACGTACAAGCTCAGTTCGAGCTACAACTTGTCCGACATGAGCTACCACCCTACCCAGGCCCGCACCCCTTCCTATGAATTCCAAACCTGGAGTTGGTGTATCGACTGCTCGCGAGGGTACATGCCTAACAGCTCGTACCCCGTTAGGGGAATTAAGCGAGCGAATGGACGAATCGAGTCCCGTCCGTAAGACCTTTGGACTGATTCGATAGGAGAAATAATGCGCAGGAAATTGACGGCTTTAGTATGCATGCCACTACTGATTGTGATTTCACTCTCAGCCACGAACCAAGTCTGGAAGTGGAAGCTTAAGAGGACGGAGGCATTCTCCCTGACTGCAAAGCGGCTCAAAGACTTGGGCCAGCTAGAGGAGCCAGGGAGAGGTGAAGCGGCACAGATGGTTCAAATCGAACTGAACTCGATCTATCCAACTGTACAACGAGCATGTTGACTTGTGTCTTCAAACTCCATCCTGAACAACCTGCTCGTCTATTTGTGGTCTCAGATGTTGAGCATTAGAGACGCCGATGCATCGAATTAACTCTTGATCTGACAACTCGTTGACATCTGCAACAGTCTTGCAGCCTCTGCCCATAAGGGCGAGGCACTGTCCTCTGCTGAGGTTTGGCAATAGTTCAGTAAGAGCGAGTGCAGAAGACGGTAAACCGAGTTCGCGTGAGAGATACTTTGCGCAGCCTTGCGCTGGGCCGCGCACATTGCGGAAGATGATTAACTTCTCGCCTTGCGAGACGAGTTGTTTTGCCAAAGGAATGATCACATCTTGGGAACTCGGCTTTTCCCTACGCTGAACGACTTGAAACGGTTGCAGCAATTGCTCCGTTCTTGTCGAACTGTCAGTATCAACAAATTGGAATGTGCCTCGCCTATCGAGCACACCCTCGATCAGCGGCACGGGGCGTTCCGTGCACCTCAGCAGCTGAAGATTGAGCCAGCGATCAAAGTTGTTTAGCTTTCCGATTACCGCTGATAGAACAATCATCTGCGGCTCGATGCCCCTATCCTTTGCACGAAGAAGCAGAGCCAAGATCAGTTCAACAGTGATACCTCGGGAAGGATCAGTAATGAACTGACCTTCATCGAGCACTACAAGACCCAACTGACTCAAGAGACGCGGCGATCCGAGGGCCAAATTCAAGAATGTTTCGTACGTGAAGAAACCAAGGTCATATCGCCCGCTTAAGACAGCGGGGACTCCATCAGAGGCATCTCCACTGCATCTAACCACCCTTAAGCCCACGGTGCCATAGCGCTCAACAAATTCTTGAAATTTCTCGTTAACGAGCGCTCTGTAGGGTAGAAGAAAGGCCGCCTTTTTCCCGGAATCAATCGCCTGGATTGCCGCCAGTTCTCCGATCATCGTCTTGCCGGAACTGGTCGGTGCAACGACTAGGAGCGACTTTCCCCGCAGAACGCCAAAATCATTGACGGCTTTCAGCTGAAGAGCATTAAGCCCATGTGGAAACCGCTGCTTCCAGTTCGCGACGACTTCCGGGGAGACTCCCAGACCGGCGAACTCCTCGAAATCGCCAGAAAGAGGATGAGTAGGAAGAGTAGGAAACGCGGCTTGAAAATTTCCGCCACGGCGGAGTAATGGAAATGTCAACCCGCCTTGTACCGTGCCCAGGAATATCGGTGTTTGTGTCACGTGCATCCGTTCGGCTTCGACACGGGTAAACTTGATGATCTCTCCCGCAATCTCCGGAAAACTTACCGAGCTGCTGGCAGCAGCAGAAATCCCAGAAATAGTCCCCGCAACACTTCCGACAGATCCCCCTGACATCGCTTCGATGATGCTGTAGGTAAGTAGCCCATGTCCGGTACCAGGCTGTTCCCATGCAGATTCGTTCGCAGCACAAGCAGCCAACAAAATGCGGCCTTCGCCTGAGATCTCGCTGAAAACGAATGCGCTGCGAGGTTGGCCAATAGATTCCAGAACGCGGGCAGGCGCCTGACCGCTAAAACAACAGTCCAGAACACATAGGACAACGCGAGCCTTGCTTTTCTTGAACGCCTCGGAGAAATCATTCATCGCCAACGCGGTCGTTTGCAGATTCGACACTTCTGTATCGAAGCAAATTAAGTGCCCATCAGGCGAACCGTGCCCGGCAAACGTAATAATGACGACGTCATCTTCGGAAGCATCGGATAACGTGCCAAGAATAGCGTCTTTGGTAACTGAGTAAGTGGCTTGTTCATCGGTTGATTTTGGCATTATGAAGTGGCCCACTTCGGCAGTTTGTTTTGGCCCACCCCTGGACACAGCAAGCTTCTACTCTGGATGTAAGCGTGAGCTTGGATCTGGAGGCGGAAGTTGGACTGGAGAGCCA
>Ga0255336_100906_pt1 | contig 30030 bp, 22 predicted proteins | sample MeOH1_35cm_T3_17_FD_189102 | JGI IMG/M metagenome (GOLD analysis project Ga0255336, IMG submission 189102) | Sandy soil microbial communities from University of British Columbia, Vancouver, Canada - MeOH1_35cm_T3_179 | ecosystem: Engineered > Artificial ecosystem > Sand microcosm > Unclassified ...
GGACTCATAATCCGCCTCCGAAAGGACACCGTCGGTTCGACTCCGACCCGGCCCACCAAAATTATCCGCAAGTTTTGCCCACCGGCCTTTGCTCCGCCAAAGGCCAGTCTGCCTCGCAATTCACGTTCAGTCGCCCTAACCTGGCCCAACTTTCGCGCCGTGAAGGTCTCTGGCGTAGTGCTCTGCATGGTGAGAGATTCACGGCCGAGCGGTTTCTGCGCCTGCCGGGTGTCTCCGTTCGAATCGGCCCTGTCTGTCCCCGCTTTATCCCCTAATTCATAACCGTGTCAAATAAGGCGGCAGCTCTTCGAGCGTCGCACTGGCTGCGCCTTCAAACCTCTGCAGCCAGCGGGCGTCCGCCTGCTTCAGATGGGCGTGCAGCGCGGCAGCGGCTTTCGCGGGCTTTTTCGCGAGCAGGAGGTCGTAGATGGTCCGGTGCTCGTTCAGCGCATCTTCGATCGATGTGAGCGGAATGCGCAGCACCGGATCGAACAGATAGCGCGTCGGCACGAACAGCATCCGCGTGCGCGCAAGCGCCTGCAGAATCTCCCCGTTCGGGCAGTGCGACAGCAACCGGATATGCAGGTCGTGTTCAACCACGTCGGTATCGAACCCTTCGCGCGGGAATCCGTCTAGCGCATCGACCACCGTTTCGCGCAACTGTTCGAGGTAGTCGGAACTCACGTGAGACGCCGCCTGCTGCAACGCCTCCGGCTCCAGCAGCCAGCGCAACTCGTAGAGATGATGCGTCTTGTCCGGTGTGATGCGGGTTGCGATCCAGCGGCCCATCGCGTCTTTCGCGACGAGCCCGACACTGTGCATCCGCGCGAGCACGTCACGTGCGACTGTGCGGCTCACGCCGAAGTGCTCGGCAAGCCGTTCCTCGACGATCCGCACCGACACGAACATCACGCGCGCGCATAGCTCTCGCTCCAGTTCGACGTAGATGCGCTCCCACTGCTGCACGGCGGCGATCTTCACTTCGTCGAGCACCGCGCGCTCGCGCGCGACACCGGGCTTCATCTTGCCGGCCACCTCGTAGCCGCGCCCGCTGGCTTCGTTGACGAGCCGCTCGTTGCACAGCGCCTGCAACGCATAACGCGCCGGCGAGCGGCTGATTCCGAAGGCTTTCGCGACCTGCGCTTCCAGCAGCTTCTGACCGGGTGCAAGCCGGCCATCCGCGATCATCGTTTTGAGCAGCGCATACGCGCGCTCCTGAACGGAATGCTTTTCAATGGTTTCTGACATGGTCTGAATAGGCGACGGCGCTGCTTGTCGGCAGACACCACGGTTCCTGCAAACGCTCTGAATTTGCCACACGTAATCGCGACCGGGCGGAGGTTGCGAAATGGTAGCCGATTTGCTCGCGATTCCGTGCGCGTCCCTTCCGGCCACGGAGACCACGTCGCGAAAACTTCTCTTGACACTGCATCGCCCGGTCGATTATCTTAAAAACGTACATTGCACACCAAGTACGTTATAGACAGAAAGAGACAGGAATCGAGATGAAACTGGTACGGTGGGGACAGCCCGGCGCGGAGAAGCCGGGCGTGCTGGATAACGAAGGGCGGGTACGCAGTCTGGTCGGCGTGATCGACGACTGGCACGGCGCGGCGCTCGCGGACGGAGCGCTCGCGCGCGTCGCGGCGCTCGATCCGCAAACGCTGCCGGCGGTCGCGCCGGGCGAACGGCTCGGCCCATGCGTCGGCGCGGTCGGCAAGTTCGTATGCGTCGGCCTGAACTACACAGACCATGCCGCTGAAGCGGGCATGGCGCTGCCGAAGGAGCCGATCCTGTTCCTCAAGGCGACGAGCGCGATCAACGGCCCGGCCGATCCGATCCGCATGCCGCGCGACGCGGCGAAGGTCGACTGGGAAGTCGAGTTGGGCATCGTGATCGGCAAGACCGCCAGCTACGTGACGAGAGACAACGCGCTTGCGCACGTTGCGGGCTATTGCGTGGTCAACGACGTATCCGAGCGCGCGTTCCAGCTGGAGCGCGGCGGGCAGTGGGACAAGGGCAAGGCGGCGGACACGTTCGGTCCGCTCGGCCCGTGGCTCGTCACCGCGGACGAGGTGCCGGACCCGCAGGCACTGCCGCTGTGGCTCGACGTGGACGGCGTGCGCCGCCAGGCCGGCAACACACGCGACATGATCTTCGGCGTCGCGGAACTGGTGTCGTACATCAGCGGCTTCATGAGCCTGCAACCGGGCGACGTGATCGCAACGGGCACGCCGGCCGGCGTCGGCATGGGCTTCAAGCCGCCGGTCTACCTGCAGGCCGGCCAGACCGTGCGTGCCGGGATCGCGGGCCTTGGCGAGCAGTCGTCGCCGGTGGTCGCGTTCCACGCGACAGCGCAGGCCTGACATGGCCGATACGATTACCTGTGTCGACGATCTGCAGCGGCTCGCGCGCCGGCGCGTGCCGAAGATTTTCTACGACTACGTGGACAGCGGCTCGTGGACCGAATCCACCTATCGGGCGAACGAAACGGACCTCGGCAGCCTGAGGTTCCGCCAGCGCGTCGGCTGCAACGTCGAGGCGATCCGCACCGCGTCGACGCTGCTCGGCCATGCATGCAGCCTGCCGCTCGCGCTTGCGCCGACCGGCCTCGCCGGCATGGTGCACGCGGACGGCGAGATCCTCGCCGCGCGGGCGGCCGCAAGGTTCGGCGTACCGTTCACGCTGTCGACGGTCAGCATCTGCTCGATCGAGGACGTGGCCGAGCAGGTCGCGCAGCCGTTCTGGTTCCAGCTATACATGATGAAGGACCGCGATTTCATCGTCCGGCTGATCGAGCGCGCGCGCGACGCGGGCTGTTCCGCGCTCGTGCTGACGCTCGATCTGCCGATCCAGGGGCAGCGCCACAAGGACGTGCGCAACGGCCTGTCGGTGCCGCCGAAACTGAACGTGCGAAATCTGTCCACCATGCTGTCGCGGCCCGCATGGTGCGCGCGCATGCTCGGCACGCGGCGGCGCACGTTCGGCAACATCGTCGGTCATGCGAAGGGCGTGTCGGATACGTTCGCGTTCGCGGAATGGGTGAGCCGGCAGTTCGACCGCAGCGTGACGTGGGACGACGTCCGCTGGATCAAGCGCCATTGGGGCGGACGGCTGATCGTGAAGGGCATTCTCGATGCCGACGACGCGCGCCTCGCGGTCGCGGCCGGCGCCGATGCGATCGTCGTGTCGAATCACGGCGGCCGGCAACTGGACGGCGCGCCCTCGTCGATCAGCGCGTTGCCGGCGATCGCAGCGGCAGTCGGCCGGCAGACCGAAGTACTGATGGACGGCGGCATCCGCAGCGGCCAGGACGTGCTGCGCGCGCTCGCATGGGGCGCGCACGGCGTGATGATCGGCCGTGCGTTTCTATACGGCCTCGGCGCGCTCGGTGAGGCGGGCGTCACGCGCACGCTCGAACTCATCCAGAAGGAACTCGAATCGACGATGGCGCTGTGCGGCATCACCGACGTCGCCGACGTCGGCCGCGACGCGATCGTCTCGCCGGCGCCCGGCGCCGCGCCCGCGTGGCCGGAACCGGTGGGCCGGCGTGTCGGCGAAAGCAATCTTCCGGTGCTCGCTTCGTGAGTACCTTCTCATTTCTTCAAGGAGACATTTGATGTTCGGTAACTACAAGATGCACGAAGGCAGCGGTGTGAACCCGCCTTACTCGCCCGCTTATCCCGTCGAGTGGGAGTGCCCGTTGCGCACGCTCGAAGTCGTCACGCGCGTCGATCAGGCCAAGGTGCGCGAGCTTCTGAAGGACACGCCGTTCGAACTGGTGAACGATCGCGTTGCATTCCGCTTCATGCTGTCGCCGGGCCACACCCTCGCGGTGCATGCGGGCCAGATGTTCGATCTGATGGTGACCGTGCCGGTGCGTTACGAAGACCTCTTCACGCAGACGCACATCTTCATGTACTGCAGCGACCCGATGGGCATTGCCGCGGGCCGCGAACTGTTCGGCTACACGAAGAAGGACACGGATTACGCGTTCGATGAAACGGCGGACGGCAAGATAAGCGGCTGGGTGCGCCGCCGCAAGGTGCCGCTCGCGGACTTCAGCTTCACGCCCGACCCGGATGCGCCGCTCGTGCTGCTGACCGACGAGGCCGAGCAGCCCGCTGGCGAGATTCATGTGCGACGTCTACCCGATCCGTCGAAGCTCGGCATCGCGTATTCGGATGTCGTCTATCGCCGCACGCCGTTGCGCTACACCGAGCCGGCGCGCGGCCGCATCGACTGGAAGCTGCATCACAGCGCGTTCGATCCGATCGCGGACCTCGAGCCCGAAGTGCTGAGCGCGCACTTCATGACGTCGGACGTGTACGGCGGCGGCTTCGAAGTCGAGGATCGCCGGCTGCTGAAGCGCCTTTATCCCTGAACGGAGTGGCGGGAACATGAGCACGGCCGACAGGAAAGTGGCGATCGTAACCGGCGCGGGCGGAGGCATTGGCGCGGCGGTATGTGCGCGGCTCGCGGCCGGCGGCTGGGCGATCGTGCTCGCGGACCGCAGTGCAGGTACGACCGCCGAAGCCGAGGCGCGCTGCCGCGCGCTCGACGCGCCGGCGGACACGTTCGCGGGCGACGTGACGGATGCGGACTACGTGCGTGAGCTGGTCGCGTTCGCGCTGCGCCGTCATGGGCGGCTCGACGCCTTCGTCGGCAACGCCGGGATCGCCGGACAGGTCAAGCCGCTCGCTGACTATCCGGACGACGCGTTCGATCTCGTGATGAAGGTGAACGTGCGCGGCATGTTCTTGTGCCTGAAGCATGCGATTCCGGCGTTGCGCGAGCGCAGCGGCAGCTTCGTCGCGACCGCGTCGACCTCGGCGATTCGCGGGCGCGCGAACCTGTCCGCGTATGTCGCGAGCAAGCATGCGGTGCTCGGGCTCGTGCGCAGCGCGGCGCTCGAATGCATGGGCAGTGGTGTGCGCGTGAACGCGGTACTGCCCGGCCCGATCCAGACGCCGATGATCGACGCGATCAACGACATGGCCGCGCAGCACGGCGGCGTCGCGCGCGCCGCTCACGCGGCTTACGGCCGCCCGGAAGACGTCGCGAACACGGTCGCGTTCCTGCTGTCGCCCGACGCGTCGCATATGAACGGCGCCGCACTCGTGGTCGACGCGGGCAGCACCGTGGCCTGAACCTGAGCCGGCCAGGCCGTCCGAAGAGGACGCCGGCCACCCCGACAACCAATAACAAACAAATATGGAGACTTGCGTGATGGAATCGATCGCTCTCGCTGTGAACGAAACGCAGCGTGTCGCGCAGCACAAGAAGGCGCTCGTTGCCGCTTGTGTCGGCAACTTTATCGAGTACTACGACTTCGTGATCTACGGCTACTTTGCGTCCGTGATCGCGCGTCTGTTCTTCCCGGCCGACAACGAAGCAGCGAGCCTGCTGCTCACGTTCGCGGTGTTCGCCATCAGCTATGCATCGCGGCCCCTCGGCGGGCTGATCTTCGGGCACCTCGGCGACCGCTACGGCCGCAAGACGCCGCTTGCCGTCGCGGTGATGCTGATCGCGTGCTCGACTACGGTGATCGGCCTGTTGCCCACCTATAGCGCGATCGGGATCGCGTCGCCGATTATTCTCACCGCCGCGCGGCTGGTGCAGGGCATTTCCGTCGGCGGCGAGTATGGCGGCGCGACTTCGTTCATCGCCGAATATGCGCCGCCCGGCCGGCGCGGTTTCTATACCGGCTGGCAGACCTTCACGATCGGCCTTGCGTTGCTGGTGGGTGGCGCGGTGGCGTCGATCATCACCGGGGCGCTGTCGGCCGAAGACCTGCGCGCCTGGGGCTGGCGTCTGCCCTTTTTCGCGGGACTGCCGCTCGGTTTCGTCGGGCTCTACCTGCGGCTGAAGCTGGAAGAAACACCGCACTTCTCGTCGGTGCAACAGACTGCGGAGATCGAGCGCACGCCGCTCGTGACCGGATTGCGCAGAGAGTGGAAGGCGATTCTGATCGGAATGGGGCTCATCTCCGCGCCCTCGGCGTGCATCTACATCTACTATATCTATTCGCCGACTTATCTGTCCGCGGTGCTCGGCGTCAAGCTCGCGGACGCGCAGCGCGCCAACCTGTACAGCCTGATCTTCTATTGCGCTTTGCTGCCGGTCTTTGCGCACCTGAGCGATATTGTCGGCCGTCGTCCGTTGATGCTCGTGAGTTCGCTCGCCATCATGCTCGTGACGTACCCGGCGTTTCATCTGCTCGATCCGCATGACTTCGGCAAGACGGTCGCGGGGCTGTGCCTGATGAGCCTCGCGTTCGCGCCGCATTCGGCCACGGCGCTATGCGCGATGGCCGAGATCATGCCCACGAAGCTGCGATACACCGGGCTGTCGGTGAGCCTGAACATTCCGGTCACGCTGCTCGGCGGAACGGCGCCATTCATTGCGACATACCTCGTGTCGCGTACCGGCGATCTGTATTCGCCGGCGTGGTTCGTGATCGGCGCGGGCCTGTGCACGTTGGTGGCTGCGTATGCGTATAAGGAGACGCTGCATAGCGGATTGCGGTGAAGCGCCGGCGGCGTCAGCAGACCTGTGAGAAATTGCCCATAATTGCGCGCAGTCTTCGAGCAACCGTTGGGACGTTTGATGAAAACAGCTTCTGTGGCACCGCACTCGCCGATCGCATTTCTCGCTGTAGCGTTGGCGTTCGCCATCAACATGACGGGCACGACACTACCGACTGCAATCTATCGGTACTACCAACTGCAATTCGGCTTTACACCGACCGTCATTACGGTGATCTACGCCTCCTATGCAATCGGGGTGTTGAGTGCATTGCTGCTGATCGGCAACTGGTCCGATCAGCTAGGCCGCCGCCGCATGCTGCTCGCGGGGCTGTGTGCGTCCGCCGCGTCAGCGCTGACCTTCCTGCTGAGCGACGGATTGGCGCTGCTGATTCTGGGCCGCCTGTTGTCGGGCGTGTCGGCCGGCATATTCACGGGCACCGCAACTGTCGCCGTGATCGAACTTGCGCCGCCTGCATGGCGCGGTAAGGCCATGCTCGCGGCTACTTCCTCCAATATGCTGGGGCTAGGCTGCGGCCCGTTGTTAAGCGGCTTTCTCGTCGAACGCTTTCCCTGGCCGATGCAATTGCCCTATGCGGTGCATCTGGCGCTCGTCGGTATCGCCGTGCTTGCTGTGGCCGGCGTGCCGGAGACCGCCGCGATCCCGGCGCGCGTCAAGCTCGGCATCCAGAAAATCTCGCTTCCCGCCGAGGTGCGGCGTGCCTTCATTCCCGCTGCCCTGGCAGGGTTCGCGGGTTTCGTCGTGGTCGGTTTCTTCGCGGCGGTCGCACCTCAATTGATCCGGGTGGTACTCGGCTTTCATAGCGGTATCGTGACCGGCTCGATCGTGTTCTTGCTGTTCGCATGCTCGGCGCTCGGTCAGATCGTCCAGACGCTCATGGTCGCCCGCTGGCGGCAAACGGCCGGCTGCATCGGACTCATTGTGGGACTGGTGTGTGTCGGCCTGTGCGTGCCCGAGCGCTCACTCGGCGCGCTTTTACTCGGCACCGCGCTGGCAGGAGTCGGGCAGGGCATCAGCTTTCGCGCCGGGTTGGGCGAGATCGCTGCCGCTGCGCCTATGCATCGGCGCGCGGAAGTGACATCGAGCTTTTTCGTCGTGCTTTATGTGGCGATCTCGCTACCTGTGATTGGCCTCGGCATCGCCGTGCAGCACGCCGACATTCAGCGCGCGACGCTGCTCTTCGTCGGTCTGACGATTGTTCTCGTGCTTGTCGCGCTGCTCCTGCTTCTGCTGATGCGCGAGCAAACGAGCCCGGGGCGCAACGCCGAAGCGACCGGGAAGTGAACACGAGAGTTCTCGCTGCCCGATCACGCTCGCGATAGCCAGAATCGAGGCCTCGGAGCTTTGAACACACACGCAAAAGCGATCGGATCGGTCCGATGGACGGCCGACTGGCCGACGGTCGCGGGTTGTGATGCCCCGTAAGCATATATGAAATGACATTCATGCTATTTGTGCAGAGCGATCAAGTCTTCACAATTCTCCTCAAGCGGTTCATGCCGCGTTCAACTGGAGAGCGAAATGTTTGCAATAACCGGCATCACAGGTCAGGTCGGGGGTGTGGTTGCCCGTGCGCTGCTGGCGGCTGGCAAGGACGTACGCGCCGTGGTTCGCAGCGCCACAAAGGGGGCTCAGTGGAAGGAGCAGGGTTGTGAAATCGCTGTCGCGGAGATGTCCGACACGCAGGCGCTGAGCACCGCGTTTTCCGGCGTCGATGGCGTGTTCATTCTGCTGCCGCCGAACTTCGATCCGTCGCCGGACTTTGCGGAATCGCGCCACCTGGTCGGCACGTTGCGTGAGGCATTGAAACAGGCGAGCCCGCCGAAAGTGGTGTGCCTGTCGACGATCGGCGCCCAGGCTGCCCAGCCGAACCTGTTGCAGCAACTGGGATACATGGAGCAGCAACTGGGTTCGCTGCCGATGCCGGTCGCCTTCCTGCGCGCAGGCTGGTTCATCGAAAACGCGGCGTGGGACGTGGAACCCGCGCGCACGGCGGGCGTCATCCCCAGCTTCCTGCAACCGCTCGATAAACCGGTTCCGATGGTGGCAACCGCCGATGTCGGCCGGGTCGCGGCCAGCATGTTGCAGCAGACGTGGACCGGCAAGCGGATCGTCGAACTTGAAGGCCCGCGGCGCGTCACCCCAAACGACGTGGCGAATACGTTCGCGCGTTTGCTTGGCAAGGACGTGCGCGTGGAAACCGTGCCGCGTGATACGTGGGAAGCGCTCTTCACGTCGCAGGGCATGAAAAATCCTACCCCGCGCATGCAGATGCTGCACGGCTTCAACGAGGGCTGGATCGAGTTCGAGAGGCCGGACCAGACGATAAAGGGCAGTGTGACGCTGGAAACGGTGTTGCAGTCGCTCATCGAACGGGTTGGCTGAGCACGCTTGGCCAAGCCGGCAAGATGACAAGACGGTAATCCAGACGACGGGGTCCGGTAACGGCGTGCGCGCTACGATCGGTCGCTCATCTTCATCGCGCTTGCGACGTGCTGGTGACGTATCAACCGGCGATGAGATGGGCCGACCAATCTACGCGCGTACAGCGACTCTGGAGCGTTTCCATGCAAATTCGTCATCCCGTCGCCAGCGTGGCTGCGACGATCGTTGCCACTCTCGTCCTGCTGGCAATCGGCGCGGTTCTATTCGGTTTTTCCGGCGTCTACGACGTATCCGCGAGCTCGAAAGACAACCCCGTCATCGCGTGGATGTTGCACTCCACTTACGAGGCGTCGCTGCATCGTCACGCAGGCAAAGACGTGCCGCCTGGCGATCTGATGTCGCTCAGGAATATCGAAGCCGGCGCGCGCTTCTACGATTCGACATGCGCCGCTTGCCACGGTGTGCCAGGAAAGCCGCTTAGCTTCGTTGGGCAGGGGATTCAACCGGCCGCACCCGCGCTGCTGGCCGCCAGCCGCCGCAACAACCCCAAGCTGATGTTTTGGGTCATCAAACATGGCGTGAACATGACCGCCATGCCGAGCTTCGGAAAGACGCAAACCGATCAAACCATTTGGCAAACGGCTGCATTTCTCTACGACGCGCGGGGCATCACCCCGCAGCGATACGAGACGCTTGCGCACGGTACGAAGTAGGGGCGTGGCGGAAAACGCTAGTTGGCGCCGTACTGCGTCGAACTCGCGACGAGTGCCGGCGTGGCAGCCACCTTGGCCAGTTCATCGCTCGACCATCCGCCGCCGAGCGCATGCAGCAACTGCACGTTCGCGCTGAGCTGGCGGGTCTGGATGTCGAGCAGGCTGCGCTGCGCGTCGAGCTGTACGGTTTGCGCCTGCACGACATCGAGGTAACCCACGGTGCCCTGGCGGTATTGACGTAGTGCAAGGTCCACCGAGTACTGCGCGGCGCTCGCGGCGTCGCGTTGTTCTCCCAGTGCCGTGCCGAGGTAGGACAGCAAGGCCAGATTGTCTTCAACCTGCTGGAAAGCGGACAACACCACGCCGCGGTAAAGTTCTCCAGCTTCCTCGGTGGCCGCTTTGGCGGCGTCGAGCTGAGCGCGACGGTAGCCTCCGTCGAACACGTATTGCACGAGTTGCGGACCAATGGCCCAGAACAGGTTGGGCGCGCTCACGAGCCCGGCATAGGCCGCGCTTTGCACGCCCCCTTGCAGGCTCAACGTGATGTCCGGGAAGTAAGCCGCCCGCGCCACGCCGATCTTCGCGTTGGCTTCCGCGACTCGCCGTTCCGCTGCCGCGACGTCGGGCCGGCGCTGCAGCAGTGTGGAAGGCAGGCCGGTCGGAATGGCCGGCAACGCAATGGCGGCGGTCTGCTGCGGCAGGCTGAATTCGGACGCGGAGGCGCCGACCAGTACGGCGATCGCATGTTCAATGAGCGCGCGTTGCGCCAGGTTCTGCGACAACTGCGACTTTGCCGACGACAACTGGGTCTGCGCGCGCGAGACGTCGAGGCCCGACACGATCCCGCCGTTGTGCAGGGTTTGCGTGAGTTGCAGTGCCTTCGCATAGGCCGCCACTGTTTCGTTCAACAGATCGGTTTGCTGGTCGAGGCCGCGTAAGCGGATATAACTGTCTGCCAGTGTGACCTGCAGGCTCAATTGCACGGAAGCCAGATCGGCCTTGGTCGCCTGCGCTTCGTCCTTGCCCGCAACAACGGAGTCGCGCACGCGGCCCCACAGATCGAGATCGTAGTTGACCTGGCCGCCGAGCGTGACGGAGTTGTAGTCGTTCGGGCCTCCCGCGCGCAAGGGGCGGTTGTCGGACTGGCGGTCGCGCTGCGGCACGGCGCTAGCGCTGACGGACGGGTACAGACCCGACTCGACCTGCGCCACGAACGCCTGGGCTTGCGCATAGTGCGCGTAAGCCGCGCGCAGATCGGTATTGTTTGCCAGCAGGCTGGTTTCGAGTGTGTCGAGCTGGGCGTCGCCATACATCTTCCACCAGCCGTTACGGTCTATCCGGTCCGCCGGTTGCGCGGTGGTCCACGGTCCAACGGTCTTGTATTGCGCGGCTACGGGTGTGGGCGGAACCTGGTATTGCGGCGCGAGCGAGCACGCTGACAATGCCGCCACACTCGCGAGAAGCGCTGGAAGTCGAACCTTAACCATGGGCGGCCGCCTTCCTGTCCGTGGCGGCCGCGGTCTGTACGCTGTCGCCGTCGGCGAGTCCGTCGGGCGGCGTGTCGATCACGCGGTCGGTGGCGGCCAGTCCTGAAGAGATTTCCACGGAGTCGCCCAGATCGCGGCTGATCTTCACAGGCTTGAAGAGCACATGACCGTTGGCGGCCAAGGTGGCGACCACGGTTCCCCGGCTGTCGAACACAAGCGCGCTCGCCGGCACGCGTACGGAATGCGCGGCGGCGGGCAGCGTGAATTTCAGGCTCGCGAAACCGCCCGGCAGCAGCTTGCCATTGGAATTGTCGACCAGCAGCTGAACCAGTGTCGTACCAGAACTCGAATTGACGGAGTCCGCCGCGGCCACGACGCGTGCGGTGAACTGCTGGTCGGGATATTCGGGCACCGTCAGGGTGGCGGTCGTGCCGTCGTGGATCGCGGGCGCATAGTTTTGCGGCACCTGTACATAGACACGCAGCTGGTCGACTTTGGAGACGGCGAACAGCTCCTGACCGGCGCCGCCGCTGCCCGCGCTCACCAACGCGCCGACGTCCGTATCGCGGGCCGTCACCACGCCGTCGAACGGCGCGACGATCCGCGCGAACGCCTTGGTCGCGACGAGACGATCGACGTTGGCTTTCGCGGCGGCGACGATGGCCTCTTTCGCGGTGTAATCGGCGGTGCGTTGGTCGACATCCTGCTGCGCGACGGAATCCGTGCCACGTAGCGCTTCCCAGCGTTTCGCCGTCGTGCCCGCCACCACGGCGTTGGCCTGCGCGCTTTGCAGATCGGCGCGCGCTTGCAGTAACTGCTGGTCGAGTTCGGGCGTTTCGATCTCGGCGAGTACCTGGCCCGCTTTGACCGGCGCGCCGATGTCGACGCTCCATGATTTCAGATAGCCGCTGACCTGCGCGAAAATCGGCGCCCGCGTGAATGCTTCAAGGCGGCCGGGCAATTGCAGCGACGGGCCGTTGACATCGCGCACGGGCAGAATCAGAGTGACCGTTGGCACGGCCTGGGCATCGGTCCAACTCTTCAGCTTGCGGGCGTCTTCCGCTCGCAGCGTGACGCCGGCAATGACAACGCCGAGGACGACCAGCAGGCCAACAATGCCCGCGACGACAAGCGTGCGGCGCGACGGCGGGTGACTGGGCAACGTGGAATCAGACGACATGAGCGGGACCTCCCGAGACGGATGCCGGGGTAGCCGCGCGCCCGGGGCGCGCGTGGACGATACAGAAGATGACGGGGACGAGAAACAGCGAAGCCGTGGTGGCGAACAGCAGGCCGCCGATCACGGCGCGGCCGAGCGGCGCGTTCTGCTCGCCGCCTTCGCCGAGGGCCAGTGCCATCGGCGCCATACCGATGATCATCGACAACGCGGTCATCAGTACTGGGCGAAAACGCGTGAAGCCCGCTTCGAGCGCGGCCTTGAACGGGTCGCCATGTACGGCGAGACGTTCGCGGCAAAAGCTGACCACGAGAATCGAGTTGGCCGTCGCGACGCCCATGCACATGATCGCCCCCGTCAGTGCGGGCACCGAGAGCGTCGTATGGGTCGCGAACAGCATCCACACGATGCCTGCCAGCGCGGCCGGCAGTGCGGTCACGATCACGAACGGGTCGGCCCACGACTGGAAGTTGACGACGATCAGCAGATAGATCAGCACGACCGCGCCGAGCAGACCGAACAACATGCCGGCAAAGGCGCTGTTCATGGTCTGCACCTGGCCGAGCAGCGCGACCGTCGAGCCCTTGGGCAACGTGCCGGCGTTCTCGTGCACGATGCGCTGGATATCGGCGGATACGGCGCCCAGGTCGCGGTCCTGGGTGGTCGCGAAGATCTCGACCATCGGCTGGATGTTGTACTGGCTGACCACCTCGTTGCTGCTGGTGCGCTCGACCGTTGCGAGGCCGCCGAGGATCTGCGCGGCACCGCCGGTGCTGGCGGTGATCGGCAGGTTTTGCAGCGCGGAGAGCGAATCGAGGCTGTATTGCGGCGTTTGCATGACGATCGGATACGACACGCCGTTTGCGTTGTTCAACCAGAAGGTGGGCGCCACCTGGCTCGAACCCGCAAGGTTCACCACCATGCTGTTGGTCACGTCGCGCTCGGTGATGCCGAGCAATTGCGCGCGGGTACGATCCACGTCGACGTTGAAGGTCGGATTGGCGTGAGACTGCGCGATCCGCGCATCGACCACGCCCGGTACATCCCGAACCTCGCGCAGCAGCCGGTCTGCATAGGCGTAGTTGGCATCCAGATTGTTGCCGCGAATCTGCAGGTCGATCGGCGCGGGCGAACCGAAGTTCAGGATCTGACTGATGATGTCGGCCGGCGGGAATGAGAACGTGACGCCCGGAAATTCGTGCGGCAAGCGCTCGCGCATGAGGCGCACATATTCGTCGGTCGGACGGTGGCCTTCGTTCAGCGCGATCTGGATATCGCCGTCCTGCGAGCCGACCGTGCCGGTGTTGTTGTACGCGGTGTTGATGCCGCTGACAGGCAGGCCCATATTGTCGACGACGGTGCCCAGATCTGCCGGCGGAATGATCCGGCGTATCGCGTCTTCGACATCCGCGAAGATCTGCGCGGTTTTTTCGACGCGAACCCCGACGGGCGCGCGCACGTGCAACAGGATCTGGCCGGCATCCACCGCGGGAAAGAAATTGCGGCCGAGAAACGGCACGAGCGCGAACGAGAGGAGCACGAAGCAGAGAAAGCCGGCAACGAACCGGCGCCGGTGCGTCAGCGCGAGTTCCAGCAGGCCGTGATAGCGGGTGCGTATTTTTTCGAAGCGTGCTTCGAAGCCGCGCTGAAAACGTCCGAGCGGACCCGGGCGTTTCTCGTCGTGCTCGCCGTGCGCATGCGGCTTGAGCAGATACTTGGCCATGGTGGGCACGAGCGTACGCGACAGAAAGAATGACGAGATCATCGCGAAGATGACGGCCTCGGCCATCGGTACGAACAGGAATCGCGCGACGCCTTGCAGGAAGAACATCGGCACGAACACGATGCAGATACACAGCAGCGAGACGAACGCCGGCGTGACGATCTGGGCGGCGCCGTCGAGAATCGCCGTCTCGACCTCCTTGCCATGCTCGAGGTGCCAGTTGATGTTTTCGATTGTGACCGTCGCGTCGTCGACCAGAATCCCCACTGCCAGCGCAAGTCCGCCGAGCGTCATGATGTTCAGCGTTTCGCCGAGCGCCGACAGCGTGGCGATGGAGCCGAGAATGGCAAGCGGGATCGAGGTGGCGATGATGAGGGTCGAGCGCCAGCTGCCGAGGAACAGCAGGATCATCAGGCTCGTCAGCACAGCCGCGATCACTCCTTCGCGCGCCACGCCGGTGATGGCCGCCCGCACGAACAGCGACTGGTCGCCGATCGGATCGATCCGCAGGGCGTCGGGCCATGACGCCTTGCCGGCGGCGATCTGCTGTTTGACGCCGGCGATGATGCCGAGCGTGGACACGGAACCGTTCTTGAGCACGGACATCAGCACCGAACGGTGGCCGTCCACATGAACGATATTGGTTTGCGGCGGGCTGCCGTCGCGCACGTTGGCAATGTCGCGAATGTAGACAGTGGTGCCGTTGGCTGCCTTGACCGGCAGATCGCCCAAGGCCTTGATTTGCGACGGCGCGTTGTTCAGTTGCAGCGTGTACTCGTAGTCCCCGATCTTTTCGGTGCCGACCGGCGTGATCAGGTTCTGGCCGGCGAGTGCGTTAGCCACGTCCTGCGCAGACAAGCCGCGCGCCTGGAGCGCTGCAGGGTCGACGTCGATCTGTACCTGGCGCGTCTTGCCGCCGAACGGGTAGGGAATCGATGCGCCCGCAACCGTCGTGAGAACCGGGCGCACCGCGTTCAGACCAAGGTCGCCCAGACGCTGCTCCGAGAGTCCTTTGCCCGACAACGCCAACTGGATGATCGGCACGGTGGACGCGTTGTAGTTCAGGATCAGCGGCGGCGTCGTCCCGGGCGGCAACTGGCGCAATTGCGTCTGCGCGACCGACGTCACCTGCGCATTGGCCGTGCTGATATTCACGCCCGGCTGGAAGAAGATCTTGATGATCCCGAAGCCTGCGACCGATTCCGCCTCGGTGTGCTCGACGTCGTTCACGGTGGTCGTCAACGTGCGCTCGAACGGCGAGGTGATCCGGCCGACCATCTGGTCCGGCGGCAGCCCCGTGTACTGCCACACGACGCTGATCACCGGAATCCGGATGTCGGGAAAGATGTCGGTTGGCGTCTTCATCGCGGACAATGGTCCTATGATGAGGATGAAGATCGCCAGCACGACAAAAGTGTAAGGTCGCCTAAGGGCAATACGGACTAGGCCGAGCATGACAATTCCAGGGCAGGGTGAAAACGTGATTGCGGCTGTGAGGACGTCAGCGCGGCTTACGGCGATTGCAGGCCGCGCGCTCGTGCTCGATGTGCACGCAGAGTGCAACTGGGGTAACGGGCAATGGAAGCGTGACGGGATGCTGGCCAGGGTTTCGAATCATCTGCATTCTTGATAATCACAACACCGCTTAATATCGATCGACATAAGCTTGCGTGAATCTTTCAGCTGTCTCGCACCAAGAGAAGAAAGACCTGCGCAACGACGAAATGTCCGTTTGACCGCGTGCAAATGTTCCGCAGCGAAGTCCAAGCGCGAATGTACACAAAGGTAGAAATTGCTGCAGAACGTCAAAAGGCATTTCGGGTACTTGCAGGTGCCCAACAGGAAGAGTCGCCGGCGAGGCGCGGCGAGATAAAACGCAACGGGGACGCGCGTGGGGCCGATGAGGAGGACTCCTATTCCACGCGCTTTCGAACGCCGCTTCCATAAAAGAAACGTTTTGCACAAAACTGTCGTGTGAAAAACAGGTGGAGTGAGAGGCTGGAATAACGAGCGGTCTGAAGGCCGCGTCGACTTTTATCGCCCCGGTACGGACCGAGGCGAACGGAGGTGCCGTTTGAGTGACAGGAAAGATGTCGGCTTACGATTAGCAATCGTGCGGCTGACGCTTGCTGCCGCGGTACTCGGTGGGTGTTGCGCCCATGTGTTTGCGAAAGAGCTTGGCGAGCTGCGCGCCACCGCCAAATCCGCACCGCCGCGCGATCTTGTCCACCGGTAGCGCGGTTTCGACAAGAAGCCGGCAACTCATATCGAGCCGGACATAAAGCAGATAGCCGGATGGCGTCACGCCTATTTCCGCTTTGAAGCGGCGAAGAAAGTTGCGCTCGCTCATCGCGGCGATCCCTGCTGCTCTGTCGATGGAAATCGGCTGATCGCCGTTCGCTTCCAGCCACCGCGCCGAGGCGCCGATCTTGTCGCTTACGCTTCCCGATATGTTTCTATTCAACACCGATGTGAACTGTGTCGATGCTCGTGGCGCCAGGCACGCTGCGGCTTTGCACGTGATTTCCGTGCCGAGATCCGCCTCGATGACACTCAAGGCACTCTCAAGCGGACTTGATACTTCACGTTGCGTAGCCGGTTCCGGATCGCGGCGGGAATGATGGTGCGGCACGCGGCCACGAGCACTTCCCCTACCCGCTGAAGATGCGAACCCCGCAGCTTCGAGCAGGAACTGACCTTCAGCGATAGGAAGAACGTTTTCGCTGCGCAAGTGGGCGCAGCGCAGCCACGCCAGCAACCGTTCATCACGCCTGGCGTCGTGCACGCCCGTACCACCGGCAATGAACAAAGCGTGAAAGTGGCGCGCGTAGCCGCGCGCTTCAACACTGTCTGTCCACACGAAGACGTCCGATGAACTGGCGATCCTTCCGCCTGCTGCCGAAAGCAGCCGGACGTCGTAGTGCGGCGCGTCGCGTTGGCTATCTTGTGCAAATCTGTTCGCCGCCTGAAATGCTTCAACGATAGACACAGTGTCGAGGAGGGAAAAACCGTTGAAGACGGCTACGCCAATGTGTTTTACGGCGTGTCCGTCACGCGGAACGCGTCGTTGAACGACGGTGTTGTGTACGTCGATATGGCACGCCATCTGAAGGTTCTCCACGAAAATAACTTCTCTTTCAACTGTGTCGTAACCGGCGAAAAGTTAGAAACGGGCAGGTACGCAGAGGCGATACTGGCGAAGGGATTTCGCCGTGGTTTAAAGTTCGTTTCATTTTCATCGTTTCGACGCTGTCACGGCGACAAGATAGCGGTGCGATCAGACAACGGCTGTCTCGTTCAATTCTGGCCAGTCAGATTGAAACCGGGACACCATTTGTCTCATCGACGCGGTAGCCTGATTGCCGGGTACGTGCGTGTCTGAACGAGTAGACGGCGATCGCCGGGAAAGGAAATGGCGGATATATGGCGATGCGGGATATCGAGGTGATTCGAATGCAGGAAGAACGGCTACAGCAAGCGATCGCATGGCTGCGCGAAGCAGACGGGTTGCTGATTACCGCGGGAGCGGGGATGGGCGTCGACTCGGGCTTGCCTGATTTTCGGGGCAATGAAGGCTTGTGGCGCGCCTATCCGGCGCTAGCCGAAGCAGGGTGCGACTTCCAGTCCATTGCCAATCCGCGCGCCTTCATGGACGAGCCGGAACTCGCCTGGGGATTTTATGGACACCGCCTGAAGCTTTATCGCGAGGTCGAACCTCATCCGGGTTTTGCCATTCTCAGGCGCTGGGGCGAGCGCCTGCGTCACGGCACCTTTGTTTTCACGAGCAATGTGGATGGACAATTCCAACAGGCGGGGTTCCTGGAAAGCCGTATCGAGGAATGCCACGGCTCGATCCACTATCTGCAGTGCACGGAGCCGTGTTCCTCGGTGATCGAGCCTGCTGCAGACTTCCTGCCGCAGATTGACGAACGCGCGTGCCGACTCATGGGTCCACTGCCGCGTTGCAAACGCTGCGGCGCGATTTCGAGGCCGAATATCCTGATGTTCTGGGATTCGGCATGGCTGCCTTCGCGCGCCAATGCACAGGCTGAGCGCCTCGCCGGCTGGCTGGCATCGGTCGAACGGCCTGTTGTCGTCGAAGTGGGGGCCGGCACTGCACTGCCCACGGTGCGGCGCTTCAGTGAGAGGTATGGTCCGCGTGTGATCCGCATCAATGCTCGCGAGCCGCAGATCGATCCAGCACGTGGCATCGGTATCGAGGGACGTGCCGTGGAGATCTTGACGGCAATCAGCAGCGGATTGGACGTATAGAACAATTGCGCATGGCCGGCATCCATTAGTGATTCTTTTGAGGACACGCTATGTCCAAAAAAACGGTTCATCATGTTAAAAGGAGAAGGTAGTTGGTGTTTCCAGAGAGTTTCTTGCATACCGGCATGCAGATCACCGACACGCAAGCCATGCAGATCGTCGGTTTCCGTAGCGCATATGCCTATCCGGCGGCGCACCTTGTGCTTGACGACCACGCCGGCGACTTCGAGTTGCCGGGCGGCCAGTGGGCGAAAGTCGTGACTCCGGCAGAAGGCGAGGTCACCGGCGCGACACTGGATGCGTATCACGAGCGCCTACTGCGATCCACTAACCCGACTGAACGATTACTCGGCACGGCGTCGATAGTTTTTTGGGGCTTCTATACATTCGGTCCGGCGTTTGCGGCTATCCGCGTTCACCGTCATCTGTTTGGTCGCGGTAATCAGCAGCCGACCCGTGCCGAGCAAATCGCGGATATCCTGGAAGAGGCCGATACTGCAATCAAGACGGGAAATCCAGTCGCGGCGCTCGGGATGTTCGCCGGAATCAACCAGTTGAGCCGCACGCCGTTTGCTTCTAAGGTGGTTGCGCTGCTGGACCCCAGGCGTGCCGCAGTGTATGACAACAGAATCTGCAAGGGTTTGCGGGGTAGCCCGTGGGCGGCAAACGGACCGTTCGCAAACGGGGTGGGGTCGGTTCAGTTGCGGCGCGTCCAGCGCGAATATGCGAACTGGTGCAGTTTCACTCAGGCCATTGCCGGACAAATGAACGAGGGTTGTTTGCGCGGACTTGCATGGCACTGGCGCGACAAGCTGGATACCCCGCAATCGTGGCGTGCAATCGACGCCGAACGCGCCATCTTTGCCATGTTTCAACCCGACTGAGCCGCGCTTGTCAGTGTTACGCAGGGAAAGCAGTTTCCGTCGAGGCATTCTGTTGCGTCATGGAACATGACGGCTTGGGTGACAGGCAGCGTCGAGAGATATCAGGCCTACGGACCGGTTCTTCAACTGAAGAAATCCCGCCAATCTTTTGAGTATTTGCTTAAGATCCATTGCGCGCCGCCGTTAACCTCTGTGACGCAAAGCCTGCAACCATCCAAGTTCTGCTGCATGGACACTCTCGATAGCAAGATAATTAGCGTATTGCCTAACGCCGGCGGCAATGCCGAGTTTCTCAGCACCCCTGGTGTTCATAAGAAGCTGGAGGTCATCGAGTCCGACGTGCCGGTCATTAAAACGGTACAGCGGCGGTTGGAGAAACTGCATCTCGAGGGTCTTGTCGAGATGGAGAAGCGCGGGGCGGCATGGTTCTGGCGTAAAGGCGCCGGCGCGGGCGGTATGGCCGGGAAATCCGGTGCCATCATGACGCGAGAAGAGGCGCTCGCGCTGCATGTGCTGCGTAGCTTCACATCGCGACAAATCCCCACGCTGGTTGCCGAGGCGCTCTCCGATCTGTTCAAGGTGGCGGACAAGCGTCTGGAAACAGCGGTGACCGAAGACGAGCGTCGTTATCGCCGGTGGGCGGACAAGGTCGCAGTGGAGCACAGCGGTTTCGCCTTGCAGTATCCCCAGATCGATCCGGAGATATTCGCCGCGATTTCCCAAGCGCTGTTTCATGAGCGCAAGCTGGAAATTCTCTATCGTCCGCGCTCCAATGTGGCGAATGACAAGTGCAAGGTAATCTTGCCGCTCGGTCTGGTCGAAGTAGGCGGTCTCGTGTATCTGATAGGCGGCACCGAAGGACGCTCGAATCCGACCATGTACCGACTGGACCGCCTGGCGGGCGCGAATATGATGATGGAATCGTTTTCGTATCCGCGCTCTTTCAAGCTCGACGACTACGTAAAGCAGCAGCGCCAGTTCGACTTCATGGTGGAAGGTGAAGCGACGCTCAAAGTACGTTTTGTCAACGGAGCCGGCGATCATCTTCTCGAGACCCCTTTCGCGGCAGACCAGGAAACGTGGCACACGAGCACTGGTCTGGAGGTACAGGGGACTGTTTTGCTCAGTCAACGTTTGCGTTGGTGGTTGCGCTCGTTCGGCCCGCATGTGGAAGTAATGGAACCGGAGAAGCTGCGCGCAGAGCTGGCCGAGGAGGCGCACGCGCTTGCGGCGCTTTACCGGCGCTAAGCCCTGTCAAAATCGCCGCGACCAGAACGAAAAAAAGTCGCGGCGCAGATATCAAGAACCATCGCGGGGCTGCGTGGCCGTCTTCACATGGAACGGCCGAATGTAGTAATCCGCCAACATGTTAGCTTTTTCCGTCAGCAATCATTTTCGCTGCGGCGGACTATGTATGATGCACCGCAACCAGAAGATACTTCCCGACATCGCCGGTCATGGCGATCGTCTCTAGCAGACAGCACGGTATGCCGTACTAATGCAGCAAATATAAACATCGCATCTTCAATTTAATTTGGAGTGCATATTTATGCCTGATTGATTTGCGTGCCGCATTGCGACGATGAGTTTCGGTGACGACCGAGAAGGGATCCATTCACCGCCGGGCGCTTTGATACCAACAACTATAGACATGGGCGGAAATTTGTTTGGGCACGAACCGATAGGAGGCCGCAAGACGTTGGCGTTGGCTGCCGTGCTGGCGTTTTCGACTTCGGCGCACGCGGCGGATCCAGCGCTGAACGCGCTAGGTCAGGCCGGTGGTCTGGTTATTCCATATGGATTTGCCTTGCCGCAAGGCGTGGGTGAAGTGCAGTACAACGATTTCATCGACCCTCGTTACGGGAAGACGGCGACCGGATCACAGATTTACTGGGGAGCCGTTGGCCTGTTTCCGTACGTCGAATTGTCGGGCGGACTGGCAAACTATCCGGCGAATGTCGGAGCACCGCTGGCGCATGAGGAGCATGTCGTACTTCGTCACCTGATGGCTGACGTCAAGCTCGAAGTACCGAAGTTTTTCAAGTATCAGCCGAGTATCGCATTCGGCGTCGCGGACATCGGTGGTCAGACGCATTTTTTCCGTTCGAAATACGGTGTGGTGTCGCAAGCATTCGGACCGGTGACGCTCACTGCGGGTTATGGACAGGGCGACCGCCTCGACGGTTTGTTCGGCGGCGCACAAGTCTCGCTGTGGAATACGGGATTGTCGCTGCTCGCAGAAGACGATTCGAAGACCCCCTATGCAGGCGTGCGCTATCAGTCTCCGCGGATTAGCTGGTTAGCCGATGCGAACGTGATCGGCACGTTCATGCGTTCGATCCGCTCAACGGATGGAGTCTCGCCGCGTACGTCGTTCTCGGTGGCCATTCAGATTCCACTTGGAAGACGTTTTAGCAGTACGCGTTGTGCAGATGGCTTGTGCGACGGCCCGCTGGTGCCGGCCATCCAGACCGCGAATGCCGACGATGACGGCTCTATCCGTCTCACCAGCCTGCGGCCGGTGGACACGCGCGCTGCTGCCGGTAATGGCAACGCATCAGCCGCAGCGCCTATTACCTATGTGCCGCCGCTGCAGTCGTATGCGTCTGTGATGTTGAGTGATGTGACGAGGACCAGATCGTCGGATGTGCAGTTTCCCGCGGTTCCAGAAGCGCTGGATGCCTCGGCGCTCGACGAAATCGCGGCGCAACTGTTTGCCGCCGGCCTCGAGCGTGTTCGTGTCGGGATGAGTGGCCGTGATCTGGTTGTCGAGTACGAAAACCATCGGTACAACCAGAACGAAGCGGACGCTCTCGGTATTGTGCTTGGCGTGGCGAGCATCAATGCGCCGCACGGCACCGACAGGATTCACGTTGTCATCAAGAAGGCCAACGAGCCGTTAGGCGAGGTCATTGTGGATCGTGACGCGTTTTCGCGGTTCGTCGAAGGCGGCGCGCCGACGGCTGCCAGTGCCTCTTTGACCATGCGTACGCGTCCGACCTATGACGCGGATTCGATTGCATGGCACGGTAACGAACACACACATGGTCTGACGCGAATTCAGATCGAGCCGGTCCTCAGTTACCTGTACGGCACCGAGTACGGCAATTTCGACATCTCGCTGGGCGCCAACATTGAGGGGTTCGTGCCGCTTTGGCGCGGCGCGGAGTTGTATGCGAGCTATATCGCGCCGATCTACAACACGAAGAACATGGACCAGGGCCGCGTGTTCAGCGACTACCGCTTGCGCGGCGGTCTGAATGCGGTGGCGCTTGCACAAAGCTTCTGGATCATGCCGCAAGTGTTCAACGTGGCATCGATCGGCAAGTTCGACTACTCGTATGTGGGTGTGCAAAACGAAACCACGGTGTTCGTGCCCGGACGTCCCGATCTGATCCGCCTGCGGCTCGCTTATTTGCACCACGAACCGGGCCATGACGAACTGCCGAGCGAAAAAAATGCCGAGTTGACTTACCGCTGGGTGCAGCCGTCCTGGAAGCTGTGGATCGAAGCGGGCGTCGCGCGCTTTGTCGGCGGCGACAAAGGTCCCGTTGCAACGATTACGCGCTGGTTCGACGACGTATCAGTGAGCGTGCATGGCGAGCATAGCGGGCAGGGCACGTTTGTGGGCGCCGCGATCAGCTTCCCGCTGACGTTGCGGCAGGGCATGAAGCCGGGAATCAGCCAGGTGTATGGCGCTGAACAGTTCGGGCTCGACTTCCGCACACGCGTGGGATCGACGAATTTCCTGTCGGCCAATGCGGCCGCGAATATGACCTTCCCGTATAGCACGGAGCAATACCTGTTGAATCAGGGCCGCTTTAGCGGCGAGTACTTCTCGACCCAGCTTTACCGGATGCGTGATGCGTATCTGCGTTACGGGCGCCCTGGAGGCGACGGAACGAGGCCGAAGCCGCAAGTGAGTGTGCCTGCTGTATCGACGGGCAGCGCGTTTTCGCGTGGCATCTGTGGACGCGATTTGCAGGGTGTGGACGATGGACGGGCGTTGGTGCCGGTCAATTGTGAATGACTTTCTCTGGAGGTAGGCGATGAAGCTTCTAAACGGTGCCGCGTTGCGCACGTTGCAGTTCGGATCGATGGTTCTGGCAACCAGCGCACTGGTTGCATGTGGCGGCGGCGGCGACTCGCCTGGCGCGACGGTGAGCGGCACGGCTGCCGTGGGCCAGCCAGTGGTAAACGCCAGCATTGTATTGACTTGCAAGAATGGTGCGAGCAGTGTGACGGCCAACGCAAGCGGCGCATATTCGGCGACCTTCCACTTTGACGGACCGTGTGCGATCACGGCGTCGAGCGGGGCCGTCGTGCTCCATTCGTTTGCTCCCGGCGCGGGCACTTACAACGTGACTCCGTTGACCGAATTGCTCTTGAGCTATCTGGCTGGCCAGCTTGGAACTACGGTGAGCGGGTTGCTGTCAGGAATCTCGAGTAACGCAACGTTTCAGAGCGCGCTGTCCAACAGCACGGTGATCGCGAACGCGCAGGCTGCTGTTGCGCAGTTGATCAAGACGCAGTACGGGTTCACGCTTTCGTCATCTTCGTTCTTGACGGTTTCGTTCACGCCTGGGCAGCCGCCGGATCTCGATCTGGACTATTTGCAGACAGCGGGCGCGATTACTGCGAGCGGTCAGCCGGCGTCGTCGTTGACAACCGCTGTGGTAGCTGCGGGTGCGGCCGCGCCGATCTCCGGCGGGGGCAACGGCGGAGGACCAACCGGTGGAACGGGCGGCACCGGTGGCACTTGAGCGCTTGCGAGTGCGCAAGCAGAGAATCGGGCTGCCGGACCGGTACAGGTCCACAAGGAACTGTACCGGCCGCTCACCGAAAGATCTTTCAAGGTTCAAGACGCGAAGAGCTTCTATTCGTAGCCGAGCCTGTGACTCAGAATAGGTGAGAAGAACAGTGCAATCGCGGAGCCCGCTACCTTACCTTCGAGCTCCGCGGCCGCGGCGGCAGCCTGCATTCCGTACGAGTGCGTGAACAGATCGAATAGCTGCGGTAGGCAGTAGAGTAAGGCTATTGCTATGCAATAGTCTTGCATGACCGACACACGCCAGCCTTTCCCGAAGGCGACAGCAGCGGCGACAATGCGCAGAACTCCGAATAACACAAGCGCGCCCACAGCCGCCTGTTCTCGGAGCAGATACTCTGGAATAAACTCGCCCATATCTTCCTGTTCACCTGATACGTTGATTTATCTCGACCACCCGAAATAGAAAGCCACTCATTCGGACGTTGCGATCGTATAGCCAGCTGCTCAACACAATTGCTCTGGATGACTGGGGATCGGGTCGACTGGTTTTGATACTACCGAAGCCGTACTCGTGCAATGAAAGCGCGGCTGAATGAACCACAATATTGGCCGATATCGTCAAGCGACAGGCTCGGCAGAGTGGGGCAGGCACTATCCGTGGGCGCCTTATCCCGTCAGGATCGGCGATAGCTTCTTTTCCGCCGCGCGTGACGGCAGCGCCCCAAAAAAAGAGCCTGCGCCCTGAAAGAGGCAGGCTTAATTCCGAGGTGATGATGGTCTCGCTTGCGCGAGCCCGTCAGATCATCTTGCGGATGACCCGAGTTAAGAATAGGAGAGCGAACTGGCGCCCGCAACGCGCTGGCGGAAGATGCCCCAATTTTGGCCAATGCGAATAAGGCCGGCTCGAGGCAGGTAATTCGACGTGCAAAAGCCCGGGTTCGTCACGAGTAGTACAACGCCGGCGGACAAGCACGGATCGGCAATGGCGTGCTCTCACGTCAAACGTCGACCCGCCGCCTGTACCCGCTGCTTTCTACTGCGCCATTTCGTTGCGCATCCGATAGTCCGTCGGCGTCGTCGCGAGATATTTCCTGAAAAGCTTCGACAACTGTCCGCCGCTGCCGATACCGCAGCGGCGTGCGATCTTGTCGATTGGCAGACGTGATTCGACAAGCATCCGGCAACTCATGTTCAAACGGGCCTGAAGCAGATAGTCGGAGGGCGTCATGCCGATCTCGCTCTTGAAGCGGCGCAGGAAATTGCGCTCGCTCATCGCGGCGACCTGCGCCGCATCGTCGATGGAGATGGGCCGATCGACGTTCGCTTCCAGCCAGCGTGCCGATGCCAGGATCTTTTCGCTAATCTGCGGCGCCGCGCCGGACGTAACCGACGAACTGAACGGTGTCTTGGGTTGCGGAGCGATCGACTCGGCAACCTGCTGTGCCAGTTCTGAGCCGAGATCCTCTTCAACGATGCGCAATGCTGTCGAGACAGCTCCCGGCGCTTCAGTCAGTGGTCGGGCCGATTGCAGACCGAGCGCTTCGCTGCCTGCATACAGAAGTGGGCAGTAACGGCTTGGCAGCCCGGCTGCTTGCAGCAGTTGCAGACCTTCCGCGATCGGATGCACGATTTCGCTGAATGGATGCCTGCGGCGCAACCAGTCGCTCAACCGCTCGTCGCGGCATGCCTGTTGTACGCCCGCGCCGCCGGCAATGAACAACAGGTGCGTGTCGTTCGTACCTCGATGCGACTGGACGTCGTCGGTCCAGACAAATACCGATGACGAACTCGCAATGCGCCCACCCGCGGCGGAAAGCAGCGACACGTCGTACCGTGTGCGGCCCGATCGCTGCGCTGCGACAAGCGAGTTCGCCTTCTGGAAAATTTCGATAATTGCTGCAACCGTAGGCAGTGCAAATCCATTGAACAGCGCGATGTCGACGCGAGTCAGAGCATTCGTGTGCATCGGCACGGCACTTTGCCGCGTGTTAAGCGGCAGAGTATGTACCAAGTCCATTTATTTTTCCCCGGAAATGTATGGTCTGCAGAGTCTTCTCCCCAAAGACTCTGTCTTTTTCTTAATGGAGAATGCTATACATTTGATTCTCTTGTCAGTAATTGATGGCCGAATTAGCCAACACATTGGCTGCTGACGACACTGGGCGGCGAGCTAGCTTGCCGCCATGCTGGGCTTCTGATTCGACCCTGGCAAATGGGTAAGATCTGGAAATTCACCTGTCCGTCTCCGTGAGTGGGACGGAATGTATAGCGAACCATCTTTATTCATTTAGATGCAATGCGGATAATTGGCTGTCAACATCGGTAAATTGAACCGGGCGCACGAAATATATCAAAAGAATACGTGTAGGGGTTGAATTGGAACAACACGACGAATTTGCTCTGCCGCAACATGCGTTGTCAAAAAAAATGCCGTTCGCGCCGGGAAAAACGATTGCCTCGAATTATTCGCAATGCGGTGCCTCGCCGCCTGGCCATCTCGGACAGAAGTTTTCTGATAACCGCCGTAAAATGGTTCACCACACCGGAAGAGGTAAAATTGCCCTCGGCCGCTGAGTGGGTGTCCGCTTGCGACTGGCCTGGTCGTCGAGGAAGGCGTTTTCGCTTTCCTTGAGCACGGGGTGGGCTCTGCATGATGCGAAGCGCAATGATCAGCTCGTTCACCGCACTGGCATTGTTGTAGGCGTGTGCGAGATGGATAAAATTTTTTAGCAAACGATTGCGCATGAGACTAAAAAAGCTCTGCACGCGACCGTTAACGGGTTCATGCACACACAAGACATTCAGACAATTGTTTCCGCAGCTCGCGAAACGGCCGATGCTATTGTCGGTGCCCGTCAGTGGAAGACGGCCGAAGATGCCAGCGCGATGCACGACGTGATCTTCTGGGACATGCTTGCCAAGCGATTGCCTGATGCGAACATCGCCGATCTGCTGTCCATGTTCGATTAGACCGCGGCATCAATAAGGTTTGCCCGGCTCGCAACATGCGTCGCAGCCGTCGCACGGCGAGGGCGTTTTTCACCCTATTGCCGCTCGCGTGCTCTGTAGAGCGAAGTGTCTCGCGCGAAGCGATTGGCCGCGCGGCGCGATTGCGAGCGTATTCCACGCCTGTCAATTGGCGTTTCGTGCTTCGCGACGACTACTGCTCACCAAGACCGACCAGGGAAAAGATCTTGACTACGGACCCTTGTTTCGGTTGATGCTCACCCTGTTGCTGAATGAAAACCTGCATTGCGCGCGTCATCTCCTGGCCTGAGAGTTTGCGATAGGCGCAGATGTTGTATGTGACGCCGTGCTGGAAGTCCTTGATGAAGTTATCTACGTTCGGTAGCTGCATACCTGTCCTCGAAAGCGTCACGCGAATTCCCCCGCCGGAACTGATCGTCTTTCGCTCACGGCGATTCACAGCGCCGGGTACCTAAAACGTCCATGGAAAAAGAACCTGCCGCCCGAGGGAGCGGCAGGCAAAAAAATTCGAGGGGTGGGGTTTGCTTCAGAAAGCGCCCCTCGAAAGACCGGAATTGAGTTTAGTCGTTCGAAACAGGCGGCGGACGCAAGCGGCGGATGGGGTCACGCTCTTGACCGAACAAGACACAAGAAAGCGCGCTTCCGGACAAGGAGTTCAGAGAGTTGTTCGATTCGCAAAACCGTGACGTTTTCCTGATGGCGCTTGCTCCGTGGAGTGGCACGTCGTTTGCATAAGCTCGGCTTCCGGACTATAGCCATAACGAGAACTGTCATGCGACCCGACCATAGAGCGACTGATATTGCCCAGACTTCCTCCGTGCTGGCCACGGCGCTTGAAGGCGTCGGCGAGAGCGTGCCACAACGGCAAATCAGCGCGTTGGCACGAGTCGCCTTCTGCTTTGCATGGCTATTCGGGCTCGAGCCGTTCCTGACCGGTGCTGGCGGCGAGGTGTCTCGGTCCCGGTCAGATCGTCATTGATGTTCCATCGACGCACGAATGGACGTTGAAAGTTTGGTCGCGCATCAGGGCAATTTCTACATTCGGACATAACCCAGGCGAATCGAGACGCGCGCACGAATGCCGAGGCGCGCAGCGTGCGCCCGAAATCGGTCAGTTCGCGGCCGGGCGGATCTCTCCGGGATAAAGGGGCGCTCCGCCAGTCGCGGCACGAGTCACAACTCACAAGGCCGTGCTCGACGGTAATTAGGGAAACTCCGTGTAAAAAAAGGCACGGCCGTGCCGTTAAATCAATACGGACGGTTGTTCGACATTTACCGTTCGTTTTCAGCACGGGTTTTGTCACGCGGCGGTCGGCGCCGCATTTCACCTCCGGACAATGCCCGTGCTGAAGGCTTTTCTCTTCCGGCGCGGACAGCGGGAATTCAATTCCAGATGAATCACTCGCGCCGCTCTTAATGCGGGCGCGCTCGCAGAAACTGAGTGCTGTCCCGAACCTCAAGTGCTAGGGGGGCGCTGCATGGCCCGCCGGCTGCACGTCGCGCACCCCCACAGAACCGAATCATTGAATTCACATTCTCTTGGCAAAAGAAGTCATCAATATCCGAGTTCAACGAAAACCGGTAATCGCATCGCGAAAAACGCGACTGTATTAACTAAACTAAGTTCCCGCATTTCCAAAATAAATTTACATATCCTGCATGCGCGCAGGGTATTGCCTAATTTTCGAGCAATTGGAATCGCTGATTTCCATTCGGTCCGACCCGATTACGTCAGGATTATTAAAACGCTGTTGCATACACACAACTGGCAATATTGAAAAGTTGCAAAATACTTATGACCAGAGTGGGTGCGACAGTCGCTATATTTGTTAATAAATGACGTAAAAACAAAGACTTAGTCTGTGCGGCAATTAGATTGTTGCGGATTCTGAAAAATCCTGTTGCGTGGATTGCGGACCTCCCTGCCAGGGTGTCCCCCTACACTCACGCTTCGTTTCAAGGGTGCCCGGCTGATCCGGAACGGGTCGGCGAACAGGGCGGCAGCGGGTGCATAGCACGCGCTGCCGAGGCAAGTCCCGCTCCCCGTGTAAATTTATCGAACAGGAGTCCCACGCATGAAAAAGAGTCTAATCGTCGTTGCGGTTGCCGCATCGTTCGCTTCCGTCGCTCACGCACAAAGCAGCGTGACCCTGTATGGTCTGCTGGACGCCGGCCTGACCTACACCAGCAACGTCAACCACAACTCCAAGTGGGCAGCCGGTAGCGGCGGCATCAACCAAAGCATGTTCGGTCTGCGCGGCTCGGAAGATCTGGGCGGCGGTCTGAAGGCAGTGTTCACGTTGGAAAGCGGCTTCAACATCAACAACGGCAAGTTCGCTAACAACAACGGCATGTTCAACCGTCAGGCGTTCGTCGGCCTGTCGAGCGCGCAATTCGGTACGGTTACGCTGGGCCGTCAATACGACGCAGCTCAAGACTACCTGGCACCGCTGACCGCAACGGGCAGCTGGGGCGGCACGTACTTCGCGCACCCGTTCAACAACGACAACCTGAACACGAACGGCGGCTACGCAGTCAACAACTCGATCAAGTACTCGAGCGCTAACTACGCTGGCTTCACGTTCGGCGGCACGTACGGCTTCTCGAACCAGGCTGGCGCATTCGCAAACAACCGCGAATACAGCGTCGGTGCTGCATACCAGTGGCAAGGTCTGCGTTTGGGCGCTGCTTACGCACAGCAGAACAACCCGGGCGCCGGCAACAACGGTGCTTCGGACAGCTCGTACGTCAACGCACTGGCAGGCAACGTCGGCAACTTCCGTCAGCGTGAATTCGGCGTTGCTGGTTCGTACGCATTCGGCCCGGCAACCGTCGGTCTGGCATGGACGCAATCGCGTTCGGACAACTTCACGGGCGGTCAGCAATCGCTGCGCGCTAACAACTACGAAGTCAACGGCAAGTACAACGTGACCCCGGCTCTGGGCCTGGGCGTTGCTTACACGTTCACGGACGGCAAGGGCTACGGCGTTGGCGCGAACGGTGGTTCGGAGTCGGTGCGTTACCACCAGATCGGCCTGCAGGCTGACTACTCGCTGTCGCGTCGTACGGACGTCTACGCTC
>Ga0255336_100907_pt1 | contig 30006 bp, 33 predicted proteins | sample MeOH1_35cm_T3_17_FD_189102 | JGI IMG/M metagenome (GOLD analysis project Ga0255336, IMG submission 189102) | Sandy soil microbial communities from University of British Columbia, Vancouver, Canada - MeOH1_35cm_T3_179 | ecosystem: Engineered > Artificial ecosystem > Sand microcosm > Unclassified ...
GACCTTGCGCCGACTCTATATCGCCCGCGACGCCGATGCGGCCGGCGACGCGGCGGTGACCGCTCTGACCGAACGTGCCGAGGCGGCGGGAATCGAGGCGATCGCATTGTCGCCGCGACTTGGCGACTTCAACGAGGATCTGCGCACGCTCGGCATCGCCGAGATCCAGGCAGCCTTGCGCACCCTGCTCGCGCCCCAGGACGTCGTCCGCTTCATGCTGTGGGCCACCGCCGAGACGGGGTGAGCGTCAGCGGTTCGAGCATCTTCATGGCCGGTCAGGCGAGGCCCAAGACGCCGGAAAGAGTCGCGCCCTTGGCCTTCTAGAGGGCGATCGGACGGCAAGCGGCCCGGCCCGGCAATGGCTGCGCCCGGCTATTTTCCGCCGGCCCTGCGGGCCTTTGCAGCGCGAAACAAAATAGCCGGGCTTCGCCATCCTCCGCTGGCGCTCCGGCCCTGCGCTGCGCTCCGGGTTCTGGCCCGTTCCGCCCGCCGTCTGGTGATCGCCACGAAGGCCGCGATGGGCGCGGTCGATCCGGCAAAGGACCTCACCATGACGACCGACCACGACGACACCGAATTCGAACCGCCGCACAGCTCATCCCCGACCGACCACGTGCTCAATGAACTTCAGCTCTATGGCTACCGTCCCTTCCACGACGAGCCCGATCCGAGGCCGCTTCCCGAAGGCGATGCCGTCGCGGGCGCCGTTTCCGACATCTTCGACGCTCTGGTCTCGACCCTGAGCGACACGCGCCTCGAACCCGAACTTGACGACCTGCTTTGGTCGACCGTCAACTTGTTCCATCGCGCCACAGATCGCATCGAACGCGAGCTCGACGATAATGAGCAGGCGCAGCAGAGGAGTCAGCGGGAACAGAACGGCTCAGAGGTGCGCTCGGTCGAACTGGAGCGTCTCACCGCCGAGGGCATCACGCTGATCGAGCGCCGCAACAGCATGGAGCTCTTTCGCGACCAGGCCGCCGAGCGCTTCGAGGTTCACACCGGCTCACCCTGGCGCCCCCGCTCCGGGTCGCTGGTCAACCATCGCACGCTGACATCGGCAATCATCGACAGTCGGGATTTCCTCGCCGCCAAGCGTCGTGCGGAGACCGAGGTGCTGCTGCCGGCAGGACCCAAGATCGCGCTCACCGGCGGGCTCGACTTCAACGATCATCGTCTGATCTGGGATCGGCTCGACAAGGTCCACGCGAAGCATCCCGACATGGTGCTGCTGCATGGCGGCTCACCGAAGGGCGCCGAACTCATCGCCGCCAAATGGGCGAGCAACCGCAAGGTGCCGCAGGTCGCGTTCAAGCCCGATTGGACGAAGCACGCCAAGGCCGCACCCTTCAAGCGCAACGACGCGATGCTGGAGGTGTTGCCGATCGGCGTCATGGTGTTCCCCGGCACCGGCATCCAGGGCAACCTCGCCGACAAGGCGAAAAGACTCGGTCTCCCGGTGTGGAAATTCGGCGAGGGCGGCGCGTAAGCGCCGCCTAAACTCCATCACCGTATGTCGACCCATCGTCATGATGTTGCGCCTGTCATCCAACGACGACACACCAAAGGCCCGGGTTCCACATAGCGCCGAGACGCCCGCGGCCGCCGTGGCGCGTGGCGAGGACGGATTCCCCTCCCATCGCAGGCGGCTTTTGGCTATACTTCTGATCGCGCCGCGGTGGTGGTGGAAGGCGCGACCGTCACAATTATTGTCACGGAGGCTACCACCATGCTTGTCATCGGACTCATCCTCAGCATGTTTGGGATCGGCCTGTTCTGCTGGCTGATCTTCACGCTCGCCGTCTACGCCTTGCCGTTCTTCGTTGGACTGACGGCCGGGATGGCAGCGTTTCATGGCGGCGCCGGCGTCATCGGTGCGCTGCTTGTTGGCGTTGTCGCCGGCGCGCTCACCCTCGGCGTCGGGCAGATCGCCTTCGCAGTCGTTCGCCTGCTGCCTCTGCGCGCCGCCATCGCGGCCGCCTTCGCAATTCCGGCGGCAATCGCCGGCTATCACGCGGTTCTCGGTCTTTCCCAGATCGGCGTGCCGTCGCTTATCTGGCGCGAGGTATTCGCCTGGATCGGCGCCATCATCATCGGCGGTACGGCGTGGGCGCGAATGACGGTCTTTGCCGAGCCCCTGCCGCTGCGGACAGGCGGAGCGCCGCAGAACGAGCCTCAGCCGGTTCTGACGGCCGCGACGCGCGAGAGATGAGCATCGTCCTCATCTTCGATTGAGCCTGCTTTGACGATTACGCGCGGAAGGATCGCGGCTCAAGTCACGGAGCATGCGGCCTCTGTCGAGATCGCGCTTCGCCAGTGTGGGAGCGATCTCTAGCGGCCCATGATCCATCGGGCGGAGCGTCCCGGTGCGGCAGTTGCGCGGCAAACCATCCCGCCTTTTCCTACGCCATGGCTTCTTTCTCTACGCCTGAACGCACCGACATCTTGTGCAGGACAACCGACATCCGCCACGTCTTCTCCCGAGGATGCTGTTCAAGCACGGACGCACCTGGCCTCGTGATGGCCTGATCTGGCCGAAGACCGGCTGCGCCTCGATCGCCTGAGCCGCAACGCCGTCGGCTCGACTTTCTTCCCCTGGGCTAAAGCCCATTCCTCGCGAGGCAAGAAAGTCTCACCGCCGTCATCCTCCGCTGCGCTCCGGCCCGCGAGCGGGTGCGTCGTCGATCGTCCCCGGCCCGTCGATCGCCATCGAGGCCGCGGTGGTCGCGGGCTCGAAAACAGCAAGGAGAAGTGACATGGCTAACATCGGTTCTTTCAAGAAGGTCGGCAGCGATTTCCAGGGCGAGATCGTCACCCTCAGCCTCCAGACCAAGGGCGTGCGCATCGTGCCCGAGACCAACCGCTCCAACGACAACGCCCCCAGCCACCGGGTCTATGTGGGCCGGGCCGAGATCGGGGCCGCTTGGTCGAAGCGCTCCAACGAGGGCCGCGACTATCTCTCGCTCAAGCTCGACGATCCGTCCTTCAACGCGCCGATCTTCGCCAACCTCTTCGACGACGAGGACAGCGAAGGCTACACCCTCATCTGGTCGCGCCCCAGCAAGCGCAACGGCGACTGAGCCGGCCCGTCTGCTACGCCCCGCCCGATCCATCGGGCGGGGCTTTTTGCGCCAAACTCTTCAGAAACTGCCCCAGGCATTTTGCGGGCCGCCGACCTCGTTCATGCGGCCCCGGAAACATCCTGGACACGCGACCGCCAGTCCGCGAATCACTCGAATCGCGGAGCGCCGCCGACCCTCGCGGATCGGCTTTTTCGCGCTCATCGGGCAGTTGCAGCACCATAAAGCGACTATTATAGTCGTATTTCTGGTGCGCGCAGATCGTCTGTCGGAGGTGATCATGAATGATCACCGGCCGACAGGTTCGGGCCGCGCGAGCCTTGCTGAATTGGAAGCAGGAGATGCTCGCCGAAAAAGCCCTGGTGGCGCTAACCGCCCTGAAGCGTCTGGAGTCCGAAAGGCAACTCCAGGTGCACGAGGGCACGCGCGACCAGGTGCGCCGTGTTCTGGAAGCCGCCGGGATCCTGTTCGTCGAATCCGACCGTGGCCGCGGCGTCATGCTCCTCCATGAGGCAGAGCCGGCAACGCGGCCAGCCCGCAAACCGGCAACCCTGAAACGATGAAACCGGTTTTGTGTTAACGTTTAGGAAACCGTATCGCTGAGGAGCCTCGATGCTGTCGCCACCTCTGGACCCGCCTGTGGACGATGTCGCCCCAACGACCGCTATCCTTACCGGCTACGATGAACGTCACGCCGTCACTTATTTGCGCCTTCTCGACGCCGACGCCGAAGGCGCCGACTGGCGAGAAGTTGCGAAGATCGTCCTGCAAATCGATCCGGCGCGGGAACATGACCGCGCTCGCCGGGCCTGGGAAAGCCATCTCGCGCGCGCCCGGTGGATGACCGAAAAGGGCTATCGTCACCTTCTCCAGGGAGGCGCCCCTCATTAGTTCCGTGCAGGATTGGCAATGCGCATTGCCAATCCTGTCAGTTTCGGAGCGCTACCAGAGCGTGCATCCTCCGCTCAGAGCCGTGGAGCGGCTACTGGTCAGAGGAGATGTTGCCCATGGCTCGCGCCGGTTGGCGATCGGCGAGCGCGTACGAGGACCTGCGGCCGCTCGACGCGCCTGCCTTCGCCTATCAATTTCTGCTGCGGAACCCTGACTTTCTGAGCGACCACGCGCGCCTGGCGCGCAGCAGTCGGAACCGGACACTCGATGCCGCAGAGGCCGAGGCGTTCGCCCGGCGCTGGGGGGTACGATTTCAAGCGAGATTTAGATCCCGCGCGACACGGCGCCGTTCTCTGGACGGCCCAGATGCTCCCGAGTGTGGTGACCCTGACGAAACTCCCCGACGGCCTCGCCGAACCTCGACTTGAACTCGACGCGCGCAGCCTCCAATCCCTTCTCGCTATCGGAGACGACGATCAGGTCGTTGAACTGCGCGGAGCGTGCTTGCGGCTTCACCGCGAGGACAAGGTCAGCCCCCCTGTCGCCGTGCTCCTGCCGCTTGACCAGCTCTTCGACATCCGTGCCGCCACCGCACTGCGCCTGTGGCGCGCGCTGACCGGGCGCACGCCAGGCCCCGACCCCGGCGCGCTTACGCCCGAACGGCGCAGCCGGCTCATCCTCGCGCTGCGCGCGCTGGATGGCCGGCTTGAACGCGCGACCTACCCCGAGATCGCGGCCGTTCTGTTCGACACCGCCCCCATCTCCAAGCGCGACTGGATTTCGCACGAACTGCGCGATCAGACCGGACGGATCGTCCGGCTCGGATTCGCGATGATGCGCGGCGGCTATCGCCGTCTTCTCCTTCACCCCTATCGCCGCCGCCCGTAGCGCGCCGTCCCTCCGGGTGCGCTTTCGCCACCCTCCGAGATCGCCCTATTTCGGACCGGCCCCCTTCCGCCACCGTGATCGCTGACAGCCGCCGTCATCCGACGGACGCCCACACGATCACGGAGGTATCCCATGTCGACCAATCTCGCAGGTTTGCCGCCGCGCTACCTGCGCACGCCCGAAGCCTCGCGCTTCGTCGGCCTCTCCATCCGCACGCTTGAGAAGCACCGCATCTACGGCACCGGCCCGCGCTATTCGAAGCTCGGCGGGCGCGTCGTCTACCGCATCGAGGATCTTCAGGCCTGGGTTGACGCCGCCGCCAAGGCGTCGACATCCGATCCTGGCAAGGTCGTCGTGCTGCCGGCGCGGCGTCACACGGCCGCAGAACTCGAACAAGCCCGCCAGCCACGCCGCTGACATCGCTCATGTCGACGCGCCACCGCATCCGCTCCGAACGCGAGCAGCTCGAACTGTTTCGGGCGCTGCCCGGCGATCTCGCGCCGCGCGACGCGCAGGACCTCATGGCCTATCCGTTCTTCTCGCTCGCCAAGACGCATCGCACGACGCCGATCGACTACCGGATGAACGACATCGCCATTCGCGTCGAGGCCGTGCCCGAGCACGGCATGGCGACCATCTGGGACGCCGATGTTCTGATCTGGGCCGCGTCGCAAATCGTCGAGGCACGCGACGCCGGTCTGCGCACGTCGCGCCTGATGGCCGCCACGCCGTATGAGATTTTGACGTTCATCGGCCGCGGCACCAGCGCGCGCGACTATCATCGTCTGAAGGCCGCCTTCGACCGCTTGCAGTCCACCACCATCGCCACGTCGCTGCGCCAGGCGAGCGAGCGGCGCATGCACCGCTTCTCCTGGATCAATGAATGGACCGAGCACGCGGACGCGCACGGCAACGCCGCCGGCATCGATCTCATCGTGCCGGACTGGTTCTATCGCGCCGTTCTCGACGACGCGCTCGTGCTGACCATCGACCGCGCCTATTTCGGGCTGACGGGTGGTCTCGAGCGCTGGCTTTACCGCCTGGTCCGCAAGCACGCCGGCAAGCAGCGTACAGGTTGGCGGTTCGATTTCCGTCATCTCTACGCGAAGTCGGCGAGCCTCTCGCCGTTCAAACGCTTCGCCTTTGAGCTGCGCGACATCGCCCGCCGCCAGCCTTTGCCGGGCTATCGCCTCGGTGTCGATCGCGCGAGCGGCGGCCGCGAACTGCTCGCCTTCGTCAGTGAGGCGTCTTTGTCCACAAGGGCCTGTGGACAAGCTGTGAAAGCGGTCGTGCTATCGGGAACCGCGAGGCACGTGCCATCGGGAACCGCGCCCTCGTGCTATCAGGAACCGAAAGCGGCATTTTCTCCAAGCGGGTCAAATGTTTCCGAGCCACCTAACTCAGAGTCTAACGAAGACTCTAACTTTTCTGTTGTTGGCGGCGCCTCTTCGCGGGGAAAAACCGGGAAGGAGGAGCGGCGATGATTGTCGCGCTCCTCAACCAGAAGGGCGGTGTCGGCAAGACCACGCTCGCCCTGCACCTCGCAGGCGCTTGGGCAGGCCAAGGAAAGCGCGTCCTGGTCATCGACGCCGACCCGCAGGGTTCGGCGCTCGACTGGTCGGCGCAGCGCGCCAAGGAGGCCGTGCCGCGCCTGTTCGGCGTCATGGGCCTCGCCCGCGACACGCTGCACCGGGAAGCGCCCGAGTTAGCCCGTGATGCCGACCATGTCGTCATTGACGGGCCACCGCGTGTCGCGGGCTTGCTGCGCTCGGCCCTGCTCGCGGCCGATCTTATCCTGATCCCCGCCCAGCCATCGCCGTTCGACGGCTGGGCGTCGGCCGAGATGCTGAGGCTACTGGAGGAAGCACGCATCTTTCGCCCACAACTCGTGGCGCGCTTCGTGCTCAACCGTTGCGCGGCACGCACCGTGATCGCCCGCGAAACCGCGGACGGCCTGGCCGATCACGATCCGCCGGTCCTCGCGTCCCGTATCGGCCAGCGTGTCGCCTTCGCCGAGACCGCGCGTACCGGTCGTCTCGTCTTCGACATCGACACCGCACGTCACGCGGTGCGCGAGATCGTCGCGTTGGCGGCCGAAGTCGATCGGGTGATGCGATGACCGCGCGGCCAGCGAGCCGCGGCTTCGCATCGCGCCCCGGTGATCCAGAGACCTGGGTCCGTGCACCCGAGCCTTCGATCACGGCGCCAAGCGCCAGCGACCTCTTCACCGCGCGGCTGACGGTGGATGTGACGCCGGAGCAACGCGCCCGGATCAAGATCACCGCCTTCCAGCGTGGCCAGACCGTCGCCGACATGCTGCGCGGCCTCCTCGCCCGCGAATTCCCCCCAACCGATGGAGGACAGACATGATGGCGAATCCCGCCTTCGCGCTCGCGCCGCCTTGTTCGCCCGACGCCCTCACGGCCGTCGAGCTCACCTGGCTCGAGAAGCGCGTCGAGCATTGGATCAGATTCGGCCGCGATGTCGGCGAGACGATCATCGATCGTCGCCGCCGCGTGCTGAGCTTCGCGCCGAACACCGTCTTCGCCTTCGTCCGCTGGGCCGCGAACGACTTCGGCACCGTGGTCTCGCGCCTCGACATCGTGCGATCGGTCACGCCGGGCGAAGCCTATCAGACGCTGCCCTTCGTGCGTCCCGGCGGCGAGATCCTGCTGCGCATCAGCGGCTGGCCCAAGGTCGAGCGCGTGTTCGCGGCGATCGACGTCGTCGAAACCCTCGGCATCGATCCGGCCGACGCGGCGCCCGAACACTGGCGGCATGTCCACAACCGCCTCGGCGCCGGATTCGAGCCGCGTCCTTATAGCCGCGACCAGCATCGCGCCTGGCTCCTGCGGCGGCGGGTGCCGTCATGACGCGCTTCGGCTACGTCATGACGACGTATTTCGCGCTGCTGGGTTTCATCTGGGGGGCGATCTTTCCCGTCTCGCCGAGATTCATCTGGAACGCCAGCGCCAGCGTGCCGATCGGCCTCTACGCCATTCGTCCGGCCGGCGCTCTGCATGTCACCGAGCTGGTGGTGGTGCGACCGCCCACGGCACTGGCCAGCTTCCTCGATCAGCGCCGCTACTTGCCCAAGGGCGTGCCGATGCTGAAGCGCATCCTCGCCCTGCCAGGCCAAACCGTCTGCCGATCCGACCGAACAATCAGCGTCGACGGAATCGCGATGGGCGAGGCGCTCGACCGCGACAGAGATGGCCGAGCGCTGCCGACGTGGCACGGCTGCCGCGTTGTCGGCGGCGACGAGGTCTTCTTGATGAACTGGCAGTCGGAGGACTCCTTCGACGGCCGCTATTTCGGTCCACTTCCCGCCAACACCATCGCCGGCCGGGCCGATCCACTCTGGACGCGCGAGGAGGATTGACCCTGCCCGACCGTCATCCGCCGATCGCGATCCTCCCACGCTCGCCTCGCCAAAACCCTTCCGCCGTTCCGGCCATGCCCGTTCCGATCATCGGCAGGCCACCGAACAGCTATCGCCGCCGCCACCGCTTTTCGGCGTGCATCGGCTTGGCCGTCCTCGCGATGATCGGCTGTCGTGCGACCGACGCCCAGCCCGCAACAGCTCGCCCCATGGCATTGCGATCAACTCATCTGCCCTTCGCTGCTTTCGTTGCCGAAGCCTCGCAGCGCTTCGGCATTCCAGCAGCATGGATACGCGCGGTGATGCACGCCGAGAGCTTCGGCGATGTGCGCGCCATCTCACCGAAGGGCGCTATTGGCCTCATGCAGATCATGCCAGAGACGTGGGCCGGCCTGCGTCAGCGCTACCGCCTCGGCGCCGATCCTTACGACGCGCACGACAACATCATCGCCGGTGCGGCCTATCTCCGGGAGCTGCACAACCGCTACGGCATTCCCGGTTTCCTCGCGGCCTATAATGCCGGTCCCGGGCGCTGGGAAGACCATCTCGCAACCGGCCGGCCGCTGCCTGCGGAGACGCGCGCCTATCTCGCCCGGCTCGCGCCGATCATCGGCGGAAGTTCAGCCGACGACACGGTCATCCTCGCCGCCGTGGTGAAGTCCTGGACGGAGGCGTCGCTGTTTCCAGCGCGCCCGGCGAGTCCGTCAGACGACACGCCGTCGGCAACACCGCCGCAATTGACCAGCCGTCCGATGCAGGATTGGATGGGCCTCGCGCCGCAGTCCGATGGATTGTTCGTCGCTCGGTCGAACCGGGAGCGGCCGCAATGAGTGCGATCGGTGGCCATCGTGCTGTGGAGGGCTCTGGCGGCGGTTTGTGTGTGAGGGACGGTCAGCACAGGAACTCAACCCACGGACGGCAAGGGAAAAGGCCGGCCTTCGGCGCGGCTTATGTGGTTGGGACGATTGAGGATTTTGCCAACACCACCGACACCCCCTGCTGGCCCTCCCTGCGATTTTTCCAACGAAATCAATCGCCCCAGCGCCGTCGGTGTACGACGTACCGCGATTTCGGCCAATGACGACGCGCGACGACGACCTGCGTGTCCGGCCCGGGCGCATCCAACAGGGCAACCGCGGCGGCAAGCATCCCCAAACCTTTGTCGGCGAAGTCATGCGGGCCGCGAAGAAGGCCGGGCATGTTGGCAACAGCTTCCGATCGAGCCAGGGCCGCAGCCGCTCTCGGTTCGGCCGCGGCCGGCGCGCGGCGGTCTCGATCAGGCTGCGCTCCAACGCCCGGCGCGTGGTAATGAAGGCGCGCGTCGTGCGCCATCAGGGCATGCGCTTCCGCTCGGCGCCGCTGCCCAAGCACATCGCCTACCTGAAGCGCGAGGGCGTGACGCGCGACGGCGAGAATGCGCGCCTGTTCGACGCCGCTTCGGATACGGCGGATGAACGCGCGTTCGCCGAACGCTGCCAGGATGACCGCCACCACTTCCGCTTCATTATCTCGCCCGAAGACGGCACCGAGCTCGGGGATCTCAAGGCCTTTACCCGCGAACTCATGCAGGACGTCGAGAAGGACCTTGGCACCAAGCTCGACTGGGTGGCCGTCGATCACTGGAACACCGACAACCCCCATGTCCATGTCCTGATCCGCGGCCGCGCCGACGATGGCCAGGACCTCGTCATCAGCCGCGAATACATCAGCCGGGGATTTCGCGATCGCGCCGCGGAGCGCGTCACGATGGAGCTTGGGCCACGCAGCGAGCAGGAGATCCGCACAGCGCTGGAGAAGGAAGTCGAGGCGGAACGCTGGACCAGCCTCGACCGCGCTCTGCGCGACATCTCCGACGAATGCGGCGGCGTGGCCGACCTGCGACCAGCCCCCAATGCCGAAGACCCCGAACTGCACCGGCTTTTGCTCGGCCGTGCCGCGAAGCTCGAACGGCTGGGCCTCGCCGATCCCGTCGGACCCGCCTGCTGGACGCTGAAGCCGGGCCTCGACCAGACGCTGCGCCAGCTCGGCATCCGGGGCGACATCATCAAGACGATGCACCAGGCGATGAGCGCCGGCGGACACGAGCCGGACGTGAGCACCTTCGCCCTGCATGGCGAGGAGCCCGCCGATCCAGTGCTCGGCCGGCTGATCAAACGCGGCCTCGACGATGAGCTGAAGGGCACCGCCTATGCGATCATCGGCGGCGTCGATGGGCGCACCCATCACCTGAAGTTCTCCGACCTCGAGATGACCGGCGATGCACCTGCCGGGGCGATCGTCGAGGCGCGGGCCTATGACGATGCGACCGGGCATCGCCGACTGTCGCTCGCAACACGCTCCGACCTGTCGGTTGAAGCTCAGACGACAACGTCCGGCGCCACCTGGCTCGATCGTCGGCTCCTCGCCAAGGACGCGCCGCTCAGCGGCGGCGGGTTCGGAGCGGTGGTCCGCGACGCGATGGAGGCGCGCATCGATCATCTGGCCGAGGAAGGCCTCGCGCGCCGGCAAGGCCAGCGCGTGGTGTTCGCCCGCGATCTCCTCGCGACTCTGCGGCGACGGGAGTTGGAGGATACGGCCACGAAGCTGTCGGCCGAGACGGGGCTCGCCTACCAGCCTGCGACCGAGGGCGAACACGTCTCCGGCGTCTACCGCCGGCGCGTGGCACTCGCCTCCGGCCGGTTCGCCATGATCGACAACGGGCTCGGCTTCCAGCTCGTGCCCTGGCGTCCAGCGCTGGAGAAGGAGCTCGGCCGCGAGGTGCGTGGCGTCATCGCTCCCGGTGGCCGCGTGGAGTGGAGTCTGGGCCGCAAACGGGGGCTGGGGTTATGAACGTCGCAGCGCTGTCCATCCGATTGCTGCGCCAGCGTGTCCGGGTTCCCGACGCCTCGCAGTCCGCGCTTGCGTCCTCCTCGCGAGAGCCTGCTGATTTGGCGCCGCCATGAACGCGACCAAGATTCTCTGGGGCCAAATCCTCCTCGTCTGTGCCGTCGTCCTCGGCTTCATGTGGACTGCGACGGAGTGGACCGCTTGGCAGCTCGCCTTTCAACCGCAGCTCGGCCATCCCTGGTTCATGCTGTTCGGCTGGCCGATCTACCAGCCGCCAGCCTTCTTCTGGTGGTGGTTCGCCTACGACGCCTACGCCCACGATATCTTCGTCACCGGCGGCTTCATCGCGGGCGCGGGTGGCGTCGCCGCTTTCGTCGTGGCCGTCGCCATGTCGGTGTGGCGCGCGCGCGAAGTGCAGAAGGTCACGACCTACGGCTCCGCACGCTGGGCCGAGGCGCGCGAGATTCGCAAGGCTGGGCTTCTCCATCCCGATGGCGTTTTGCTCGGCCTCTGGCGTGGCGCCTATCTCCGCCATCACGGCCCGGAGCATGTGCTGTGCTTCGCCCCGACGCGGTCGGGCAAGGGCGTTGGACTTGTGGTTCCGACGCTGCTGACCTGGCCGGGGTCGGCCATCGTCCACGACATCAAGGGCGAGAATTGGGGCCTGACCGCCGGCTGGCGCGCGCGCTTCGGTCGGGTGCTGCTGTTTGATCCGACCAACACCAAGAGCACCGCCTACAACCCGCTGCTCGAGGTCCGCCGTGGCGGGTGGGAAGTGAGGGACGTCCAGAACATCGCCGACGTGCTGGTCGATCCCGAAGGCGCGCTCGAGAAGAGAAACCACTGGGAGAAGACGAGCCATTCGCTCCTCGTCGGCACGATACTGCACGTCCTCTACGCCGAGAAAGAAAAGACCCTTGCCGGCGTCGCCAACTTCCTCTCCGATCCGAAGCGGCCGATCGAGACCACACTGCGAGCGATGATGTCGACGCCGCATCTGGGAAAGACGGGTGTTCACCCCGTGGTCGCCAGCGCCGCGCGCGAGCTGCTCAACAAGAGCGAGAATGAACGCTCCGGCGTGCTGTCGACGGCCATGTCGTTCCTCGGGCTCTATCGAGATCCCGTCGTCGCCGCCGTCACGGCGCGCTGCGACTGGCGCATCCGCGATCTCGTCGAGGCCGAGCATCCCGTGACCCTCTACCTCGTCGTGCCGCCGTCGGACATCAGCCGCACCAAACCTCTCATCCGACTGATCCTCAATCAAATAGGCCGGCGCCTCACCGAGGAACTGGACTCGAAGCGCCGCCGGCATCGGCTGCTGCTCATGTTGGACGAGTTTCCCGCGCTCGGCCGCCTCGACTTCTTCGAGAGCGCTTTAGCGTTCATGGCCGGCTACGGGTTGAAGAGCTTTCTTATCGCGCAGTCGCTGAACCAGATAGAGAAGGCCTATGGGCAGAACAACTCCATCCTCGACAATTGCCATGTGCGGGTGAGCTTCGCCACCAACGACGAGCGAACCGCCAAACGTGTCTCCGACGCGCTTGGAACCGCCACCGAAATGCGCGCCATGAAGAACTATGCGGGCAGTCGGCTCAGCCCGTGGCTCGGCCACCTCATGGTCTCACGCCAGGAGACGGCACGGCCACTGCTCACGCCCGGCGAGGTCATGCAGCTCCCGCCGGACGACGAGCTGGTTCTCATGTCTGGCTGCGCACCGATCCGGGCCAAGAAAGCACGCTACTTCGAAGACCCTGAGATGCAGGCGCGCATCCTCCCGCCGCCTGCGTTGAGCAATCCAAAACCTCCATCGACCAACGAACGCTCTCCGATCCCGTCCGACCGCGATTGGGCCGACGCTGTCGTCGCGCCTGCCTCATCAGACACGGAAGATCCCGCCAACGCCGGCATTCGGCGCGAACCGGAATTACCGGAGCACGAGGAGATCGTGCCTGAACCTCAGAAGCCGGTGCATGAGTTCGAGCCTGCGGACGAGGAGCCTGACGACGAGGCTCAGCGCCAGCGCATCATGCAACCCACCTTCGGAACTGTCGCCCGCCAGGTCTCGCTCGATCCCGGCGACGACATGCAGATGTGACGCCCATGCGCACCAAGCACACCTTCCGCCTTCCGCCCGATCTTGCTGGAAAGCTCGCCGACTATGCAGCGCGTAAGCGCGTACCGCAGGCGCTTGTCGTCGAGGCGGCGCTCGCTTCGCATCTGTCGCCGGATGGCGCCGATCGGCTGGAGGCCGCGCTCGCGCGCCGGCTCGATCGCATGAACCGTCACTTGGAGCGGATCGAGCGCCATGTGGACATCTCGAACGAGGCGCTGGCGGTCTTTGTGCGCTTCTGGCTGACCAGCACGCCCGCGTTGCCCGACACCGCGCTTGCGGCCGCACAGACGAAAGGGCGCCAACGCTACGAGGGATTTGTCGAAGCGCTCGGCCGGCGCTTGGCGCGCGGGCGCAAGCTTGCCGACGAGGTGAGTCGCGATGTGGCGCCTGCCTCACCGGAAGGAGCGGAGCCGCAGGCCCAATAAGGATCATCCCGGCTGACTGTCTTTCTATCCCAGAGCCCTCCTGCCGCATCGTCGTTGTTGCAAGGACCCACTTCCGGCTCTTTCTAATCAACCCCGCTGACACATGCGCCTCCGAGCGAGGCGGACTTGCGGGGTTCGAGTGGCCACAATTTCCCTTCGATCGGAAGCCTTCGCCCGCGGCGCGCGCATGCTGCGCACCGCGCTCGGGCCGGCGATCTCCGCCTACCTGGAAGACCCCAGCATCGTCGAGGTGATGCTCAACCCCGATGGTCGGCTGTGGATCGACCGGCTGTCGGGCGGCCTCGAAGACACCGGCTGCAGGGTCACGCCAGCGGACGCCGAACGCATCGTACGCCTCGTCGCGCACCATGTCGGCGTCGAGGTCCATGCCGGCAGCCCGCGCGTTTCCGCGGAGCTACCGGAAAGTGGGGAGCGGTTCGAGGGTCTGTTGCCTCCCGTAGCCGCGGCGCCATGCTTCGCCATCCGCCGCCCTGCGGTCGCTGTGTTCACGCTCGGCGACTATGTCGACGCGGGCATCATGTCCGATGCGCAGGCCGAGTTGCTGCGCGCCGCGGTGCTCGACCGTAAAAACATCCTCGTCGCCGGCGGCACATCGACGGGCAAGACCACGCTCGTGAACGCGCTGCTCGCCGAGGTCGCCACGACCGGCGACCGCGTGGTGCTGATCGAGGATACGCGCGAGTTGCAATGCGCCGCGCCGAACCTGGTGGCGCTCCGCACCAAGGACGGCACCGCCTCGCTGTCCGATCTTGTCCGCTCAGCCCTTCGGCTCCGTCCCGATCGCATCCCGATCGGCGAGGTGCGTGGCGCGGAAGCGCTGGACCTGTTGAAGGCGTGGGGCACCGGCCACCCCGGCGGTGTCGGCACGTTGCACGCGGGTTCGGCGATCGGCGCGCTCCGCCGCCTCGAACAGCTCATCCAGGAAGCCGTCGTCACGGTCCCGCGTGCCCTGATCGCCGAAACCATCGACCTCATCGCTGTCCTCGCTGGCCGCGGCTCCGCGCGACGGCTCGCCGAACTCGCCACGGTCAAGGGCCTCGGCCCGACCGGCGACTACGTCCTCACCCCCGCAGGAGAACCATAATGCTGCTGAGTCGCGCCCGCCACGCATTCGCCACGGCTTCGGCCCTCGCGTTCATCGCGCTCGCCACAGCGCCGGCCCACGCCGCCGGCTCCAATATGCCCTGGGAGCAGCCACTCAATCAAATCCTGGAGTCGATCCAGGGCCCGGTCGCCAAGGTGGTCTCGGTGATCGTGATCATCACAACGGGCTTGACGCTCGCCTTTGGCGAAACCTCTGGCGGCTTTCGGCGGCTGATCCAGATTGTCTTCGGCCTGTCGATCGCCTTCGCCGCGTCGAGCTTCTTCCTGACCTTCTTCCAGTTCGGGGGCGGAGTGCTGATCTGATGGAGCACGATGCGCCCATCTCCGGCTTCTACGCGCCCGTCCATCGCGCCCTGACCGAGCCGATCCTGCTCGGCGGTGCACCGCGGGCGGTGGCGATCGTCAACGGCACACTCGCCGCCGCCGTTGGGCTCGGGCTCCGCCTCTGGATCGTCGGCGGCGCGATCTGGCTGATCGGTCATGTCGCAGCGGTGTGGGCCGCCAAACGCGATCCCGCCTTTGTCGACGTGGTGCGCCGGCACCTGCGTTACCCGCAGCACCTGGTCTCGTGAGGTTCGATCGATGATGAACCTCGCAGAATATCGCCGCCGCACGCAGAGTCTCGCCGACTTCCTGCCTTGGGCGGCACTCGTCGAGAAGGGCATCATCCTCAATAAGGACGGCTCTTTCCAGCGCACCGCGCGCTTTCGCGGACCTGATCTCGATTCCGCGACGCCGGCAGAGCTTGTCGCGATCACGTCGCGCCTGAACAACGCGCTCCGGCGGCTCGGCTCCGGTTGGGCGGTCTTCATCGAGGCACAGCGCGCGCCCGCGCAGCGCTATTCGATCGGTCAATTCCCCGACAGCACGTCGGATCTGGTCGACGCGGAACGCCGGGCACAGTTCGAGGAAGAAGGCGCTCATTTCGAGAGCCACTATTTCCTCACGCTTCTGTGGCTTCCGCCGGCCGACGACGCTGCGCGCGCGGAGAACTGGCTCTATGAAGGCCGCTCGCACGCTGGCGCGGACTGGCGCGCCGTCCTGGAAGGTTTCATCGATCGCACCGATCGGGTGCTCGCCCTGATCGAAGGCTTCATGCCCGAGGCCGACTGGCTCGATGACGGCGAGACGCTCACCTACCTGCATTCCTGCATCTCGACGCGCCGCCAACGCGTGCGCGTGCCCGAGACGCCGATGTATCTCGACGCCATCCTGGTCGACGAGGATCTGACGGGTGGGCTCGAGCCACGCCTCGGGCGTGCTCATCTGCGCACGCTGACCATCATGGGCTTCCCGTCGCAGACCTGGCCCGGTCTGCTCGACGATCTCAATCGCCTGGCCTTTTCGTACCGCTGGGCGACGCGCGCGGTCTGTCTCGACAAGACCGACGCCACCAAGCTGCTCGCGAAGATCCGACGCCAATGGTTCGCCAAGCGCAAGTCGATCATGGCGATCCTGAAGGAGGTGATGACAAACGAAGCGTCGGTACTGATGGACAGCGACGCCGCCAACAAGGCGCTGGATGCCGACGCCGCCCTGCAGGAACTCGGCACCGATCTCGTTGGCGAGGCCTATGTCACCGCGACCGTTACGGTTTGGGATGATGACCCCCGCGTCGCCGACGAGCGTTTGCGCCTGGTCGAGAAGACTATTCAAGGCCGTGACTTCACCTGCATGCGCGAGGGCGTCAACGCCATTGAAGCGTGGCTTGGATCACTCCCCGGCCATGTCTACGCCAATGTCCGTCAGCCGCCGGTCTCGACGCTCAACCTCGCGCACATGATGCCGTTCTCGGCGGTCTGGGCCGGGCCGGAACGGGATGAGCATTTCCAGGCGTCGCCGCTGTTCTTCGCGCGGACGGAAGGGTCCACGCCGTTCCGGTTCTCACTGCATGTCGGCGATGTCGGGCACACACTGATCGTCGGACCGACCGGCGCCGGAAAGAGCGTGCTGCTGGCGCTGATGGCCTTGCAGTTCCGGCGCTATCCCGGCGCGCAGGTCTTCGCCTTCGACTTCGGCGGCTCGATCCGTGCGGCGGCGCTCGCCATGGGCGGCGACTGGCACGATCTCGGCGGCGCGCTGGCCGATGACGCGAGTGCTGCGGTCGCCTTGCAGCCACTGGCGCGGGTCGATGACGCCGGCGAGCGCGCCTGGGCCGCCGGGTGGGTCGCGGCGCTGCTCGGCCGGGAATCCGTCACCGTCACACCCGAATTGAAGGAACACCTATGGTCGGCCCTGACCTCGCTCGCCTCCGCGCCGGTGTCGGAACGGACCATCACCGGCCTCTCGGTGCTCCTGCAGTCCAATGCGTTGAAACAGGCGCTCCAACCCTACACGGTTGGTGGGCCCTGGGGCCGCTTGCTCGACGCGGAATCGGAGCGTCTTGGCGAAGCGGAGGTGCAGGCCTTCGAGACGGAGGGTCTGATCGGCGCGGGCGCGGCGCCCGCCGTGCTCTCCTATCTGTTTCATCGCATCGAAGATCGCTTCGACGGCCGGCCGACCTTGCTCATTGTTGACGAGGGTTGGCTCGCGCTCGACGATCCCGGCTTCGCAGGGCAGCTCCGCGAGTGGCTGAAGACTCTACGAAAGAAGAATGCTTCCGTTATCTTCGCCACCCAGTCGCTTGCGGACATCGATGGCAGCACTATCGCGCCCGCCATCATCGAGAGCTGCCCGACGCGGATTCTGCTGCCGAACGAACGCGCTTTGGAGCCGCAGATCGCAGCGATCTATCGACGCTTTGGTCTCAACGACCGGCAGATCGAGATCCTGAGCCGGGCGACGCCCAAGCGCGAATATTACTGCCAGTCTCGCCGCGGCAACCGGTTGTTCGAGCTCGGCCTGTCCGAGGTTGCGCTCGCCTTCACCGCCGCATCGTCAAAAACCGATCAGACCGCCATCGAAGAGATCCTAGCCGCCCACGGCCGCGATGGCTTCGCTGCCGCATGGCTGCGCAGCAAGGACCTTGATTGGGCAGCCGACATACTCACCCGCCACCCGGAGGCTTCATCATGATCACGCGTCGCTTGCGCGCCGGCCTCATCGCCGGCGTCGCCGTCTTGTCCATTGCCCCGCTTAGCGTTCCGGCACACGCGCAATGGATCGTCTTTGACCCCACCAACTATGCTCAAAATGTCCTGACCGCAGCGCGCGAGCTGCAGCAGGTCAACAACGAGATCCAAAGCCTCGAAAATCAGGCCACGTCGCTGATCAACCAAGCGCGCAACCTGGCGAGCCTCCCCTATTCCTCGCTTGCGCAGCTCCAACAGTCGATCAGCCAGACGCAGCAGCTTCTCACCCAGGCGCAGCGTATCGCCTACAGCGTAAGTACGATCGATCACGCATTCACACAGCAATATCCTCAGGCCTATTCGGGTGGGACCTCCTCGCAGCAGCTTCTCGCCGACGCGCAGTCACGTTGGCAGAACGCACGCGCCGGGTTCCAGGACGCGATGCGGGTGCAGGCCGGCGTCGTGCAGAACCTCGACTCGACGCGCAGCCAGATCGACGGGCTGGTGACGGCAAGCCAGGGCGCCACCGGCGCGCTGCAGGCCGCGCAATCCGGCAACCAACTCGTCGCCCTTCAGACCAAACAGCTCGCCGACCTGACCGGCGTTATGGCGTCGATCGCGCGGGCGCAGAGCCTCGACGCCGCTCGCCAACTCGAAGCTCAGGCGCAGGCGCAAGCGCAGATGCAGAATTTCCTGAATTACGGCGCCGGCTACCAGGCCGGCAACGCGCAGATGTTCCACTGATGCGCGGCCGTCTACTCAACCTTCCGGCCGTCGCGCGCGCCGTTGGATTCGCGCTCGTTGCGATCGCGATCGTCGCCACGGCGCTGCACTTCCGGATAAGCGAGCCACACGTCCAGGGTTTGCATGTGAGTCCGACGGCGGCCTTCGATCCGCTCACCGCGGAACTCCAGCGGTGTCAGGTGCTCGCCACGCAAGCAAAGGATGACGCGGACTGCGAGGCAGCCTGGGCGGAGAGCCGTCGCCGCTTCTTCACTTATCCGTCGCCGCCAAGCGCCGAGAGCCCGCCGGCCGCCTCGCCGAAATCCTCCGAGAGGTAAGCGCGATGGGCGGCACCGGCGTCATAGACAATTTTCTGGGGACGTTCACCCAGTACATCGATTCCGGCTTCGGACTTGTGCAGGGCGATGTGCGCTGGCTCGCCGGCGTTCTCATCGCCATCGACATCACGCTTGCGGGTCTGTTCTGGGCGATGGCGCCCGACGAGGACGTGCTCGCGCGCCTGATCAAGAAGACGCTCTACATCGGCGTGTTCGCCTTCATCATCGGCAACTACAACAACCTGGCGCAGATCATCTACAACTCTTTCGCCGGTCTCGGCATCGAGGCGGGCGGCGGCACGATGAGCGCTGCGCAGCTTCTTCAACCCGGCAAGATCGCGGCAGTCGGCATCGATGCCGGCAAGCCGATCCTGACCGCGATCTCCGGCATGATGGGCTTCACCAGCGTTTTCGCGAACCTGGTGCAAATCGTCATCTTGCTCGTGGCCTGGATGATCGTCGTCATCAGCTTCTTCGTGATCGCGATCCAGCTCTTCGTCAGCCTGATCGAGTTCAAGCTCACGACATTGGCCGGATTCGTATTGGTCCCATTTGGGCTCTTCGGCCGCACGGCGTTCCTGGCGGAGCGCGTGCTCGGCAACGTGGTGTCGTCCGGCATCAAGATCCTGGTGCTCGCCGTCATCATTGGCATCGGCTCGACGATCTTCAATCAGTTCACCAGTGGCTTCAACAATCCGCCGACGATCTCCGACGCGCTGACGCTCATTCTCGCGGCGCTCTCGCTGCTCGGCCTCACGATCTTCGGCCCCGGCATCGCCAATGGCCTGATCGCCGGCGGTCCCCAGCTCGGCGCCGGCGCCGCAGTCGGCACTGGCCTCGCGGCGGCGGGCATCGGCGCCGCCGGAATTGCCGCCACCGCGGGCGGACTTGCGGCCGCCAGTGGCGCGATCGCCGGGACGGCGCGCGCGGGAGCCTCCGTCGCGGGCGGCGCGACTGCCGCTTACCGCGCCGGCGGTGCGGCAGGTGTCGCCCAGACGGCAGGTTCAGTTGCGATGAGCCCGCTGCGCCGCGCAGCGGCCGGCCTGAAAGAGAGCTTCGCGTCCGGCGAGCGCGCCGTGATGCGGGGCGCGTCGCAAGCTGCCGCTGGCGGATCGGGTTCCTCCACGGCTTCCGACAGTGCACCTGCGTGGGCACAGCGCATGAAGCGCAGTCAGTCGATCAACCGCGGGGTGACCGCTGCCGACCATGCCATCCGCTCTGGTGATCGACCGAGCGGTGGCAGCCAGGTCGATCTTTCCGAGGGGGAATGATCCATGTTTCGACGCTCCACCGTGCGATACGGCAAGACGCCCGAGCCCGAGACGCCCTACCAGCGGGCCGGCCAGGTCTGGGACGAGCGTATCGGGTCGGCGCGTGTTCAGGCGAGGAACTGGAGACTCGCCTTCTTCGGCGCGCTCTCGCTGAGCGGCGCACTTGCCGCGGGACTCGTCTGGCAGTCGGCGCGTGGCACGATCACCCCCTGGGTGGTTCAGGTCGACAAGGTCGGGCAAGCGCAGGCTGTGGCGCCGGCGGTCGCCGACTATCAGCCCACGGATCCGCAAATCGCCTGGCATCTCGCGCACTTCATCACCGAGGTGCGAAGCATTCCGGCTGATCCCGTGGTGCTGCGGCAGAACTGGCTCGAGGCCTACAACTACGTCACCGACAAAGGTGCGCTAGCCCTCAACGACTACGCCCGCACCAACGACCCGTTCTCGAAGATCGGTAAGGCGCAAGTGTCCGTCGATGTGGCGAGCGTGATCCGCGCCTCCGACAACAGCTTCCGCGTCGAATGGATCGAGCGCCGCTATGTCGACAATGCGCTCGCTTCGACGGAACGCTGGAGCGCCATCCTCACCATCGTCGTGCAGACGCCGAGCGACGCCGATCGGCTCAAGAAGAACCCGCTCGGCGTCTACGTCCATGCCCTCAACTGGTCAAAGGAGCTCGGCTGATGCGCATCGCCTCTCTTGCAACCCTGTTGCTAACCTCCGTTTCGCTCGGCGCTTGCGCGACGACGTGGAAGCCGCCCGAGATCAGCTACGACGACACGCCGAAGCCGGCAGTGCTACAGCCCGATCCGCCCAGGCCCGTGCAGATTGTTGAACTGCCTAAGCCTCTGCCGTTGCCCGGGCAGCTCAAGCCGCTTCCCGGTACTGCGAAAGCGCCGCCGGAATCGGCGGACCCACACACGCGTGTCGATCAGGCGAATGGCGCGGCGCGGATTCAGCCGACGCGGGCGGGATATCTCAACGCCATCCAGCTCTATCCCTTCTCCGAAGGCGCGCTCTACCAAGTCTATGCCGCACCGGGTCAGATCACCGACATTGCACTCGAACCGGGTGAGCAGCTCGTCGGTTCCGGGCCCGTCGCAGCGGGCGACACGGTGCGTTGGATCGTCGGCGACACCGAGAGCGGCGCTGGCATGGCGAAGCGGATCCACATTCTGGTCAAGCCGACGCGATCGGATATCATCACCAATCTCGTCATCAATACCGACCGCCGAACCTATCACCTCGAGTTGCACGCGGACGAGAAGACTTATATGGCCTCGGTCTCCTGGGCCTACGCGCAAGACCAGCTCATCGCCCTTCGCCAGCAGAATGCAGCCGCTGAGGCCGCGACGCCCGTAGCCACCGGCGTCGACATCAACGCGCTCAATTTCCGTTATCGCATCGAAGGCGACAATCCGGCCTGGCGGCCGCTCCGCGCCTTCGACGACGGGCGGCAGGTGTTCATCGAGTTTCCGGGCGGCATCAGCCAGGGCGAGTTGCCGCCACTTTGGGTGATCGGCGCCGAAGGCGACGGCCAGCTCGTCAACTACCGCGTCAAGGGCAACCACATGATTGTCGATCGGCTCTTTGCCGCCGCCGAACTCAAGCTCGGCGGCAAGCACCAGCAGGTTGTACGCATCGTCCGCACCGACGGGAGGCCCCGCTCGTGACAGATTCGCCCCACGAAGACGATGGGCCGAGCGCAGGGGGGCGGCCGACGGAGGAGATGAGGCTGCGCGCGAACCGCGCGCCTGTCACGCGGCTATCCCGTAAGGTGCTTCTCGGCCTCGGCGCCGCTGCCGCAATCGGCGTCGGCGGCGCGCTTCTGTTCGCGCTCAAGCCGCAGCACCAGCAGACAGGTTCGGAACTCTACAACACCAACAACCGCAACACGCCGGATGGCCTCGCCAACCTGCCGCGCGATTATACGGGACTTCCGAAACCAGCGCCCCAGCTCGGTCCACCGCTCCCTGGGGATCTTGGCAAGCCGATCCTCAATGCCGGCGCACCCGCGCCAGGCATGCCATCGGGCGCCGCCGGCCCCACCCCCGAAGAGCAGCGCAGCGCGCAGGAGCAGGAAGCAGCGCGCACCAGCCATCTGTTCGCGACCACCAATGTCGCTGCGAAAGCCCCCACGCCGCAGCCATCACCCACAGCCGGTCCACCTCCGCCAGCAACAGCCAACGGATTGACCGATCTGGCGGCGCAGGATCACAAGCTTGCCTTCTTAAATGGCAACATCGATCGCCGCACGACGAGCTCCGATCGGATCCAGCCGCCAGCGAGCCAGTTCGTGCTGCAGGCGGGCGGCGTTATCCCTGCCTCGCTGATCACGGGACTGCGTTCCGATCTCCCCGGACAGGTCACCGCGCAGGTGACCGAGGACGTCTATGACAGCCCGACCGGGAAGTTTTTGTTGGTCCCCCAAGGGGCCCGGCTGATCGGCCAATACGACGCACAGATCGCTTTCGGCCAGTCCCGCGCACTCCTGGTCTGGAACCGAGTCATCATGCCGAACGGCAAATCTATCGTGCTGGAACGGCAGCCAGGCACTGACACGGAAGGGTATGCGGGCCTCGAGGATGAGGTCGATAACCATTGGGGAATGCTGTTCAAGGCGGCGATCCTGTCGACCATCCTCAGCGTCGGCGCGGAAGCCGGCACCAGCGATAGCGAGAACAATCTCGCCCAGGCGATACGTCAGGGTGCTTCGCAGAGCCTCAACCAAACTGGCGAACAGGTCGTCAGCCGCTCGCTCAACATCCAACCCACCATCACCATTCGGCCCGGATTTCCGGTCCGCATTCTCGTGACCCACGACTTGGTGCTTGAGCCGTACAAGGGCTGAGAGGTGACCATATGGCGCAGTTAAAACTCGGCCCAATCGAAGACGACAAGCCTGTCAAACTGACCATCGAGCTACCAGCGGCCCTGCATCGAAGTCTTGTCGCATACGGTGAAGCCCTCGGTCGGCAATCCGGCCAGCCCGCGGTCGAACCCGCCCGCCTCATTGGACCGATGATTACGCGCTTCATGGCGACGGACCGGGCTTTCAAAAAAGCACAAAGAAGCACGACAACGACGGGCGACAAACCGTAGCTTTCTTGTGCCACTTTGCCTCCGCAAACGCCAAGCAGCCAAATCGCCGAAGCCGGGCGTCGGCGTCGGTCCTTTATTCAACCCTGCGCGATCCGATCACGGTGGGCGGCTTGCTTTGCCCGATTGCCACAGACAGCCATGCTGCACCAACGACGCGTTCCCGCACGCGACGTATCCAGAAACAACAACGAGCACTCCAGGCCTTCGCATTGCTTAATGCGCGAAAAATCTGCAGTGCAGACCAGCTCAGCCATGGCCTGAGCGAGCGGAAGAAGCAGGGAGCCCGGCTCGCGCCAGTGGCGACAGACCTGCCGCTGAAATGCCACGTTCCTACCTGCAGCGTCCTCGATCGCGTGATGATCTTGGCAAGACACAACGATGCTAAACGAGTTGTCCCTCTCAAGGACCTTGTTGAGCGGCGACAGCTCAGGGAGCAGTTCCGGTTGGAGACTGCGGCCGCTATGGCGTCGAACGAATTGAGTGAACCAGCTTCTAAGCGAGCGGGCCTGCGCAGCAACAGCATCGAGTTCGGTTGGCAGCGACACCTTGCGTATGTCTTCAGCCACGCTCGCTTCAATGAGCTTCGACACCACCAACCAACCTAAAAGACTCTCCCCATCCGGCATCCGCTCAACTGCATCGCCGCCCGGAATTGCCGTCGTATTTAAGAAGTCGAGTGCCAACGCATCCGCTAGGAAATAAGGCTCTCGGCTACCAACGTTCGCCTGATCAACAAGCCAATTCATGATTTCAGCAGCCGAGCACTCCAGGCCTGACGCAATTACTCGTTCACGGCTGCGACGACATCGACGCTAGCGCCTGGCTCGAGGCGGCCGGACGCGACGACTTCCGCATAAATCCCGCAATCGCCGTGTCCCATGTAATCTCGAATGGCATGCGGCAGATCGATGTCTCGCGTGCCTGTTGACAGATTCACGCTGGTTGCGGGGCACCTTCGAGTGCGCCGGACGATGTTTAGCACGACATCACCACAGCGAAGCTGCCGGCCGATCCAATCCAGCTCCGACCATGGTTCGGCACCATCGAAATAGACATTCGCGCGGAACCGGCGTGGATCTAGGGGAATCCCGATGCGACGCTCGAGGTCACGTACCGTGGCGAGGTTGATCAACGAAATACTGCGCATCAACGCCGCAGAATGCACGCTGACGTCTGTAAACTGATGCTCCGGCGAATAGGCAATCTTCGCTTGCCCGCGAAGAGGAACCGCCAGGTAGTTGGTGAGAAAATCCGCAAAAGCGGCGCGGTCGCGTTCCTGCTTCAGACAGAATTTCTGCGGCGCACCGGCGCCCTCCACGATCAACTCATGCTGCGTCGTGTCTATGCGCGTCGTGAGCAACGCCAGCCGTTCATACTTCGCCAGCATAAGGAAGTGTGACTTCGGCATCGGCACCGGATGGCGCTCATCAAAATCAAATGAGCCGTCCGTCACCGCATATGCACGATCGAAGTAAAATCCGTAGCCCGCAGTCAGCTCTGCAAAGGGAAGCCTCTCTGGGGAGAGGCCTTTGATCGGGTATCGCCAAAGACTATCAACTTGCATGAGGCCTGCTCCTTCCGCACATCTCCGCCGCTGTCGACCTATCGAGGCAACCCAGGGCATCGGATCGTCAGGCTCCAAGCTTCACGTTTGAGCCTGACGATGAAAGCCACCTGCCTCAGTGAGGCAGCCTGTCCTGAATCTTGGCAACGCCGGCTTTCGCGCACACCTCGTCTTTATCGCCGCCCGGGGAACCACCGACGCCAAGCCCGGCGATGATTTCACTGTGGGCTTGAATAGCTGCGCCTCCAGGTAGCGCCGTCACGTTCGGCGTCGACGCCAGCGATTGGGCCGCAAGCGGCGGATACTTGGAAAGAATCTCCAAGAACTGGCTTGTCGCATCGAAATGCCAGATCGGACCCATGGTAACGATCGTGTAGGCCTTGCGGAGCGCCGAATCCTTCGTGTGGATTGTGGCATGATCGCCACGGAGCGTCACTTTGGGCGTCCCCGAAACGTCCACCACGGTTGCCGTGACGGCGTAGCCGTTTGCCTCGCAGGTCCGGACAGCCTCTTGCGCTGCCTCCAGCGCCAGGTTCAACGGCAGCACATATCCGCTCGCCGACACCTGAGCGTCAGCGGGCACGGCCCCGAACAGAGAGCCGACAGCAAGCAGCGCGAGAATGGTCAGGCGTGCGAAACGCGACGTCTTGAGACGACGGTTCGACCCGAGTTGTAATTGCGATACAGATTCCATCATCCCCTCTTCAGCACGTAGTTCAGCTTCTTGGCTTTGAGTTGCTGTTTCACCTCAAAGGATGTGCATCGGCACCCTGCAGAAGAGAATGCGGATTTACGTGTTTCTGTATTTCAGACTCCGATACAATCGGAGCCGTCAGAGCCGTCGAGACCTCGTCATGGTTCGCCCTTCCGTCAGTCGGATGAAGCGCATCCCTGCGGTTAAGAACACGGGTTGCAGATGCCGGGTATTTCTCTAGTCGAGATGCCGGCCGAATCGGCCTCTTCTGAAGATCACCGCCGCAATTCGGACACCGGCCCCCGAGTTTTTCTTCCACACAATCTCGGCAGAAGGTGCATTCGAAAGTACAGATCATTGCATCGTCTGCCCCAGGCGGGAGGTCCTTGTCGCAACATTCGCAATTTGGCCTGAGCTCGAGCATGGTGGACCTCGCATTCGATTTGACGGAAAGCACGCTGATACGAAAGTCTCGCCTGCATCTCTGCGGGCGAGATTGGCCGTTCATCATGGCTCAGGCCGAGGCCAGAGCGCTGTTTCCCTTCACTGAGCTGGCGGCGCTGATCTTCCGGCCCGCGAGTTCGGCGGCCACGAAAGCGAGGATGATCAACGCCGCGCCGACGAATCCCAGGTGATGCGCATCGACCGTCTGAATGCCGATCGCTCCGATCACTCCACCGGCTGACACGCCCAAGTAGGAGCAAGACGTGTTCAAGCCCAACACCACCGGTGCGATCTGCGGAGCCACGCTAACAAGCCGGTGTTGCTGAGGCACAAGATAGCCCCAACCACAACCGCCCCAGATCGCGATCGCCACGGCGGCGGTCCACAAATTGCTGCTGGCCCAGGGTAAAAGCGCTGTGTCGATCACAAGGATCGCCAGCATCAGAAAGATCACTTTCCGATTGCCGATCACGTCGATGAGGCGACCGGCAAGCAGATTGGAAAACGTGCCAGCTAGGCCCCATAGCACCAGAAGAGTCCCGAGCACGACCGCATTGCCACCGATCACGCGATCAAAGGCGACCGTGAAATAGGTGTAGACCGTGAATATCCCGCTCATGGTCAGCAGTGTGGTGAGCAGCGTGAGCCCGATCCGCGGATCGGCCAGCGGTACCAGCCGCTGCTTCAGGCTGATCTTGGGAGGCATCGGGACTTCTGGCAGCATCGTCCATACCCCGAGCCCGGCTAGGGCCGCGAGCCCGGCGACGAATGCCATGGTCCAGCGCCAGTCACCAAGATCGCCAATTACAGCGCCGATCGGCGTTCCCAGCGCCGTGGAGCCACTCAGCCCAGCAATGACGACGGAGAGCGCGAAGCCCCGCCGCTCCGGCGCCACAAGCAGGGCGGCGGCGCCCGTGGCTGTGGGCGCGAACATGGCTGCGCTGACACCAGCGAGCACGCGCGTCGCCATGGCGATGGCGTATGTCGGAGCCACGGCTGTTCCGACGTTGGCGAGCACGAAAAGGATCAAGCTCCAGAGCAGCAAGCGCTTGCGCTGCACGCCCGCCGCGAGGGCGGCGATCGTCGGCGCGAGCAGTGCGTAAGTGATGGCGTAAATCGTCGTCATTTGGCCAGCGACGCCGATCGGGACGGCGAAGGTGTGCGAGATCTGGGGCAAGACCCCAGCGACGACGAAACTGTCGGTTCCAAGCGCGAACATGCCCAGAGCCAACACAAGCAGGCGCTTATCCATGGAGCTCTCCGTGAGAGAAAGGGGTTGCGTTCAAGAGTTTCATGATGAAACTATACGATAGAGTTGCATGACGCAACTGTTTTTGGGTAGAATGCTCCCATGCAGCGGAAAAGCTTCTCTGGAATGAATTGCTCGATCGCCCGAGCTCTCGACGAGGTCGGCGAATGGTGGTCCTTGCTCATTGTCCGCGAATGCACGCAGGGCTCGATGCGCTTCGACGAGTTCCAAAGCCAGCTCGGCATCGCTCGGAATATCCTGACCGCCCGGCTGGCGCGGCTCACCGAGCTTGGAGTCCTCGAACGGTTCCCGCTGGAAGGGCGCGCCAACACCGACGGCTATCGGCTGACCCAAAAAGGCGAAGAACTCTATCCCGTTCTCGTCGCCCTGATGCAGTGGGGCGATCGCTGGCTCGCCCCGAATGGAAAGCCGCCAACGGCGCTCGTGGACGATGCCGGCGGCCTTCCTGTCGAGAAGGTTTCCGTGCTCAGCGAGGATGGCCGGAAGCTGTCTTTCCGAGATGTTCGATTTGCCCCTGGCCCGGGCGCAACGGCGACGACGGCCGCCCTGATCGACAATCGCAATCAACGCGTGCTCGGACATTCCTAATCGTCCAATTCCGGACTCATGGGCGAGCGCGCCGTGGACCAAGGAATGGGGTTAGCCCTAGCATCACCACGCAAACGAGTCCCGCTGCCAGCGACAGCGATCGGGCACGCGATCCGAGCTGAACGACGGGTTCACCGGGCGTCACCTAGGGGCTTTGTCGAGGGACATATTGCTGGCTCGGCATGTAGTGCGGGTGGAGAAGATCGATTAAGAGTCGGCGTCGGCACTGAACGAGGCCGTCTGTTTTGCCGCCGGATCGGCAACTTTCCAGCCGCCGCCCAGCGCCTTGATCAGCAGAACGTCCGCATTCACGCGGCGGTAGCGGATCTCGACCAAGCCCAGCTTGGCGGTGAGTTCGACGTTCTGGGCTGTAATGACGTCGAAGTAGCTTGCGTAGCCGCTGGCATACCGTCGTTCGGCTTCTCGTCGAGAGCTGGTAGCAGCATCGACAGCGGCGGCCTGCGTGCGTTCTTCGTCCTGAAGGAGCCGCATCGCGGCGAGATTGTCTTCCACTTCACCATAGGCGGTCAGGACCGTCTGATGATAATGAGCCGCCGCCTCTTCAAAAGTCGCCTGAGCCTCTTCACGCACCCCATGTCGACTGCCACCATCGAACAGGTTCAGCACGCCAGATGCGCCCGCCGCCCATGTCGCTGCGGAGGCCGTGAAGAGCGGGGATGGTGCGCGCGCCTCCGTTCCAACCAAGGCGCTTAGGCTGAAACTCGGATAGAAGACCGCGCGTGCCACGCCGATATCATAGTTGGCGGCCTCAACTCTGCGCTCCGCCGCGGCGACATCGGGACGGCGCTGAAGCAGCTCGCCCGGTAGCACTTCGGCGACAGCGGGCGGCGCAATGTCCCGATTGCGCGGAGCGATGCCGAACATCGCCGGCGGCTGGCCCGTTAAGATCGCGATCGCGTGCTCAAGCTTGGCGCGGTCGAGATGCACATCCGACGCTTTGGTTCGCGCAAGCTCCAGCGCCGCCCTCGCAGCGTCCATGTCGGCTTGAGCGGCATCACCGGCTTTGAAGCGTGATTGGGTGAGCTCCAGCGCCTTGGCGTACGCCGCAACTGTCTCCCCCAAGACGGCCGCTTCCGCGTCGTATCCCCTCAAGGTGAGATAATCGACCGCGGCTTCGGCGTGCAGGCTGAGCGAGGCTGTGGTGAGATCGCCTGCGCTCGCTTGGGCGCGATCGTTGGCGGCTCGTGCGGCGTCGCGAACGCGCCCCCACACGTCCAGCTCGTAGCTCGCATCAAGACCGAGAACATCGTTATCGTAACGTCGTTTCGGAAGTGGATTTGCAATCGCGTGCGAAAGCTCGCCGGACGTCTCACCCGCTGTGGCGTTGACCGTCGGATAGAGGTCGGAACGCGCGACCTTGGCCAACGCCCGCGCCTCTGCAAAGCGTGCGGCCGCCTCCTTCAGTTCCTGATTGGCGTCGGTGACTTGCTGCTCGATCCTGTCCAGGTCCGCATCGCCGAACACGTGCCACCACTCTCCTCGCTGGGCGGTGTCAGCCGGGCGAGCGGGAGTCCAGCCGGCATTTTCCTTGAAAGCCATGGGGGCGGTGACTAGCGGCGCCTTGTAGTCCGGCGCCAGCTCGCAACCGCTCAACATGACCGCGAGCGAAGCCGCAGACAGAAGATGCGCCAGCCTGGTCATGAGCCAGCCTTCGGAGTGCGGGTTGATGCGAGCCGGACTTGCTCGCCCTCTTCGATCGCGGCGGGCGGATTGAGGATGACCTCGTCTGAGGGCGTCAGACCGCCCAGTACCTCGACCTCGGTCCCGAAGTCACGGCCGAGCATGATCCTCTTCAGAGCGACCCGATCATCTGGACCGACCACGGCGACCCGCAGACCGTCCGCGTCGAACAGCAACGCGTTGCCAGGCAGCCGGTAGCTGTGTCCGGCCGGCGCCAGCTTGAAATGGACTTCGGTAAAACTCCCAGGAAGAAGGTCACCCGACGCGTTGTCGATATCGAGTTCGACGGTGAGAGTCCGCGACTGGGGATCGATCGCGGACGCCGTGCGCGTCACCGTCACCGGATAGGATTTCCCCGGACGGTCGGGAAACTTCAACTCGGCCGTCGTCCCGATAGAGATCTCCCCGGCGTAGCTCTGAGGGACATCGACGTAGGTCCGCAGCTTGCTGGTGTCGGCGACGCGGAACATTTCAGCGCCTTGTGCGCCGCCGGCGTTAATCAGCATCCCGACATCGGTCGAGCGCTTGGTAATGACGCCCGAGAACGGTGCTACGATCCGCTCGAAGGAC